>Ga0210410_10000880_pt1 | contig 29555 bp, 23 predicted proteins | sample IncBWC4MmetaG_FD_161058 | JGI IMG/M metagenome (GOLD analysis project Ga0210410, IMG submission 161058) | Forest soil microbial communities from Barre Woods Harvard Forest LTER site, Petersham, Massachusetts, United States - Inc-BW-C-4-M | ecosystem: Environmental > Terrestrial > Soil >...
GGCCTGGAAGCCGTTCGCCTGCGCCCCGCCATGTACATCGGTTCAACCGGCGAAATGGGTCTCCACCACCTCGTCTGGGAAGTTGTCGATAACTCCGTCGACGAAGCGATGGCCGGCTACGCCGACGAAGTAAACGTCACCGTTCACGCCGATAATTCCGTAACCGTGATTGATAATGGCCGCGGCATTCCCGTTGACATGCACGCCACGGAAAAACGTCCCGCCGCGGAAGTCGTCCTCACTGTTCTTCACGCCGGTGGAAAATTCGACAGTGACACCTACAAAGTTTCCGGCGGTCTTCACGGCGTCGGCGTTTCCGTCGTCAACGCTCTTTCTGATGAGCTTGAGCTCGAAATTCAGCGTGATGGCGCCGTCTGGGAGCAGTCCTACGAAAAGGGCAAGCCCACCTCCAAGCTGAAGCAGACTGGCAAGACCCGCAAAACCGGCACAAAGGTCACCTTTCATCCCGATCCCAGCATTTTTGAAAAGACCACCTTCAGTTACGACACGCTAGCCACCCGCCTCCGCGAATACGCCTTTCTCAATAAGGGTCTGAAAATTACGCTCAACGACGAGCGCTCCGAAAAATCCGCCGAATTCCGCTTCACCGGCGGCATCGCCGAATTCGTCAAGCACCTCAATCGCGGCAAGACCAGCCTCCACGATTCCCCGATCTATATGGAAGGCAAAAAGGGCAACGTCGAAATCGAAATCGCCCTGCAATACAACGACACTTACGGCGAAAACGTCTTTTCTTTTGCCAACACCATCAACACTGTCGACGGCGGCTCGCATCTCTCCGGTTTCCGCTCCGCTCTCACGCGCACTATCAATAATTTCGCATCCAACGCCGGAATGCTGAAAGAACAGAAAGACGAAGTAACCATTTCCGGTGACGACGTCCGCGAGGGCCTCGTCGCTGTCGTCAGCGTCCGCCTGCCGCAACCTCAGTTCGAAGGCCAGACCAAAGGCAAGCTGAACAGCGACATCAAGGGCGACGTCGAGCAACTCGTCAACGAAAAGCTCGGTGACTGGTTTGACAAGCATTCCACCGTGGCGCGCCGCATCATCGGCAAGTGCATCGACGCCGCCCGCGCCCGCGAAGCCGCCCGCAAGGCCCGCGAACTCACACGCCGCAAGTCCGCGATGGATTCCAGCGGCTTGCCCGGAAAACTGGCCGATTGCCAGGAGCGCGATCCGGCTCGCTGCGAACTCTTCGTCGTCGAGGGCGAGTCGGCCGGCGGTTCAGCAAAGATGGGCCGCGATCGCAAATACCAGGCCATCCTTCCCCTCAAGGGCAAAATCCTCAACGTCGAAAAAGCCCGCTACGACAAAATGCTGGGTCACGAAGAAATCCGCGCCATCATCACCGCGCTCGGCACAGGCATCGGCAAAGACGATTTCGACGCCGGCAAGCTCCGCTACCATAAAATCATTCTCATGACCGACGCCGACGTCGACGGCTCGCACATCCGCACGCTGCTCCTCACTTTCTTCTTTCGCCACATGAAGGAGCTCATCGAACGCGGCCACGTCTACATCGCTCAACCGCCTCTCTATCGCGTCAAGCGCGGCAAGACCGAACGCTATATCCGCGACGATCGCGAGTTTGCCCGTGAACTGATGAAGCGCGCCACCGAAGATCACATCGTGAAGGCCAAGGAAGGCGTCAACCTGGAAGGCGCGCGCCTCACCACCTTCCTCTTGAATGTTCAGGAATACGATGCCGCCGCCGCCAAACTCGGCCGCCGCCTCCGCGAGCCCGGCCTCGTCGAACTCCTCGCCGAAAGCGGCCTCGAGAAGAAAACCGATTTCGAGGACAAGAAGTCTCTCGAGAAGCTGCTGAAGGAAATTGAGAAGTCGAAGCTCAAGCTCGAAGGCAAGATCGCCTTCGACGAGGAACACAGCCTCTACGAAATTCAGTTCGGCCTTCCGCACAACCAGAAAATCAGCTGGGGCGTTGCCTCGACCGCCGAGTACAAGCGCCTCCGCGCGCTTGCCAAGCAGATCGAGGAGTTCAACCATCCGCCGTTCACCGTTTCGCGCAACGGCACGAAGGTCACCAGGGAAAAGGCCACCGACGTTCTCAACTACGTCATGGAAGACGCCAAGAAAGATTTCACCATCACCCGATTCAAGGGCCTGGGCGAAATGAACGCCGAGCAACTGTGGGAAACCACCATGAACGCGGACACCCGCACGCTGCTGCAGGTGAAGCTCGAGGACGCCGTCGCCGCCGAAGACATTTTCACCACGCTCATGGGCGAAAACGTCGAAGCGCGCCGCAAGTTCATCGAAGACAACGCCCTAGAAGTCGTCAACCTCGATATCTAAGTTGTAGCGCCGGCATCTTGCCGGCAAGCGGTGGCAGTGAGTGAATCGCATTCTGTGGAATGGTGGAAGGATCGATGATGTACCAGTTGGGCTGGACGACATTGCCAGGATTGCGCGGACTCAGTGTTAGCGAATTTCGTGCGATTCCCACGTCCACGCCAGATAACGAAAAAGGCGTGGCAATCAATCTCGGCGATCAATCCGAGTGCGAATCATTCTTGCGCATGATCGAAGCTGAATTTGCAACGAAGCGTTTTACCAACGCGGCGGACGCATTCGACACAGTCAAAGCATTCGCACTCGAACGCGCGAGTCACTGAATCAAGTTTTGGCGTGCAATACCGTAGGACCATAAACAGCGAAGGCTGAGGACACATGGCAGACGAGCAGAACACATCAATACTCCTTCCCATCGATATCGAAGCCGAAATGCGCAAGTCGTATCTCGACTACGCGATGAGCGTCATCATCGCCCGCGCGCTTCCCGACGTGCGCGACGGCCTCAAGCCCGTTCAGCGCCGCATCCTCGTCGCCATGAACGACCTCGGCCTCGCCTCCAATCGCGGCTACCGCAAATGCGCCAAAATCTGCGGCGACACCTCCGGCAACTATCACCCGCACGGTGAAGCCGTAATCTATCCCGCCCTCGTCCGCGTCGCGCAAGACTTCAACATGCGTTATCCGCTGATCGACGGCCAGGGTAACTTCGGATCCGTCGACGGCGATCCCCCGGCGGCCATGCGGTACACCGAAGCGCGCCTGGCAAAAATCACCGAAGACATTCTCGCCGACCTCGAAAAAGAGACCGTCGACTTCATCCCCAACTTCGACCAGACCCGCGAAGAGCCGGTCGTCCTCCCATCGCGCATCCCGAATCTTCTCGTCAACGGCGCCAGCGGCATCGCCGTCGGTATGGCCACCAACATCCCCCCGCACAACCTCCGCGAAATCGTGGATGCGGCCATTCTTTTGATTGAAAAGCCCGACACCACGCTGAAAGAGATCATGAAGATCGTCCCCGGCCCGGACTTTCCCACCGGCGCCTACATCGCGGGCAGGGAAGGAATCGCAGCCGCCTATCGCACCGGCCGCGGCAGCTTCATCATGCGCGCCAAAGCCGCCATCGAAGAAGCCAGCAAGGACCGCGAAAATATCGTCATCACCGAAATCCCTTATCAGGTCAACAAGTCGAAACTCATCGAGCGCATCGCCGAGCTCGTCCAGACCAAGAAAATCGAAGGCATATCCGACGTTCGCGACGAATCCTCCCGCGAAGGCATGCGCATCGTCGTCGAGCTGAAGCGCGGCGAAGAGTCTCAACTAATTCTGAACAATCTCTTCAAGCACACCCAGATGCAGGAATCCTTCGGCATGATCCTGCTCTCCATCGTCGGTGGCCAGCCGCGCGAACTCGGCCTCATTCCCCTCATCAAACTCTTCATCGAACACCGCATGGAAGTAGTTCGCCGCCGCACCATCTTCGAGCTACGCAAAGCCGAAGAGCGCGAACACATCCTGGTCGGCTACCAGATCGCGCTCGATCACCTCGACAACGTTATTCGCGTCATCCGTGGCAGCGGCAGCCGCGCCGAAGCCAAGGAAAACCTGTTCAAGTATTTCAGCGAACAGGACGTCACCATCACCGAAAACGGCAAGTCCAAGAAACTCGAAGGCGTGAAGCTCGATGGCCGTAAGTATCGCTTCGTCGGCGCAGCCGAAATCGAAGCGGCCGGCCGCGGCAATTCGCTCACTCTCAGCTACGCGCAAATCGATGCCATCCTCGAACTGCAGTTGCACCGCCTCACGCAGCTCTCTATCGATGAAATTATTAAGGAATTGAAATCCATCCGCGACCTGATCGCCGAGCTGCGCGAAATCCTCGCCAGCGACAAAAAGCTCAAGCAGGTCATCACCGGCGAATTGCGCGAAGTCCACAAAGCCTACGGCGACGACCGCCGCACGCAGATCGTGGACAAGGTCGATGAGATCAAGCTCGAAGACCTCATCGCCGACACCGACCAACTCATCACCGTCAGCCACGCGGGCTACATCAAGCGCACGCCTGCGGATGTCTACCGCCACCAGTCGCGCGGCGGCAAAGGCCGCATCGGCGCCAAGACCAAGGAAGAAGACTTCGTCGAGCACCTCTTCGTCGCCTCGGCGCACAGCTACATCCTGCTCTTCACCTCCAAGGGCCGCGTCTACTGGCTGAAGGTCTACGAACTCCCCGAAGCCGCCGCCGCAACGCGCGGAAAAGCCATCTCCAGCCTGGTGAAATTCCAGGAGGACGAAAAGCTCACCGCTCTCGTCGCCGCCACCAATCTCGAGGAAGAAGGCCGCTTCGTCTTCCTGGCCACGAAAGACGGCACGGTAAAGAAGTCGGCTCTCACCGAATTCTCCAATCCGCGTTCCACCGGCATCATCGCCATCAATCTCGAGGCTGATAACGAGTTGATCGGCGCCAAGTTGACCGACGGCAAACAGATGATCTTCCTCGCCAGCCACGAAGGCCAGGCCATCCTCTTCCGCGAAACCGAAGTCCGCCCGATGGGCCGCAACGCCGGCGGCGTGAACGGCATGGACCTCGACAAGGAGGACTACGTCGTCAGCATGGACGCGGTCCAGCCCCACTTCGACATCATCGCGAAGGAACACAACAAGACCACGCAAAACCTCGAAGAACTCGAAAACGAGGACATCAAGGACTCGCTCACCACGCTGATGCTCACCGTCGCCGAAAAGGGCTACGGCAAGCGCACCGCCCTCGCCGAGTACCGCATCACCTCGCGCGGCGGCAAAGGCGTCGTCAACATGAAGACCACCGATCGCAACGGCTCCGTCGTCTCCACTCTTCAGGTCACCGAAGAGTCCGACGTCATGATCATCACCGAACACGGCAAGGTCATCCGCGTCCACGCCAACGAAATCCGCGAAGCCGGCCGCTCCACCCAGGGCGTCCGCCTGCTCCGCCTCGATGGCGATGACTCTGTAGCCGCCGCCGCCGTCCTCCACGAAGAGGACGAGGAAGCAAAGAAGTAAATCTCCTCCACCTGTAGCGCTGTCTTTTATGCCAGCGCTCTTCCGGCGTACGGCAAATCGCAATCTATCGGTCTTGGCACAGACACTCTTGTCTGCCCTCTTCTCCACAACCTCTGTCCTCTGTGCACTCCGTGTTAAATCCCCTTTTACATCCACCGCCATTCTCGCGTTACACTACAGCCCCATGAAAATGACGCTCCGCTGTTTATTCATCGGCTTCTACTGCATGTTGGCAACTCTCCCGGCCTCTCCGCAAACGCGCAATCAGAAACTCCTCGCCTTCGTCGGCACCTACACCGACAAAACCGAAAGCAAAGGCATCTACGCCTACGAATTCGACGCCGCGACGGGCAAACTCACTCCTAAAGGCCTCGCCGCCGAATCCTTAAATCCCTCCTGGGTAGTAATTCATCCCAACGGCAAATGGGCCTACGCCGCGAACGAATCCAGCAAGCAAAGCTCCATCAGCGCCTTCTCTATCGACACCAAATCCGCCAAGCTCGCCCTCCTAAACAAACTCCCGGCTGCTGGCGAGGATCCTTGCTATCTCTCCTTCGATAAAACCGGAAAATATCTTTTCGCAGCCAACTACACCTCTGGCAACGTAGTCGTCTTCCCAATCCTCCCCGACGGCAAACTCGGCGCAGCTACCTCCAACGTGAAAGACGCCGGCACTCTCGGCCCCAACAAAGAACGCCAAGAAGCTCCCCACTCACACTGGATCGAGCCTTCTATTGATGGCCGCTCCGTCTATGTCGCTGATCTTGGCCTCGATCGCGTGCTGTGGTACTCGTTCGACGCCACGAAGGGAACTCTCGCCCCAGGCCCTGTGCCAGGCAGCTTTTCGCACAAACTCCTCGACCTATCTGCAAAGTTGGCCCCAGGCACCGGACCGCGCCACGTCGTGTTCTCCCCGAAAGGTGGTGAAATGTACGTGCTGGGCGAGATCCAGTCCACGGTGACAGCAATCCATCTCATCGGCCTCGACGACTATGTCCCCACCGCATTCCAGACAATCTCTGCGCTCCCCGTGGGATTTTCTGGCCACAACGACGCTGCCGAAATCGCTCTCCATCCATCGGGCAAATGGCTCTTTGCCTCCAATCGCGGCCACGATTCCATCGCCGTGTTCTCCGTCGATCCAGCGACGGGCAAACTCGAACGCGCCGGCGACTACTCCACCGGCGGCAAGGAGCCGCGCCACTTCGCCATCGACCCCACTGGCCAATTCCTTCTCGCCGAAAACCAGAACTCCAATTCCATCGTTGTCTTCCGCATCAACCCAGAAACTGGCGCACTCTCGCAAATCTCGATCACCGAAGGCGTCCCAAGCCCTGTCTGCCTCATTTTTCTCCGAACCCCATAAGGCAGCCCTCCTCTTCTCTGTGACCTCTGCGCTCTTCCTCTGAGCACTCTGTGTTAAGTCTTCTTCTTCAGCGCCGGCGACATTTCCATCTCCACCCAATCCTGAGTTAAACTTTCGCGTTCGCATTCATCAAGGAGCCTTCATGGCCCGCAAATCTCGGCTAGGATTCATTCTTCTTCCCATCTTCGCGCTCGCCACAGGCAGCACTGCGCTAGCCGACGGCGAAACGTCCCCGGCGCGTGATCCCAGGCAGCCCGTCGACGAGGCCTATACCGCTAAGATTCGCAAGTACACCACCGCGCCCTACTTCTCCTCGCCGCTCGTCGACTATCTCCCCGCCAGCAAGACCGTGCCCACGCCCGAAGTTGTCCTCGGCGACGTTGCCGGTGCTCCCGGCATCCTTCCGTACGCGGAGGACGTTTACAAATACATGCGCCTGCTCGAAAAAGCCACGCCGCGCGTGAAAGTAGTCTCCATCGGCACCACCGAAGAAGGCCGTGAAATGATCGCCGTGGCCGTCTCGTCCGAAGCAAATCTGAAAAATCTCGAGCAGAACCGCCAGCGCCTCGCGAAACTCGCCGATCCGCGCACCATCCATCTCGACGACGCCGAAGCCGACAAACTCGTCGCCGAATCCGTCCCCGTCTACTACATCACAGGCACAATCCATTCCCCTGAAACCGGCGCGCCCACAGCGTTGATGGAGTTGGCCTACCGCCTCGCCGTCGACGAAAGTCCCTACGTCCGTGAAATCCGCGACGGCGTCATCACCCTCATTACTCCCGTCGTCGAAGTGGACGGCCGTGACCGTATGGTTGATCTCTACAAATGGCATCTCGCCCATCCCAAGGATTTCTATCCGCCGCTCATCTACTGGGGCAAATACGTCGCGCACGACAACAACCGCGACGCCATGGGCATGACCCTCAAGCTCACGCAAAACGTCTTGAACACCTACCTCAGCTGGAACGCCCAGGTACTCCACGACCTCCACGAATCCGTCCCGTATCTCTACGACAACACCGTCGGCGACGGCCCGTACAACGCCTGGGTCGATCCCATCCTTGTGGATGAATGGCAAATGATTGGCGCGCGCAATGTGGCCGACATGACCAGGTTCGGCATGCCCGGTGTCTTCACCCACGGCGATTTCGATACCTGGTCCCCTGGCTATCTGATGTTCCTCGCCGCGATGCACAATGGCATCAGCCGTCTCTATGAAACGTTTGGCAACGGTGGCGCCGACACGCGCGAGCGCACACTGCAGCCCGACGAATACGCGCGCACATGGTATCGGCCCAATCCTCCGTTTGCCAAAGCGCTCTGGTCGCAGCGCAACAACAACAATTACGAACAAACCGGCCTGCTTACCTCGCTCCACTATTTCAACGAGAACAAGCGCCTGTTCCTCAAGAATTTCTATCTCAAAGGGAAGCGCTCGATCCAGAAACCCTCGGCCGAAGGCCCCGCCGCCTACGTTTTACCCGCCGACGATCCCCGCGCCAGCGTGCAAGCCGATCTTTTGCGCATTATGCTTAGGCAGCACGTAGAGATTTCGCGAGCCACCAGCGCATTCCAGGTGGCTCTCCCCGTAAAGAAAGAAAAGAAGTCAACCAAAGCAGCCGAAACCGAGGAAAAGCCAAAGCCTCCTTCGCCAACCACGCGCGATTTTCCCGCCGGCAGCTACGTCATTCGCATGGATCAGCCCTATTCGCGCGTCGCGGACGCGCTGCTCGATTACCAATACTGGAGCCCGGAAGACCCGCAAACCACTCCGTACGACGACACCGCCTGGACCTTCGGTGAACTCTTCGGCGTGCAAGTCGCTCGCGTCACCGACTCCAAAGTCCTCTCAGTTCCGATGGAGCGAGTCACCGCCCTCAGCCCCTTCGGCGGCCTGAAGGGCGAAGGTGCCATCTTCGCGATCGACAATCACGCCGAGCCCGCTCTCGCTTCGCTCCGGTATCGCCTGAAAGAGGCTTCCATCGAGGCCGTGGAAGAGCCCTTCCAGTCCGGCGACCATAAATTTTTGCGCGGCACTTTCCTGATCCGCGGAGTCAGCCGCTCCGATCTCGATGCCGCCGCAAAATCTATCGACTTGCACGCGGTGGCGCTCGCCGCCGCGCCCGGCGTCAAAACGCATCCGGTCCGCGCCGCGCGAATCGCCTACGTCCATACTTGGATTAGCACGCAATCCGAAGGCTGGTGGCGCCTCGCCCTCGACAACCTGCAAATCCCCTACGACTACATGAGCACGCAGGCCATCGCCAAAATTCCCGACTTAAACGCCAAGTACGATGTGATCCTTTTTCCACCGGTTACCGGCAACACCAGCCACAACGCCATCGTGCAGGGCACACCGACCACCTGGGGCAATCCTCTTCCGTGGATGAACACGCCCGAAACCCCCAACCTCGTCGGCAAAAACGATTCCACACCCGACATGCGTCCAGGCCTCGGCTGGGACGGTCTCGCCAAGCTACAATCGTTTGTGCGGAATGGGGGCGTTCTCCTTACGGCGCTCGACACCTCGCAATTTGCCATCACCAGCGGACTGGCCAATGGAGTTTCCTCCACCAATTCCGAAAAAATGAAAATTGTCGGTTCCATCGTTGGCACGCGCCTGGTTGATGCCGCCAGCCCCATTGCCTACGGCTACGACGAAAAAGTGTCCGCCTATTGCGATGACGGCCCCATCTTCTCCGTCACCAGCATTCTTGGCGCTCGCCGCCGGCATCTTGGCCCGGAGATGAAAACGCGCCCTACGGGGCGCGGCACCAAGGACGATCCCGATTTTGTCATCGGCCGCCCCGCTTCGGAAGTCCCAGACGAGCCGGAGAAGGAACTCTGGGAAGCTCCTCAGCCAACCGACGAGCAGAGCTTTAACAATCCACGCGTCATCCCCCCGGCCAACCGCGCTCGCGTCATCCTGCGCTACGCTGACTCCAAAGACCTGCTAATCTCCGGCCTCGTCGAGAACGGCAACGAAATCGCTCAGCACCCCGCTGTGCTCGATGTGCCCAGCGGCTCCGGCCACGTTGTCCTCTTCTCCATCAACCCGGTCTACCGCGGCGAAACCGAAAACACCTACTCCCTGGTGCTCAACACACTCCTGAACTTCGATAGCCTGAACGCCGGCCGCAAGGACGCCGACCAAAAGTAGCAGCCACCTTCAGGCTTGCCCTGACGAAGGAACGGGTGGCCCCGGTAGCACGGGCTTCAGCCTGTGTTCTTGGGTTTCTCTTTCCTTTTTACGGAGCGCCTTCCGAGGCGGGCCGTTTTGGGTTAGTAGCGTCCCCTTCAGGTGGACAAGCGGGGTGTCCCGGTTCTTCTTGCGATTAAAACTGTTTGGAGTACAATCGCCGCCGACATGCCCAAACGGAAACCCCGCAAAGCCTCGAAGCGGTCGGTTGGCCGGCGTTCTCGCGGCACAGCGGTCACCAAACTCCCGAAAAATGCCGTCACCCTGGTCGTCACTCTCCGCGCCAAAGAAGGCCAGCACATCCTCCTCGAAGCCGAACTTCGCGCGCTCATCGCACCATCGCGCAAGGAAGAAGGGTGCTTGCGATTTGATCTGCATGGTTGCACCGACCAGCCCGGCGCCTTCCTTCTCCACGAAGTCTGGGGAGCCCGCGAGGACCATACCGCGCACACCCGCACTCCGCATTTTCTTCGCTGGAACGCCCGCAAAGACGCACTGCTAGCCTCCCGCGAATCCGCCTTCTGGCACCAACTCGCCTAGAGCGCGATGACTTAGCGAAAGTTGTTCCAAAACGGTAAACTAACAGACTGGTGACCCATCCGCTTTGAAAAGTCGTCAGTATTAGGGTCTTCTGCTTCTTCGCTCCTGAGAGGAGTCTCGCAATGCCCATTGGATCGCTGCGAATGCCAATAGTCCTGGAGTTGCTGTTCCAGTGCTTAGCCATTGTATTGCTGTTGACTTCTGCGGTGAGCTCTTCGCGTTACCATCGCGAGTGGAAACGAAATCTAAAGCCATCTTCAAGAGCGCCGTTTCGACTGCCCCTGGCACTCCAATTGGAAACCTCGCTCTTTGTCTGGGCAGCCATGATTTGCCTTGCGGTGGCTACTCCAGACTGGAGGTTTCGAGTTTTCTTTGGCGGTGTCACACTCCTAGGAATAGGCCTCACGATTTACCGCCTTAAATCACAATCTAAACAAACACCAAGTTTCGATGAATCGAGTGTTCTCAACGTCGGGCCGACAGGTACCGATTCTCCCTTGTGAATTTGGCGAAAAGCGCCCGAAGTCTACAGCATAGATTTTGACATCCGCACGACGGTCAGCGACATCCCATTCGGCAGCGGCACTTCGATCTGCTCGCCCTTTGCATAGCCTCGCGCCGCATACATCGGGACTCCCGTCAGCGTCGCGCCCATCTCAAACCGCCGGAACCCGCGCGCATAGGCGGCATCTTCGCAAGTTTTCAAAATCAGACTCGCAATCCCGCGCCGCGTCCAATCCGGGTGCACAAAGAACGCCCTGATCTTCGCCGCATCGCGCGCGGGATCCAGCATGGCATTGTCGCGATAAGGCCCATGGTCGCTGCCGTAGAGCGTCTTACGCATGCTCCACCCGCCACAAGCCGTCAGCACCTTCTCACCAGTCGCGCCAGCCGCCTCCACAACGAAATACGTTCCATCCGCGATCAGTTGGGTATCCACTCCATACGCCGTCCCCAGCGCCGCATCCAATTGTTCTGCCGAGTAATCCTCTCGCTGCAAAACCCTCACTGACTGATCAATCAGCTCACGCAGCGCCGGAATATCCGCCGTCGTCGCCAGCCGAATTGCGAAATTCCCAGCCATCGAGCCATGAACCTGGCTATTTTGGAGTGCGGTGGCTCTGCCACCGCCTTACGGAGTCAACTTCTACGCCAAACCGATTTCTCTGCCGAGCATTTGCCGTACGTCATTCTAACTCTCCGGCGCTCCCAGGTAATACCCCGGCCGGGCCCGCACCTTCAATCCGCGCTCTTTCTCCTTGGACACCGTCACGCTGATCTCATGATACCCGTCGGTGTTCTCCCCGCTCGGCGTATACGTCAGCGTGTACTGCGCGTGCAGCTCGCCGCCCATCTCGTCAATCACTTTCTCGATCGTCCGGTCCTTCCATGTTGAGACATGCAGTCCGCCGGTAGCCGCCGCGGCAATCTCCAATTGACGCGCAGTTACCTGATCCCTCGCGTGCGACACAACCCAAACCGCTAGCGCCAACAAGTTCACTCCTTGCGCGTGCGCATTATCGTCCGTAGTGGGCGTCTGAATCGTTCCGGGAGGGCCTGGCATTCCAAACGTCCCCTCGGGCGTCGCCCGCGTCGGCCCCGTATATTCGGGCTTTTTTTTCAGGTCCGCTTTTGTGCTCGAAATCCCGACTGCGTAAATCGTAATGTTCGCCAGTTGCGCTCGCCGGAGCACCTCGCCCAGTTTCTCTTCGCTCCCCGAATCGTGCGCTTCCGCAATCACCAGCATCACCCGTCGGTGGCCCAGCTCGGTCTCCGAAACTTCCGGCCTCCCGCTCAAGAGTTCCACCGCCTTGGACATCGCATCGAACAACTTTGATCCCGAATATCCTTCCTTCAATTCGGACATCGTCTTTTCCATCGCATCGGCGCTGCTCGTAAAATCCAGAAGTATCTTCACCTCATCGTCAAATCCCACGACGGCGCCTTCGCCTGTCGGCCCGGTCACAGTTTGCGAAATCAGGATTCCCGATTTGCGAATCTTTGGCAAAATCGGCGAGATCCGCGAACTCGTCTCCACCACCACCACAAGTGAGATCGGGTCTCCACCCAAATTGAAATGCGTGATCTTTTGCGGCGCGCCGTTATCGGTAATCCGGAAATCAGATTCTTCCAGGTCGTGCACCATTTCGCCCTCTTCATTCCTCACCGTCACGGGCGTATTCACCAACACAGTGCGGACCTTGATCGGCGACGGCGGCGCCTTCTGAATCGGCACCCCCGGCTGCGGGATCATTGGCCCATCCGGCGCCTGAGCCCACGCGCGCGGCAAAACAACCGTTGCCATCGCAAACAATCCAGTAAAGATCGCCAAGTGCATTTTCATTTTCATTCGCCGCCAGACTCAGTAGTGTCCAATGATCTCGCCAGACAACCCCCCACCGCGTCCTCGCGTATTCAATTCGACGCCTCCCGCCCCAAAGGCGTTGCCGCCGCGCTTCGCCCTGCCTACAATCTAAACGCACCTTGATTGGAGAAAATTCCCATGTCCGACGGTAAGCGCCCCAAGCCCCAACACGCCCCGAAAGCTCCTCACGAAAATCCCGAGTTCCTGGCCAGCACGCCGGCACGGCCCATTCGCATCATTTCGGAGTACATCTATCCCCTTGTGCAGCTTAAGAAGGAAGGAATCTGCGACACTATCGTGATGTTCGGCTCTGCTCGCATCCACTCTCACGAAGCAGCCTCCTCCCGCTACACCCGCCTGAAAAAAATGAAAACTTCCCGTTGGAGCGACGCCCGGCGGAAAACACACCGCCTGCACATTCGCGAAGCGAAAAGCGCGCTCGAAATGTCCGTCTATTATGAAGAGGCCCGTCTACTCTCTCACAAGATCACCACCTGGTCGCTATCGCTCGGTCCGCGGCCACGCCGCTTTGTCATTTGCTCCGGCGGTGGTCCCGGCATCATGGAAGCCGCCAACCGTGGCGCCTACGAAGCCGGCGGCAAGTCCATTGGCCTCTCCATCGAACTGCCTCATGAGCAATTCGCAAATCCCTACATCAGCCCGGAGCTCAGCTTCAATTTCCATTATTTCTTCATGCGCAAATTGTGGTTCGCCCAAATTGCCAAAGCCCTCATCGTTTTTCCAGGAGGCTTCGGCACGCTCGATGAACTCTGGGAGATGATGACCCTTTCACAAACCGGGAAAATGCCCAAGCACACCATCATCATCATTTACGGGCGCAAGTACTGGAATGAAGTGCTGAAGCTCGAAAACATGGTCCGCTGGGGCACCATCAGCCAGGCGGATTTCGACAATCTGCAGTACGCTGACAGTGTCGACGAAGCCTTCGACAAAATACGCATGGGTCTCGAAAAATATCACATGGAGGGCGATCCATTTCTCCAGGCCTATTAATCACCCTATTCGTGAAGCGGTAACATATTGGTTTTAGGTTAGATAGCAAGCTACAACCTCCCGCGATTTCCTCAGGTTATCACCTGATTGTCGCTTGTTCCCGGCCGCCACATACTTCCATACTGTAAGCTCCAGTCTTCTTTCCGAATATCTCGCCGCAGGCCAACTGTGCTGCGGCTACAAGGGAGAACCTATGAAGCTTCAACTGAACTCCTGGGGTTTTCGCGCTATTCTTTCCGCGTCTGCGCTAGGTGCCGCTCTGTTATTTGCCGGTGCCACCCCGTTGCGCGCGGACGAGGACTGCCAGAAGCGTATCGCCCACGCGGACCACAAGCTTCACGAAGCAGCCGAGCATCACGGATGGGATAGCCCTCAGGCCGCGAAATATCGCCATGAGCTGGCGGAGGCCCGCTCCTGGTGTTGGGAACACAGCCATCGCTGGTGGGATGAAGACGGCCACCGCTGGCGCACGGATCATGATTGGGATGACCATGACCATGACCACGACCATGATCATGACCACGACCATGATCATGACCACGATCACCACTAAACCAATCCCTGATTCAGCCTCAAGTGCCGGGCGATTGCCCGGCACTCTTTGTTTCTGCTATCTGTTATCTGCTTGCTGCAATCCCCACTATCAGGCCACACTTCCCATCAACCTCTGGTACCACTTTATGTAACGGGCTTATTTTCTGTAGTGTACAGAGAGCCACAACCTTCCATTCAAACGAGTGTTTGAATCTACAGGAAGCACCCCCGATAGCCAGCCCGGGCCAGGCTCCTGGAGGCAATCTTATGAAACTTCACTCGTTCAAGCTCGGTTCGTTTGTCGGAAAAACGGCTCTCGCCACTGCGGCCCTCGGCTTCTTCCTGGCCGCCGGTGCGCCCGCCGCGAAAGCCAACGACTGGGACGACTGCAATCGCCGGGTCGCCTACAGCGAATGGCGCTATCACGAAGCCGTCGAGCGCTTCGGCCCCTATAGCCGCGACGCGCGCCATTGGGAGCACGAACGCCACGAGGCCTACGAGCGCCAGGCGCATCTGCGCCACGAATACCGCGAACATCATCGCGACCGTGACGATCGCTACTGACGTAACCCCACACTTTGAGTGCGGGAGCGAAGCTCCCGCTTTTGCGGTGTAACCGATTAGCCAAAACTTAAATGCGAGCACGAGGCCCCGACCAAAATCGGGGCCTTCGCATTTATACGCTTTCAACTCCGCGTCAAACGCCCAAACGCAAAAAGGGCGCCCAAACCACAGGCGCCCTCTCTCGCTTCAATATGATTCGTGATTATTCCGCGTGAACCAGCGGCTCGTCCGAAAACACCGCTGCAAACCGCCTCGCCTCATCCTGATCGTGCAGCATCACCACCGGCACGATCCGCAACGACTGCTTGCACAAATGGCACTGCACGCCTTCTCCCTGCAAATCCTGCAGAAAGCCGTCTGTAAACCGGTATTCTGTCCGCTCGCGCCGGGCCTTTTTCTGGCTTTTCGCGCCGCAATGAGGACAAGTAAATTCCACTACGTCCTGCTGCGGATCGCGGTCCAGAGCTGCCCAACCCGTGCGGCGCACGCCGACAACTTCGGGTAAATGCCTTTCCATCGGGTCTCCTCCTTGATCCACGTCCGAAAGATTCGATGCCCCAAACAATCGTTTGGATGTAACTAGATTTTAATTTGACTTCCAAATATTCCGAACGCTTCATCCTAGTACAAACACATTACTTGCCCTCCTAAGCTTCGGCCGAAGTCTCCTGAATCCGTCCCCGCCATAGGCCAGTGCATCTTCTCTCGCCGAAGTCTGCGCGCTTACCTCAGCGACCTCTGCGTTAAGTCCCCCTCTTTCTGGTTTCTTCCCAAGGTGGGCACTAAGCATCTTCCCCGGTGTCAAACATCACAGAGGACGCGCGCACCTCACATCCCTGCGAGCGCGGTGCCAGTCTCCGGAACGCAACCTCCGGAGGCTGGCGCCGCAAAAATCCCACGGCTCGCAGTAAATTTTCCGGAGGTGTGTGATGACTCTCGAAATCCGACGTGTGTCCAGTGTGTCCGAAGACGCTTTTGGCTCACTCAGCAGTTGTCTGATCGAAGGCGATCCTCAATCCGAAAAGCGCGCGCGCCACTTCAAGCAGCGTGCAGTAGCAATTTCCATCGTCCTGCAGAGCCTCGCTCTCGTAGCGCTGGTTCTTTTCCCACTTCTCAGCAAAGGCGAACGCATCTCCCTGATGTATGCGACGCCGATTCCACCCTACGCTCGTATTGGCAACCGCCAACACGACGCCCCATCCAATCCCGTCCGGCACACTTCTGTGCCATGCCAATTCTGTCCGTTACCCAGCGTGCCAACACCCATCTCCGTGCGTAATCCAATTCCTTCCCCAGAACCCGACGGCCCCGATGGCGATCCAATCATCGGTTTGCCCCCCAGCCCCGGCACTCCCGGCGGCAGCATTCCAACGCACCCGCACCCAGTTCTTCCACCTCCAGACAATCAACCACCTGCAGTGGTCCGCCGTTCCATCAGTGAACCGGCGCAAATGGCGCAATTGATCCGCCGAATAGATCCCATCTATCCTCCGCTTGCCAGGCAAATTCAGCGCGAGGGACGCGTCGAACTCCATGCGATCATCTCCGCCACAGGCACCATCGAATCTCTGGAAGTAATCTCCGGCGAGCCCCTCTTTATCCAATCCGCGCTATCCGCGGTCCGCGAATGGCGCTACCGCCCCACCATCCTCAACGGCCGCCCCATCGAAGTAGACACCCACATAACGGTCATCTACACACTGAACCACTAGCGCCCCTTTTGAGTGCGGGAGCAAAGCTCCCGCTTTTGCGATTTAAGCCAAAACGCCCGAACCAAGTATTCGCCACCAGCCTGACGCAACTGATTCTTACCTCAGCCTCCAACACAACAAAAAAGCCGGCGCTCATCGCCGGCTTGCATCTCTCTCCGTATTCTTCTCAGCGCTCCTCTGCGAACTCTGCGCTGTCCTAATCTTCCTCTTCAATCAAATTACAAAACTGGCTCCCCCGAATATCTCCCAATCGCCTCCCGCGCCAAATCCCGCAACCTCACAATCTCCTGCAGTTGATTCGGATCCTCGCTCCGCAACTCCCCCGAGGGATAAATGGGCGGCGACAACGTAATCGTCACGCTAGTCGGCCGTGGTAAGATTGTCCCATCGCGCAAGAATCTCCGCGTTCCCTTCAACGACACAGGAATCACCGGCGCGCCCGTAGCTACAGCACCGCGAAAAGCTCCCAACTGAAACGGCCGCACGCCAGCTTGTGGCGTAAACGTCCCCTCGGGAAATACGAACACCGAATCGCCGCGGCGCAGGCACTCTTCCATCTCGTCCACCTGCTTCAAGCGTGAACCGGCGTCATGACGGTTGAACGACAAATGTCCCATCTGCTTCAAAAACGTACCGATGAACGGCATGTCGTTCACTTCGCCCTTCGCGACAAAACGATAAGTTACGCCCAGCCCCATCATCACCGGCAGCACATCAAAATAACTCGCGTGATTCGACGCGTACACTTTCGGGCCCGGCGTATCCATGTACTCCTTGCCCACCACCTTCAGCCGGATTCCCGCCAGAGCAAACAGCACATGCAACGCAGAGGAAGTGAATCGTCCGGCGGCTTTTTCGTCCTTGATCTGCTTCACGATGAACCAGGAAGGCACAATCCACAAAAAGAACACAATCCCAAAATAAACGCCGTAAATTTTCTCAAGCACTTTCAGAATTCCGCGTCCAACGCTTTGTGCAGCCCCGCGCAAATACGTTCCGGTGCCCAACCGCGCAATCTGGACCCATGCCGGAGGCCTGCCCGCCGCCAGCGTTCCAGCCACGTACAACTGTTTCGTCTCATCCCGCCGCAATTTCCCGCTCGACGTTTTCGGAATGCTCCCGGAAGGAATCAGTTCCACGCGATCCGGCGGCAACCCAAGCCCGCGCGAAACCTCGTCATTGATCGCCGCCACAATCTTTCCCCGCCGCGCCGCGTTCTCTTCTCGTGACTCCGCCACAATCACGAGCTTTTCCGTCCCACTGCTCACATCCTTCAAGCCGAACGCCACCACGCACCCTTTGCGAATCCCCTCCGCCCGCGCCGCCAGTTCTTCCACCTCGTGCGGATACAAATTCCGGCCACCTTTGATGATGATGTCCTTCACGCGGCCCGTGATAAAAATTTCTCCGTCCGCCTGAAACGCGCGATCCCCGGAATTCAGCCACGGATACTCGCCTTCTCGCTGAGCCGGCCCCTCAGGCATGAGCTTCGCCGTCGCCTCGGGATTTTCGAAATAGCCGCCGGTCCCCGAGGGGCCGCGGAACCACAAAAATCCCTCCGTCCGCTCCGCGACCTCGTTCCCTCGTTCGTCCACAATCTTTACGTCGTGCCCCGGGAAGGATTTTCCCGACGATACAAACGCAATTGCCGTTTCATCGCCTTCCGCTGCCGGCAAGGCCCGTCCTTGCGCCGTGAACCCTTCCCGCTCCACACGCTCCACCCGCGGCAAACGATTCATTGGAGGAAAAGTTACTCCCAGCGAGGCTTCCGCCAGCCCGTACACCGGAAGCATCGCCTCTCTCCGGAAACCATACTTCGCAAATCGGTTCGCGAATCGCTCCAGCGTCTCCGGATTCACCGGCTCCGCTCCATTCATTACCACGCGCATCGAACTCAAATTCACGCCTTCCAACGCTTTCTCAGGAATCTTCCGCACGCACAACTCATACGCAAAATTCGGGGCCGCCGTGATCGTGCCTCTGTGTTTGCTCATCGCCTGCAGCCAGCGTTCCGGCCGCGTCAGAAAAGCCAGTGGTGACATCACCACCAGCGGCACGCCGTGCATCAGCAGCGTCAGCCACGCGCCGATCAATCCCATGTCGTGATACAGAGGCAACCAGCTGATCCCCACATCATCCGGACCCAACTGTACGCCCTGCGCGATCACCCGCATGTTCGCCAGCAAATTCGCGTGCGTCAGCACCACACCCTTCGGATCGCCGGTCGACCCCGACGTGTACTGCAGCAGCGCAATGTCGCTGCTCTGGCGTATCCGTGTCCCGCTGATGAACGCCGGCAGCGCGCCCGGAGCCGGCGGTGGCGCCTTCTCCGCCGCTTCCAGCAATTTCTCCGCCTCCACCACGCCCAGCAGCGATTTCACGCGCGGCTTCAGAAGCTTTGCAACCGCCTCCGCTCTATGGAACGTGAGCAACAGACAAACACCCGCATTGTTCAAAATGGCCGATTGCCGGTCCGCATACTCCTCAATCCGGTCCGCACGAAACGGCGGATAAATCGGCACCGGCACCGCTCCCGCCAGCAAGATTCCCGTGTAACAGATAAAAAACTGCCGCGACGTCGGCAGCATAAGCGACACGCGCCCGCCCGGGGGCACTCCGCGCCGCGCCAATTCTTCCGCGCACTTCTGTGCCGCCGTGTACAACTCTCCGAATGTCAGCGTGTAATGATGCTCGCCCTTCTCGTCGTCTTCTGTAATCAGCAGGTGCGCACGCTGCGCATCATGCACCCCGCGGTAGCGGATCACGTCCAACAGTGTTTCCGCTTTCACCACGATCGAGTCCGCGGCCTTCTGCGCCAATTCCCGCGTCGCCACGCTCGCCCGCAACCCGGACAGCCCTTCTTCTTCGCTCACCGGCGTCCCAGGCGCCTCAACGATTGCCGCTGTCAATTCTTCCGGCGTGTTCGCCTCTGCCGCCAACGTATCCGGCAGGCGCACTCCAAAAGCGCTCTCCAGCCGCGTCAGCAACTCCACGCGCTCCAGGCTTCCCAATCCCAGATCACGATCCAGATTCGAATGAATCGAAAGTTCCACCACGGCGCCGTGGCTGCCCAATTCTTCCAGCAGACCGCGCAACACATCCAGCACGCGCTCGCGCACGCCCGGCAAATCCAATTGTGGGGAGGTTGTCGCCAAGATATTCCTTCACGGACCGGCTTCGCGTGAGGCTAACACGCCGCGGCCCCATTTGCCATCACTGCGGCACAGCCGTGTTTCTCTGCGCACTCAGCGCTCTTTGGCCTTTGCGTTAAATCTTTCCTATTTTACGCGCCCTGCTTCTTCGCGCTCCATCGCGGCGGCATCAATGTCGTGCTCAAATCGACGCCCGACAAATCCACGTTCTGCAAATCCGTCTCACGCAGAATCGCAATCCCCATGTCCGCTCCCGCAAACTTCGCTCCATCCAGATGCGCATCCCGGAAATTCACGTTCCGAAGCATCGCCTTCTGAAAATTGGCGCCCGTCAGATCGCAGCGGAAAAACTCCACGCCGCTGGCCTGGGCTTCCGCCAGATTCGCTCCCGGCAGAAACGCTTCCGTCAGGTCAACTTTCCGCAGATCTGCCTTCCGAAGATTCGCTCCAGACAAATCCGCTCCCGGCAACCGCGCCCCGCGCAAATCGCTCCCTTCCAGATTCGCATTCTTCAGGATGGCCCCAGCCAGGTTCAGTTCGTGCAGATCCGCTCCGGACAAATCCGCTCCCGTCAGGTCTGCCCGCGCCCCGCCTTCTTTGCTCGCCCAAAACAATTCGTGGGCCTTCAGAATTTCTTCCAAGGTCTTGCCGTTGTGCTTAAGTTTTTTCAAGTTTCTCTGCCCCATAGTGATTTCGTCCCCTCATTCTGCAACCTTCTATTTTAGCGAATCCCGCCTCGCTCGGGAACCATTCCCCTGACAGCATCGAGCCCGCACTCTGCCCGCTGTGCTACTCTGCCTCCGTGAGGAACTTCCTCGTTCGCGCCTCCCTGATTCTTTTGGCCGCACTCATGGCCTCTTTCGCCGTGCGCGCCCAGGAAGACGAAATCGTCGCCAACCTCGCCGGGGGCCGCGCCATCATCCACGTAGCCAATGACGCCATTGTTTTCGCGGCCATCGATCATCCCCTCGAATCCAAATCCGTTCCTCCGCGCGTAGCCGCCATTGACAGCCGGCACATCGGCATTTTCTTTGGCGCGTCCGAATGGCAGGTCACTTCGCAACCCAGGCCGATTCGCCTCGACCGCGACATCCCCCACTTTGGCGCGGTTGACACTCGCTTCACGTCTCCGGGCAGTGCAGAGCAGGACCTCGAGCAGATCGGCGTTGCCTTCCTCGAAAAATTGCGCCCGCTCGTTTCCCAGCTCCATCATCCAATCGAGCTCAAACCCGGCGAACCCCTTTTCCAGATCGTCCTTATCGGCTACGCCCCGCGAGATTACGGGCCGGAAATCTGGCTCATTGATTTTCAGGTTGAACAGAGTTCCGTCGCCGCCCGCGGAGATTATCTGCAGACCCACATTCTGCGACCGCGCTTCACGCAGCTTTACCCCCCCGAAAAGCATCAGCCGAAAACTATCGTTGAAGTCCGCGTCCCATCCGATCTTCAGGACATCCCGCTTCTCGGCCTTATTCAGCAGAGTGCGCCTGCAATCGCACGCATCCGTTCTTCAGACCCGCACATCAACAAGGTGGTTGAATTGATCCAGAAAGGCGAAGCACAAAAGGCCGATCCCGCCGCCGCCGGTGATTTTCTGCGTGCCGCGCTGCCGATCCTGGCTGGCAACGCGCACTTCTTCCTCGGCTCCATGACCGAAAACGGCAGATTTGATTGGATTGTTCCGCCCGATGAACCCCGCGAAAAAATAAAAACAACCGAAGACAAAAACCGCCCGCCCGACGCCCCAACCCTTCAACAAAAACCTAAGCCCTGACTTTGGCTATCGTACGGGTAGGGCCCGCCTTCTGAGGCGGGCCGCTCTTACTTATCTCCCAACCATCTGCATCACCACAATCTCATCCCCACGCCTCATCAGCCCGCCGCGCTCTACCTTGCACAACATTCCCCGCCGGCCCTGCATCGCCGCTTGCAGCCCCGGCCGAAGCGCCTCAATCTGTTCGCACGGATCGCAGACTGCGCTCACTTGCAATTCCACTTCGCCAATCTGCAGCCGCTGCCCGATTGCTAACCCATTGACGTCCAAACCTTCTGTAGTTACGTTTTCCCGCACAATTCCCGGCGCTAATTCGAAGACATCCAATGTTTCTCTATCCATCAGCAAAACCTGGCGCTTTCCCTGTGGCCGCGCATGGGCACACCCTTCCAATCCGAAGGCCTCCACTGCGCGCACATCCTGCAACTCCTTCATCGGCTCCCGTCGCTTTGGTGCCCGAAACAGATGAATCACCCTTGCCATCGCTCAATCTCTCGCTGCCGAACTTTGTTGCTGCGTCTTTCCAATATCTCTTCGATAGTGCATCCCTTCGAACTGAATCTTCCCCACAGCTTCATACGCCTTTTGCAGCGCAGCGCCCAGGGTAATCCCCGTGGCGGTCACGCCAAGCACGCGCCCTCCGCTCGTGACGATCGAATCTCCCGCCCGCCTCGTTCCCGCGTGGAGAACTTTTACGTCGGCAACACGCGCCGCTTCCTCCAATCCACGAATCTCTTTCCCCGTCTCAAACTTTCCCGGATATCCCCCCGAAGCCATCACCACGCATGCACTCGCTCCAGCCTTCCACTTCATCTTCTCCGGCGCAAGGTTTCCGCTCGCCGCGTCGGCGAGCACCTCGGCCAGATCAAAATCCACCCGCGCCAGAGTCGCCTGTGTTTCCGGATCGCCTAGGCGGCAGTTGAATTCCAGCACCTTTGGACCGTTCTTCGTCAGCATCAATCCCACATACAGGAATCCCTGGTAGCGAATCCCGTCCGCCGCCAGCCCCCTCATCGTCGGTTCAACGATGGTCTTTTCAATCGTGCGTCGCAAATCGGCAGGCAGCAGCTCATCGGAAGAGTACGCGCCCATTCCACCCGTGTTCGGCCCTTCGTTGTTGTCAAATGCCCGCTTGTGATCACGCGTAGGCACCAATGTCGCGTAGCGCTGTCCATCGGTCAGCAGAATAAACGAAAGCTCGTCGCCTTCCAGCGCTTCCTCCAGCATCACGCGCTTCCCGCCGTCGCCCAGCTCATTCTTCTCCATCACCCGTTCAATAAAGTCCGTCGCCGCGTCCGGGTTCGGCGCCACGAACACTCCCTTTCCCGCGCACAATCCGTCAGCCTTGATCACTACGGGCCAGTCCACAGCGCAGAGCGCCCCATACGCGCCGCCCGCCGAATCGTGTGCGCCATAGAGCTCCGCTGTCGGAATATTGTGCCGCTGCAGGAATTCCTTCGCGAAGATCTTGCTGCCTTCGAGTTGCGCAGCTTTCCGGTCTGGGCCAACGACCACGAAGTTTCGCTCGGCAAAGGCGTCCACCAGTCCGTTCATCAGGGGCAGCTCAGGTCCTACGACGGTCAGATCCGGCATCATCTTTTCCGCCAGCGCAATCAGGCCCGCCACGTCCCCCGCATCCGCAGACACGCACTCCGCCTCACCCGCGATCCCGCCATTTCCCGGCACACACCAGATCTTCTCCGCGCCCGCACACTGCCGCAGCTTCCACACCAACGCATGCTCACGCCCGCCGCCGCCAATCACCAGAATCTTCATCCCGCGACCCTCTTTCTTATGAACTTTGAACGATAGTCCGCCCTCCCAAACGTGTCAAACCGCCTTCTTCGCCCAGCCTGGCTGTGGCAATCCCCGAAACACAGCCAGAGATCGCTATCCATGCAATCTTACCCTTTGGTCTCACCTGTACTTCAGGGTAACTCCCTAAATACTTAGCTTTCCTTAATATTGGTTGGTCCGGGTTTCGTGCCTCCACCACATTGGCTTTGCCTGGGAGGGCGCTGTGCTGATTCCTCTGCGTCACGAAAACATGAGCGGCCGCCGCTGGCCCGTCATCACGTTCGCTCTTATCGGGCTGAACGTCGCCATCTTTCTGGTCACCCATTGGAAAATCGAAGCCGAACAGCCCAAGCGCGCGGAAACTCGCCTGCACCTGCTTGTCCTTGCCGCCACGCACCCTGAATTGAAAACTACTCCCGAATCCAGCGAATTTATTGAGCACGTGAAAAAGGCCAGCGGCCCCTCTTGGGACCGGATTGCCAATCCCTCCCGCAGCCTCCAGGATTCCTGGGATGCGCAAACGCGCCTGCAGGATGATCCCGCAATTCTTCAGTCACAGATGGACGCACTCTGCCAGGATTTCGAGGAATCCGAGCATTCCTCCATCCTCGATAACTACGGTTTCGTGCCCGCTCATCCTCGCGCCGCCTCGTATGTAACTGCTAATTTTCTTCATGGCGGCTGGCTTCACTTGATTGGCAACATGTGGTTCCTCTGGCTGGCAGGCTTCATCCTTGAAGACAATTGGGGACGCCTAATCTATAGCGTTTTTTATCTTGTCGCCGGCGTTGCCTCGCTCCAGTTCTACGCCTGGTGTTCACCCGGAAGCTACATCCCGCTTGTGGGCGCGTCCGGGGCGGTTGCCGCGTTGATGGGAGCCTTTCTCGTCCGGTTCCCCAAAATGAAAATTGAAATGGCTCTTGTCACGCTTTTTTACCGATTCAAATTCAAGGCGGCCGCATATTGGCTCTTGCCGCTTTGGCTGGCGATGGAATTCTTCTACGGTGCTGCACTCGGCCAGGGTTCGTCAGTCGCCCACTGGGCGCATGTCGGCGGCTTTCTCTTCGGCATGTTGGGAGCCTTTGTGATTCAAAAATCCGGCCTCGAGCAGAAGGCCAGCGCAAAAATCGAATCGGAAATTGGCTGGACAGGCGACCCAGCCGTTGTTCAAGCGCAAGACGCCCTGGGCCAGGGCAAGCTCGATGAAACAGTAGCCATCCTTGAAAAGCATGTCGCCGAAAAACCCAGCTCCACAGACGCTCTGACCATTCTCCAGCAAGTGCAATGGCGTCGGAACGATATCCCTGCCTATCAGAAAGCCTCGATCCAGCTCATTCAGGCTTATATCAAGGCTCACGACCTCGAAGCCGCTTGGCATGCTTACGACGAATTCTCGAACGCGGCCGGCGGTAATCTTCCCCCAGCGGCTTGGCTCGAATTGATTCGTCACCTTGAGAATCAGCAGAATATTGATCGCGTCGTGGCCGAATGCGACCGCCTGGCACAGGCCTATCCGCAGGAGAGACCTACCCTGCTGGCCCTCCTTACCGCAGGGAGATTGTCCTTGAAGAAGCTGAATCGCCCTGACGAAGCCTTGCGCTTTTACAAAGCGGCCGAAAGCTCGCCTGTTCCTCATCTCGACTGGGACACCAACATTAGGGCAGGCATAGCGGACGCGGACCGAGCGCTGGGAACCGCTGTTACCTCCCTGAAATGAATTGCGGATTGTGCCTCAGCGCATTAACCTGTTTTGTTTTATTTAGAGGTTAAGCAGGAATGGTGGCTACGCCTGTCCCACCGCTCGAATTGGAATCGTGACTCCGGTCGACGCGTCCGACGCGGCCAACATATGGCAGCGCCCGTCGAAGATTCCTCCCGGATCGATTACCATGCACGGAGAGTGAACCTCTCCCGTTACCACGCCTTTGGGTTGAATCTCCACCCGGCCGCGCGCAAAAATCACCCCATCGAAGTGTCCCGAGATCACTACACGGTTTCCTTCGATCTGTCCCTCGACCTTAGCGTTCTCCCCCAGAATGACGGTCTGCTCAGAAATAATATTCCCCTTAACATGCCCGTCGATACGAAACGTTCCTGTGAGCGTCAGGGTGCCTTCGAGTGACACACCCTGATCTATGAATCCTGTCCACTCTTCGCCGCTGCCGGATTTCGATGAACCGGGCCACTTCCACGCCATTGGCATTCCCCCAAACATTGCTCCCGATTCGATGCTTCGGAAGGCTACTTGACCAATGTAACTTCAGGCGTCGAGAAGTCAACGCCGCATCTCAAGTGAGTTGTCGAATGAAATCCCTGAACGAATGTCCAGTCAGAATTTTGGCGTTGGCGTTTTACTTCATGAGCCGATCGTAAATTCCCATCAACTGAGCTTGGTCGTAAAACTCCAGCACCAATTGGCCCGGACGTATCCGGGTCTTCTCCCTCAGATGAACTTTCGTCCCCAAATGGCGCTGTAACTCGTCGAGGGCTTCACGGATATTCGGATCTACAACAGCTTCCGTTGCTGCTCGTGCGCTCCGTGCTCGCCGCGATCCCAGTCGCTCAATCTGTCGCACAGTCAGGCCGCCGCGCGCCGCGCGCTTCGCGTAACGCATCCGCAACGCAGGTTCCGCCACTCCCAGCAATGCGCGCCCGTGCCCGGCCGTCAATTTTCCCTCTTCGATCCAATCCTGAATCGTGTCCTCCAACTTCAGCAGGCGAACCGCATTAGCAACCGTCGCGCGATCTTTCCCCGTACGCTCCGCCACCGATTCCTGCGTCAGCTGAAATTCATCCATCAGGCGTTCAAAGGCCCGCGCGGCTTCGATCGCATTTAAATCTTCTCGCTGGATGTTCTCCACCAGCGTCATTTCCAGTGCCAATTCGTCGGGCACCTGGCGCACGATCGACGAGACTTTCTTTAAACCGGCACGTTGGGCGGCCCGCCAGCGCCGCTCACCGGCAATCAGTTGGTAGCGATTTCCAACCGGGCGCAACACGATTGGCTGAATAATTCCACTCGCTTGAATGGACCGCGCCAATTCATCGAGCGCTTCTTCGCGGAATCGGGTGCGAGGCTGATAAGGACTCGGCTCAATCAGATCAATATCGATCTGGAGCGGCCCGGCAGGCGTAGGGGTAAAAGTTGGTGCTGTTGCCGCCGCAGAGCCTCCGGCTCCCGCAGGGTGCGAGGCCGAGGGCGCCGTTGAATTGGCTGGTGCTGGAGAAGCAGGAGTTTGTGGCTCAGGCTCCCGAATGAGCGCTCCGAGCCCCCGTCCCAAGGCGTTTCTCGGCATTGGCAATTACCTCCTGTGCAAGCTGTGTGTACCCTTCTGCGCCCTTACTATGTATATCATAGAAAATAATAGGTTTACCGAAACTTGGAGCTTCTGCAAGCCGCACATTTCTGGGAATCAGGCTTTGAAAAATCTGGGTGCCAAAAAAACTGCGTAGATCCGTGGCAACCTGCCTGGAAAGGCTGGTCCGCTCGTCGTACATAGTTAGCAGGATTCCTTCAATCTCAAGGCTGGGATTAAGGGTGCGCCGAATCCGCATTAGTGTATCGAGAAGTTCCGAGACCCCTTCGAGTGCCAGATATTCGCATTGGATGGGGACCAGCACCGCATCAGCGGCAACAAGACCGTTCAATGTCAGCAGGTCAAGAGCTGGGGGGCAATCCAGGATGATGAAATTGTATTTCTCGCGGAGCGGTTGTAGATAGGCCTGAAGCTTGTATTCGCGATTTTCGGCCGTAACGAGTTCGACGGCGGCTCCCGCCAGGTTCTTATCGGCAGGAAGGACGTCCAAGCCGCCGACCTGGGACTTCTGCACGAGTCTGTCAAATGGCTCATTCAGAATCAAAGCGTGATAGAGCGTTCGCCGGGAAGGATCTTTCTGAAAGCCGATGGCGGCGGAGGCGTTTGCCTGGGAGTCACAATCAACGAGCAGTGTAGGCTGATCGGCGGCAGCGAGACATGCTGCCAGATTTACAGCCGTGGTGGTCTTGCCTACTCCGCCTTTTTGGTTTGCTATAGCGATGATGCGAGCCAAATTATTCACCCAAACGTGCGGAACGTATCAAAATCCTGCAACGGTTGCAAGATGTTTCACGTGGAACACTGCTTGGGCTGAGGATTTCTACTAATCTTGGCAATGTTCCACGTGAAACGTTTAACTCAAGCATCCGGTCGACAGAAGTTGCCCTTGCCAGCCCGTGTCCATTCTCATTGAGCATTGAAGTCAGATTCCTCTCTCATATATGCTTCACGTGGAGCAATCACCCGAGATGACAATGTTGGAGTAGCCTCAAAGGGAAGGCGATTTTCGCAGGCCAACGCATTATACGGCTGGAATGTCCTCGGGAACCTAAGCGGAGATACAAGCAACGAACAATTGTTCCACGTGAAACAATTGGATCACAGGTTTTTTCTGGGATTTTCAATCAATTCGGAATTGAAAGCAGGAGGGACGGCAGAAGTCTAAGAAACTTGCGCGTTTTGTCGTCCCGCCGACATTTCCCTCTTTTTTCCAGCCAGGAGATATCTCTGGAGCGATTTTGGTATCAAAATCGGTTCTCTCCACTCCCAAGTCTTAATTTTCTTAATCTCTTCCAAGTCTCTTCCGCCGATCCATAGGATTACCTGTTGTGCTGCAACGTGTTCCGATCCAGCCCATTGTAGAAACGGCACAAACTCACCCACTGCCCGGGAGCACACGTAATCAAGCGGGGCCACCTCTTCGCCCAACTCCTCGTAACGGCTGATCAGCACACGACTGTTCGTAAGCTGGAGTTCGCGAACAACTTCAGCGAGAAATGTACCTTTCTTGATGTTCGATTCCACCAGGCACAGTTCTAACTCGGGACGAATAATCTTGAGTGGGATCCCCGGAAATCCCGGCCCTGAGCCAATATCGGCAAGGCGACCTTTATCCACAGGAATTGCACCGGCCGCGAACATGGATTCGCAAAAATGACGATATAGTATCTCCACGGGATCGCGAATCGCCGTTAAATTCAGCTTCTCATTCCAACGCAGCAAGATCTTTATATGCTGTTGAATTAAAACCACTTGCTTCGATTCGACCGGAATTTGGAATTCCCCAAGGGCTCGGCGAATCGTCTCTTCCGAAACTGGCTTCTCGACGTCTGTTGTCATAGTTGTCAATACCCTGTGATAATCCAGGTTCGAATTAGACGGAAGCCTGTTGCTTCAACAGATACTTAGGGGCTGCAATTCCGGCCGCGAGGTCAAGCCCAGCGTGCCACATCATTACGGGCACCAAGCTGCCGAACCCAATCCTGCCGATCGCCAACAGCACCCCAAAGACTCCCGTGCTTATGATTCCGCCGCGCCCTTGATAGGCATGGGCCAAGCCAAAGAGTATGGAGGAGATGATCACAACGAGCCAGAGCGGTAATCCGGCCTTGCAAAGCGATGCGATTGCGAACCCTCTGTATAAGAACTCCTCGCAAACTCCCGCAGTGATCGCAAGTGCGGAGTAGGGCAAATATTCCAGAGAATTAACCGGTAAAAGCCGATTTGCCAGTTTTCGCAAAAGCTCCGGAGCTTCTCCTTCCATTTTTCCAATACGCCTCAGATTCAGCCACTGCAACCCCCCGATGAAGGCTGCTCCAAATAAACCACCAACTACAATTCTTAGCCAGCCCTGTGAACCCAGCCCCAGTTCCTGGATCGTTATTCCCCGAGCCACCGCCCGCCATGCGACCAACCCGACCAGCACCCACTGAAAAGCGATCGTCATCGCGTATAGCGCCAACTTCTCCTTGGCGTCAACCGATGGCAGGGCCAACAATTTTTTCAGCCGCGTGTAACCTCGCCACGGAATCACCACGGTCAGAAACACAAAGATCAACCAGAAGTCCCACGGCATCCCGAGATAAGAACACTTTCCGGGCCCTCCGCGCAAGTTGCGCCAGCAAACAAGTTTCCACCGCTCGCCAGCAGAAATTCAGCATGCTCGCTATAATCAAACTGCAGCACAGTGAGGTGTGGCTTGACCGACTCCGTGAAACTCACGGCCATGGTCAAGGCAGCTGGTTGAGCGGCCAAGCTGAGTCCCGGGACGCTGGACTCAATACTACGGCGCCTACCACTGCCGACTGATCCGAACGTACTCGTTGGCTTCAGCACCAACGACGAC
>Ga0210410_10000881_pt1 | contig 29547 bp, 40 predicted proteins | sample IncBWC4MmetaG_FD_161058 | JGI IMG/M metagenome (GOLD analysis project Ga0210410, IMG submission 161058) | Forest soil microbial communities from Barre Woods Harvard Forest LTER site, Petersham, Massachusetts, United States - Inc-BW-C-4-M | ecosystem: Environmental > Terrestrial > Soil >...
CTGGGCCGGCGCAAGACGCCAGTCCGCCAAGCGAATTCACTGGGGCCGATTCGCCGAAATGATGGACCGATTGGCGTACGGGAGGGATGGGTAGGGAACGAAGCTGTCCGCCATTCAAATGATTTCGAACACGCCAGCTCCAAACATGCAAGCGAAAGCCCCGGCCCGGTGCTACTGGCGCGTCGAAGGCGGACGCGGCTGCGCCGCTCGGTGCTTACGCACCAAGAGAAGAGGTTCGCCAGGGTGGGGAAAAGGAGAATATGCCAGTCACCAGTCGTTTCCAGAAGCGACGCGTAGTAGGCTTGATTCGCATGCAAGTGAGAGACGCACAGATATCGGAGATCGGGCGCTTGGCGACGATCTGGTACGACGGATGGCAAGACGCGCATGCACGAATCTTACCGCTGGAGCTTGCCCGTCTTCGTACACTAGAGAGCTTCGATGAAAGGCTACGTGTCGCTTTAGCTAGTGTGCGGGTAGTTGGCCCCGCGGACGCGCCTCTTGGCTTTTGCATGTTGAGGGGCGCGGAGCTCTATCAACTTTATGTTTCGTCGCAGGCGCGAGGTTTCGGCGTCGCCTCGGCCCTGATTGTCGACGCAGAAGCTCGTCTTGGCGACAGCGGCGTGGATACAGCCTGGCTTGCGTGCGCCATTGGAAACGAACGCGCCGCGAGGTTCTACGAGAAGTGCGGCTGGCATCGCGCTGGCACCGTGATTGAACACCTTGAAGTAGCGAACGGTACGTTTCCACTGGAAGTGTGGCGTTACGAGAAATACTTGAGGCGGGCGGAGTGAACCGTCCCCCGATGTAGCGAACTTATAATGTTAATTCCAACTGGCTCGCCAAATCGCAGATGCGCTCCGCGAGCAGGCGCTGATCGGCGTCCATCGGTTGGCCGGCGACGCGAAGCGCCGAAGCGCCGCGCAAACCCCGTGATCAACGGCCATCGGAAGGGCAGGCAATCCCGCCCTCTCCTCCTTCATATCTTTGGTGCAATACTCGATCCGATGCATTGCGGGGGACTTTCGCCTCGTTTAGATTCCAGCAATGAAGATTGCGGTCTTATTTGGCGGCACCAGCGAGGAGCGCGATGTATCGATCGCGAGTGCCGCGCAGACCATTCCAGCATTACGTGGTCTCGGGCACGAAGTCTTTGCGGTCGACACCGCAACAGGGCGATTGCCGCCGGCCGATGAGAGACAATTATTAGCGAGCGGTGTGGCTCCTGAGCCACCGTCCACGACGGCAATGGAGCTGGTACGCGGTCGCGCAATCGCTTTTGCGCCCGGCGCGTCCGATATTCGTTCGGCGGATGTCGTTTTTCTGGCTCTACACGGAGGTGCAGGTGAGGACGGGCGCTTGCAGGCGATGCTGGATTTGGCCGGCCTGGCGTACACCGGGAGCAATCACATTGCGAGTGCCGCCGCGATGGATAAGGACCTTTCGAAAAGGCTATTTCGCTCGGCGGGTGTGCCAACCGCCGATTGGATCATGGCGCCGGCCGTGGCTGCCGACATAGAAAGCGCTTTGGGATGGCCTGTCGTCGTAAAACCAAGCAAGCAAGGTTCCACTGTCGGATTGACCGTGGTACGCCACGCGGCCGATCTTGCCGCCGCCATAACCCTTGCCGGGTCATTTGACGACGAAGTCATGGTAGAGAAATTCATCGCCGGACGCGAGTTCACTGTTGGCGTGCTGGATGGGGCGGCATTACCCGTTGGAGAAATCATCTCGCCAGGGGAAGTATTTGACTACCAGGCCAAGTACCAAGTGGGTGGTGCACGCGAGGTGTTTCCAGCGGACTTGCCTGAGTCGGAGTCCAAGCAACTACAGGAGTACGCCCTGCGGGCTCACCGAGTGTTGAAGTTGGGTGCGTACAGCCGGGTGGACTTTCGTCGAGACACCAACGGAGGGTTCTGGTGTCTAGAGGCCAATTCGTTGCCCGGCATGACCGCAACCAGCTTGTTGCCGCAGGCTGCAAAGGTGGCGGGTATCAGTTTTCCCGAGCTATTGGAGCGAATTTGCAAGGGAGCCATTCGTCGAGGCTAGAAATACTGAGTCCCTAATCTCCGCGAAGCCGCCGCGAGCCATTCTGAGGCATAGCTCTGCAGATGATCACTTTCCCTTGGGGGCACCTTTACGCTCGCCGAAGTTCGGGTCTTTCTGCTTGCAGGCCTCGATCAGTTCCTGAGAAACTTGCGGCAATGGCTTGTTGGCAGTTGCTGGCTGCTTCGTGCCGCGCATGATCGGATCAATGCAGTCGATCCACAATCCGTAGCCCTTCTTGTAGTCGCCCTCCACGAAGCCTGCTTGCTTACAGAGATGGATGATTTGGTCGCACGGATGCAGCGGCTGCGTGCCATTTGCAGCCGGCGCAGCCAAAGAGAGCGCGAGTCCAACAGTGAAGGTGCCGAGCGAAGCCGGTGAAATCAGCATGTGCCGCATCCTAAGTTGTTTGTCAGAGCCAATCCCGTTCCCGCAGCTGCGACCGAGAAGTTAGACGGCTGCCGGACGCAGCACATTCTCCGTCACCGCAGGACCGTAACGAAAGGGGCACCATTGATCGGGTGCCCCTCCGGCGCTACCGGCTGACGGTCAGTGTCGCGGTTACGGCGCGCAGTTGACCTTCTCTGGCGGGGACAGCGCCGTGATCACGCTCGGATCGGGGTAGGAATACGCTCCCCCGATGGCCCTCGATGGGCTCTGGAACTCGAACCACGGCAGCAGCGCCTCGTTCTGCGGGTGGTACGTGAAGCCGTGCATCGTGATCGGATACGTCGCATTGGGAAGGCCCTCGACCACGTCTCCGACCTCGAGGTCGTTCTGGCAGTTGCCGTTCGGGCTCAGCCACCACGGTGTGAGGTTCGTGACGCCGTCGAATACGACAAAGGGATCGTTGAAAGTTTCGGCGAGCTCGTGACTCACCGCCGTAATGTCCGTAAAGGCCGCGCCAAACAGGCCTGGACTGATCCATGCCGAATAATTCATGACATAGAAGCGCTGCACATTGCCGTTGCTGGCGACACCCGGCTCAAAGTCGAACGAGTGAAAGCCGAGTACGCAGCACTGCGTCGGATCGCCGTTGAGGTAGAGAAAGGTGTTGGGGAACAGCGTCGTCGATACGTCCTGGGTCGTCATGTCGCCATTGAGTTCCGCGGCTCCGATAATCGTGGTGTTGTCGACGGGAAAGGTCGGCGGGAACAACGCGTTGCTGAACACATTGATGTCGACGAGAATGAAGGCGCAGCAGCTACCGTCCGTGTTGAGCGCAAATTCGTAGTTGCAATGCCCGGCGACCCCGTTGGTGGTCGTGCCGCAGGCGGGGTCTTGCGACAGCTGCATCACCCGCTCGTGGCCGACGAACGGTGTGAGCAATGTGTGCCAGCCGTCCTCGAGGTCGCCCCAGAACTCGGCACGCTGGATGGCGTCCGTATACTGTGTCGGCCGGTCGCTGCTCGAATACCAGAAATTCTGGAAAATCGGCGACTGCAACACCGGCTGCACGTACTGCGTGCCGTCGGAGTAGAGCCGGTGGCCGTTGACGTGGCGCACATGGCCTTTCATGTCGCGCAGATCCATCGATACCGCAATCACCGGCGCACGCAGCGTGACGCCCTCCTCCGACCGCGGTGAGTGGCCGACCATCGCGTAGGTCCAGTGTGTCACCGGATTGCCGGAAGAATCGACGCCGTTCGCGCGATACTGACCGGTGAAGTTGACCAGCGAGTCGATCCCGGGGACGCCGGAGTTGCTCGAGGTGTTCTGCAGCCCCGCGGCCAGCTGGGCCGCACCGACCGCGTTGGTTGGCCCGCGCACGTGCAGCGAGCGCGCATTGGTGAGCGAGGTGGCCGCGAGCTGATCCGGCTCCAGCGCGGCTGCGGTGACGCTGGCGCCGAGCAGCGCGAGCGCGCCCATCAGGCCGAGCGATAGTTGTAGTCCTTTCTTCATGTGTGAGGCTCCCCTTCTATGTTTTTGAACGAGTCGAACGAACACCGGCGCCGTCGCCGCTTTGGATGCTGGGTGATCGCCTCCGCGACGCCATCCGTCCCTTGCACGGCGCAGATGTCGACTGTCTGTCGAGCGACGTCCAACCTGTCGTGTTGTTCTTGCAGAAAATGCTACGCCCGCGTCGGGGGCAATTCAAATGCGGTGATACGGCGAACGCGCCACTCGAGACCGCTCCTATTTGACATATCGCCCTTCCATCGGCAGATCTAGAGTTCCATGTCATCTCGTTTGTCGCTACGCCGGCACGCTTCGCCCGCGACGCTCCGGCATCGTGCCTCGCTAACTTGCCCCGCGGCGCGTTATTCGGCGGTTACTTCCACCGTCACGTTCATCGACAGAAAATCATCCGTTGATCCCACGAACGCGCCCACGAGCGGGGAGGCTTGGTAGGCATTGCGCGCCACTGCCACTCGAATCAAGTTACGGCCGCCCATCACAGCGTTGGTCGGATCAAATTCTACCCAGCCCGCTCCGGGTAGATAGACCTGTAACCACGCATGGGTCGCGCCACCGCCTACCAAACCGCCCTGTGCTCCGATCAGTTGCTCATCGTAAAGATAGCCGGAGACAAAGCGCGCGGCCAGGCCGAGACTGCGAATTGCCTCCATCATGAACACCGCGAAATCCCGACAACTTCCCGAACGCAGCCGCAAGGTGTCGGTTGGCGCGAGCACGCCGAATTCCTCACGCCGTTCATAGACAAAGCCGCTCTTGATGGCTTGATTTATCGAGAGGAGGATGTTCAGCGTCGCTCTGTCGGGTGAAGCATCCACGTATTCCTTTGCCCACTGATCAACAGCATGCTCAGGATCGGGGTACTGGCGCTCCATCGAGCGCGCAAGATCCGCACTATCGTCGCTGCTATAGCTAAAGGGCAACTGCTGTGCATAGGGTTCAATCCAAATCGCTTGTTCAGGCAGAGGAAAATGCTCGGCGCGAAACGAGGATTCAAAAATCAGCGCGTCGGATTTATCCGTGAAGGACATGACAGCGATCGAGTTGCCAAAAACGTCGTGCATCCAACGAATCTCGCTGGGTTGAGGTAACACCCGCAACGCAGTATCCAGCAGTCGTAGATCATGACTATCGCGCGGCCGCGACATTAAGCGGTGTTCTCCCAATGCAACGGGCTGTCGGTATTTGTACTCGGTGCGATGACGGACAGAAAGAACAGTCATGACGCCAACAGTTCGGGGTTCTCGACCAGGAACAGAAACGCCCTTCGGTTCGCCAGCGTGTTGATCGTGAAAGGGTTGAGGAAGCCGACCTGATACACCGAGTATCCACCGGCCAACAGCACGACTACTCCAATCCAGCGGAATACTCTGCGGAACTTTTTCACTGTGGGGTGCCTGATTGCCTTGCTTTGAGTGGTCCTGAAGTTATCACGGTTCTGAGCGACTCGCAGTCCCGCAGTGTGCTATGAGTGATCGCTTGGCCTAAATTCAGTCTGACCGACTCCTGAGGAGCGTCTGACGTTTCCTTTGTCACTAGGTCACATTGTCGCCCTGCCATCTCGCCCCGCAATTCGCTCCGGGCTCGTGCGCTATGAGCTGATCCGACTCGACAATCAGGAGTATGGCGCCGCGGTCGGAGGTCAGCGAATAGGGTTCGTCCTTCGCGAGTAAGCATCCCATGCCGCCGAGGATGTCGATTCGCATCGGGGTGTGGAAGGTCGTGACAGTGATCCGGCCGCGCACGACGAGGAGTGCGGCGGCATAATTGGTAGAGGGTGCGGTGATGGTGCCGTTTTCCTCCAAGTGTAGGCAACTCAAGTGAACGTTGCCGCTGCCTTCGGCCAAGGGGAGAAAGCGCGCGGCGGTGGCTTGATGAGAATCTAAAGGGTCGGCGGCGCCGAGCGTGAAGTGGATAATGTCCATCGCTTACGCTTCGGCTCGGATTTTCACCGGGTGAAATCTAAGCCGAGGTTGGAGAAAGAAGTGATCGCTGGTGAAGATCACCGGCCGTATGGGGCGGATGAAGTACTTTTTTGTGTGCGGAATGCGCAAATTAAGCGTCGCCAGACAAATAAAGAGAAAGGCCCTACGTACGTAGGGCCCTTCGGTGCACCTTCCAGTGCCGATCAACCGACGTTTTTAGGCGGCGGCTGCGAGCAATTGCCAGTTTTTCGGCATAATGACCGCGTCGATGACGTGGATGACGCCATTGGATGCGGTGATATCACGCTGTCTCACATGCGCACCGTTCACCTGTACGTCCGAACCAGATACCACGGCCGTCAAGGGACTGCCCTGAACGGTCATAACGTCAGCAGATTTCAAGTTCTGCGCCAACACGTGTCCCGTGACCACGTGATAATTCAAGACGGCTTTGAGCTTTGCGGTGTCCTTGAGCAGGGTATCCCACGCGCCCGTGGCAAGTTTCTTGAAGGCTTCGTCGGTGGGCGCGAAGACTGTGAATGGCCCTCTGCCGGTGAGGGTATCGGTAAGACCGGCTGCCTTAATGCCTACCACCCACTTGGTGAAATTGCCCGCTGCAATCGCCGTATCGACGATGTTCTTCATTGCGACCGCATGTGTGGTGCTGCCTTGTTGATTGACGGAAGAATTCTTCGACTGTTCCATAGATAATAACCTTGAAGTATAGCCCGCAAGAATTTGCTGACCAACTCAGCTCGTATTCGGCTGAGGGCGAGCACTATGGACCCTATGTGGAGCGTGTGCGGGATTCGGTCAAAAGAAATCGCCAATGGTGCACCAGCACTTGTAATTAACGTGCATGACGCGATGGCGAGGCAATTGAAATTTTGACAATTGAGCAGCTAGGGGCCGCGCGCACCCACTCCAGGTATCTCAAACTCTTCGGTCGGAACTCTTCTTGTGTCTGCCGCGGGTATTTATTTTCTCTGCAACGGATGCGGCGTTAGCGTGCTTCGGTGTTGAGCGCGAGCCGGCAATCAGGATGTCGACGATGCGGCGGGCGCTTTGTTCCCAGCCGGGTAGAGCAGTGGTGTGGAAGACTCCGACGAGCGCGCGGACGAAGTCGTCTGGGTTGGTGTCGGCGCAGAGATCGCCGCTCGCTATCGCGCGCTTGACGGAGGCAACGAAGGCGGTATGGATGAGTGGGCGGGAGCCCTCGATGAGTCGCACGAACCCGCCGGCGACGGTCTCCATCGCGGGAATGATCAGCCTCTTGTCGGAGACGTGTTCGATGAAGAGCAGCATCCAAGCGCGGAGGGCTTCGAGCGGCGGCATCGTGGCGGCGAAGCGCTGCTCGGCGGCAGCAAGTTTTTCCACTTCGCTGCGGTAGACCGCCTCGATGAGGGTGTCCCGGGTGGGGAAGTGGCGGTACAGCGTACCAGGCCCGATGCCTGAAAGGCGGGCGATGTCGTCGAGGCTGGCGGCGGCGCCGTCGCGGGTGAATACCTCCTTGGCCACTTGAAGAATGCGCTCGCGGTTGCGCTGGGCATCAGCGCGGGGCTTGCGTGCGGGCGGTGGTAGCGGGAGCTTCTTTTTCGGCATACACAATATTTAGAAAATATCATTGAAACGGAGAGTGTCTCCGGTTATCCTCCTATGCGGAGACTGGCTCCGTTTTAGCGGGCAGGGCCACGAATGTCAATTCTTGCGCGGCCATCACGGGCCGCGCCCTAACGGTAGGAGAGCGACGATGCGTGTATTTGTGACGGGAGCCACGGGCTTCATCGGAACGGAACTGGTGAAGGAACTGATTGCGGCAGGGCATCGGGTGCGCGGCCTTACGCGCAGCGATGCAGGCGTGGAGCAGTTGAAGGCCGCGGGTGCCGAGGTGCATCGCGGCGACCTGCAGGATCTCGACGGTCTGCGGAGCGGAGCGACCGGGATGGACGCCGTCGTGAACCTGGCGTTCAACCATGATTGGTCGAAGTTTGCGCAGAACGCAGCGGACGAAATGAGGGCGATCGAGGCGCTGGGATCGGTGCTGGAACCGGGCAAGCTGCTGGTCGTGACCTCGGGGATCGGGATCACGAGTGGCGCGCCGGGTCAGTTACGCAAGGAGACTGATCCTCCGACGGATTCGCCGACGATTCCGCGCCGGCCAGAGCAGGCGGTGCGGGCTGTGACGGCAAAGGGCGTGCATGTGGGGATTGTGCGTCTGCCACAGGTGCATGACACGCGCAAGCAGGGTCTGGTAACGATGCTGATTCAGATCGCGCGCGAGAAAGGTGTTTCGGCCTATGTGAGCGATGGCGCGACCCGCTGGGCCGCAGGTCCGTTAAAGGATGTCGCGCAGCTGTATCGGCTGGTGGTCGAGAAGACCGGTTCTGGCATGACGACGTATCACGCGGTGCAGGAACAAGGTGTGCCGCTTCGGGATATCGCGGAAACGATCGGTAAGGGCCTCAAGGTGCCGGTGGTTGCAATCCCCGCTGCAAAGGCAGGCGAGCACTTCGGGATGTTCGGCCACTTTGCGACTTTGGATATGCCTGCCTCGAGCGAGTGGACGCGCAAGACGCTGGACTGGCAGCCGACCAGGCCGGGGTTGATCGAGGATTTGGAGAATATGAAGTACTGACGACTAACGCAGCGTAACAACAAAGCAGCTGCGGCCATCTTCCATGGAGATGCAGCGGGCATCGCCGCCGTGACGGCGCGCTATTTGCCGGACCAAGGACAGCCCCAATCCGATGCCGGTGCTGTTGTGGCTGTCGCGGCGGCGATAGAAGGGCGTGAACAGCTGTTCGAACTCTGCCGGCGCTGGACCCGGGCCGTTGTCCCAAACTTTCAACATCACAGTGTCACCTTCGTTTTGCAACCGTACTTGAGTCGGCGGCACGCCATGGCGCTTGGCATTTTCCAATAGATTGCGTAGCAACCGACGCAACAACCGCGGGTCGCCCTGAATTTTAACGTGCGCGCCCTCGAGCTGAACGTCGTCGTAGCGGGCGCATTCCTCAGCAGCCAGGGCAAGCAAATCGATCTCCTCGCGTACATCGTTTTTCGCAGTTGCGTCCAATCTGCTCGCCAGCAGAATTTCATCGACCAAGCCGTCCAATTCAGCGATGTCCTGCTCCAAGCCGGCTTTGGTTTTCGGATCGGCGGATTGTTTCAACATCTCCACTGCCAGCCGAATGCGCGCCAGCGGGGTCCGCAATTCGTGGGAGGCATTGGCCAGCAGTGAGCGATTCGCCTGGATGAGCCGCTCTATTTGATTCGCGGCGCGATTAAAGCTCTCCGCCAAGCCGGCGATTTCATCGTGGCCTTCGACCGCGACGCGTGCGCCCAGATCACCGGCACCGAGCGAGTCGACGCCGCGCTGCAGGCGTTCGAGGCGTCCGGTGAGTTGCCGAACAATGGGGTAGGCAACCACGCCGATCGCCAATGCCGCGCATATCAAGAGTAAGTGAAAATTCAAGCGAATGGCGCCGAAACCGATCGCCACGCTGGCGACCAGCAAACGACCGTCAGGCAAGCGCACGCTTGAAAGCGTGCTGCCCTGCCAGTGCGCAAACTTAAGCGGATGGTAGTGCCGCGCGCTTGGCATGGGAAGCGGGCGCCCGACGGCGGCAATGATCACCCCATCCTCGGCAAAGAGAGTGACATCGGCCTGGAGTCCGGCGGCCAGTCTTTGCAGCGCTTCCTGCTGCTCCGAGGCCGGCGCCCGCGCGGGCGGTAGGACGTTTTGAACCAGTCGTCCGACCGTGACGCCGACTTGTTCCATAGGGCCGCCGGCGAAATGCACCAGCACCGAAGCGGCCAGAGCCAACAGGGCGAGGCTGGCCAGCAGTGCGATATAGATGCGCAGATACAGGCGCAGCATCAGTCCTGTGCCTTGGCGAATACGTAGCCCGCAGCACGCACGGTGATGATGCGCCGCGGCTTCTTGGGATTGTCCTCGATGACGGCTCGAATGCGCGAAATGTGCACATCGATAGAGCGGTCGAAAGATTCGAATTCCTCGCCTTTGACCAAGTCCATCAGGACCTCGCGGGACAAGACCCGGCCGGCGTTTTTCGCCAGTGCCACCAGCAGATCGAATTGGTACCCAGTCAGCTCGCAGGGTTTGCCGTCCAATCGAACGGCTCTCGCGGCGGTATCGAGCTCGAGGCGACCGAAGTGTGACGACTTTTCTCCCGTCGATGCGCGCGCGCGGCGGCGCATAATGGCGCGCAGCCGTGCGACCAGTTCCCGTGGTTCGAAGGGTTTGGGCAAGTAATCATCCGCCCCCAGCTCCAATCCGACGATTCGATCGACCGCATCGCCTCTCGCGGTGAGCATCAGCACGGGGGTATCGTATTTTGCGCGCAACTGGCGGCAGACGTTCAGCCCGTCCATGTCGGGCAGCATCAGATCGAGCACGACCGCGTCGTAGTCTGTGTCGGATAGCTTCTCGAGAGCAGTTGCGCCTAAGGATGCAACCGTAACGCGAAATCCCGCCTGACCGAGATACTCGAGGAGCATGTCGGCCAAGCGGAGATCATCTTCAACAACGAGAATTCGCTCAACCATTGCCGGCGACTCTAAAGAGAGCGAGCCGCCAATGCCAGCGCATTATGACTTGGCGTGCATTTGTTTCAGATGAGCGGCAAGAGCGGTGCGTTGCGCCGGCGTCAGCACCTCATCGACATCCGCGAGAAGCTGCGTCAGTCGCTTGGAGGCCTGGTCGGCCAGCTGTAGATGCGCAACGCGGGCAGCTTCCAGCGCAGTCCGATCGACGGTGTCCTGCGTCAGCGCCTCAATGGCTTGCGTATGAGCCGCTTGCAGCTGCGTGTGCATCGGCAGAAGATCGTTCACGGCTTGCTGCACCAGCGGAGTGATTTGTGCTTTCTGTGCATCCGTGGCATCGATCTCAACATATAAGTGCTTGAGCACATGATCGACGTGCGTGGATACGTCGGCAGCGCTTTGAGGACCGCCCATCATGCCGTGATGAATGCCGCCCATCCCGCTCGCCGCCACCGTGGCGATGCCAGAGGCCAGGGCAGCCCCGGCGACAAAAGCGACTAAGGTCATGCGGTTGAAGAGGGATCGACGCGGCGTTGCGGTGTTTCCGGGTTCGGCGGAAGTATTCATAGTAACCCCTTATAGGTGAAGAGACGATGAACAGTCTGCGCGTTAACTGTTAGCCGTATTTGCAGGGGGCGTAAAGATTTGTAAAGCATCCGGCGTGGGGCCGAAATTCAGGTACCTCTGCAGGTTAGTAGTCGAACTCCTATGTGTCTTGAGAGTACTTCCCAAGAGTGCCGGCTCGACTCGCGCGCGTATTTGCGCAATAGTATGCGGGTGAACACTGCTCGAACATGGCACGCCTCGCTATTCGCAATTATCTTACTCGCCGCGAGCGTACCCGGTATTGCGCTGGAGCGTCAGATTTACCCTGCTCCGGTCCAGGCCGAGGCCGATTTAGCGGCCGCACTGAAGGTCGCCCTTGCGCAGCACAGGCGCGTCATCCTGGATTTTGGTGGCGACTGGTGCACGGATTGCCGGGTTCTCGATTCTTACTTTCACGACTCGTCGAATAGGCCGATCTTGGATGCGAATTTCGTCCTGGTGCACATCAACGTCGGTCACATGGACCAGAACTTAGGCATTGCCGGCCGCTACCAGGTCCCGCTAAACAAGGGCGTCCCCGCGCTGGCGATTCTGAACATGCACGGTAAATTGCTTTACAGTCAAAGAACCGGGGAATTCGAAGCCATGCGCCGCATGGAATCGAGCGCGGTCACGCAATTTCTCGTGCAGTGGAAACCTGCGCGGCCGGCGCAACCGCAGCGATAGAGCAGAATGACACCTTCAAGGTGCTTACCATCGTATCCGTGGTGGGAATTCCTCCGACGCTCATCGCCAGGCATGTACGGCATGAACTTCCACAATATGCCGGAGCTTAATTGGCGGTGGGGATACCCGTATGGACTGGCACTCATTGCGCTCAGCATCCTTCTGCCGATCCTCTGGTTTAAGCGTCGCGGATGGTGGTAGGCGGGCGTCATTGACACCCAACCGTGGCAGTCACAATGCCAAGGTTGACCCTCTGCAGTGATGCGGGCGAGCGTCGGACTAAGCCGCCACTCTGCTTCGCGCGCGCCCTCGCGAAACCAGCAAGTCCGCTGAGACGTTGAATCGCTCTCGGAGTCTTCGCACCATCGTCATGCTCAAGTCTCGTTTGCCGTTCAAAACCTCGCTCACGCGGCTGGAAGTTCCAAGTAATGGCACAAGATCGGCGCGCGACAGGCTATGCTGATCCATTAAGTAGCTGAGAAGCACAGGAAGTGCTGGCGCGGTACGCGGCCACTGTGCGCGCTCGTAAGCTTCGACCAGGCGGGCCTGAGCTACCATCCGTGCGCCATCTTGAGGATCACTCGATCCCATTAGCTTTTCGACCAACCTTTTAGCGTCAGCGTGGTCTGCTTCATTTTGAATAACAATCAGCGTCGTTTTCATCACACTGTCTCCGCATCGATCTTATCGTATTCCTGTCGCGAAATTTTCTCGCGCTTCTGAATATGTATAGGCCTTCATATGGATTTGACCTCAAGGACATGTGCAGTTCTATGCAGCCGCCGCGCGCTCGAAGTGCGCGCGTTCGATCTTTTGGATCTTCGGACGGCGCTTCTTTGCTGCATGCCAAAGGTCGTAGGCAGCTTGCATGCTGAGCCATGATTCAGCCGAGCCACCAAGCGCGGCGGCCAGCCTAATCGCAAGCTCAGCACTGACGGCGGCATGTCCATTAAGCACGCGTGACAAAGCGACGCGGGAAACGCGTAGGCGCTTGGCGAACCCGGTCACCGTCAAATCACCACCCAGGACGCCATCCTGGAGTACCTCGCCGGGGTGCGGTGGGTTGTGCATGCGCGTCATAGTCATCTCCTCAGTGATAATCCATATAGTCGACCAAGATCGCGTCGGTGCCTTCAAAAGTGAAGGTCAGACGCCAATTTCCGTTTACCGACACAGCCCAGTGGCCGGCCAGATCGTCCTTGAATGCGTCGCGGCCCGCACTGCCCGGCCATCGGAGAATACTGGAAAGACACCAGAATGCCCATGAGGTATGGAGAGCGCGTCATTGCCGCGCGCGGAGGAATGGCTCGCGCAGCTAAGGAGCAAGGACGGGGTTGATCACTGCTAGAGGAGTAGAATTCCACGGTGTGACACTTCGTGACTACCTAAATAGGTGCAGTATCAAGGCCTCGCTCGTCACGCTTATCCAAATCGTCGCGAGTTGGATGAAGTCGCGGCGCGTTACTCTTGGGCGCCAGCGCCCACCGCCACCCATGCTAGGTCCGCGGTCGACACCGATTCGAGATTGAATTTCTTGGCGGCCGCTGCCATGCGCGTGAGTGCTTGGGCCAAAGGCATGGGCGGCTGAGTATCACCCTTCTTTAATTTATGAAATCGCACTGGGTTGATGCGCGCCACGACGTAGTTGCGTAGGTAGGGCGACTTGAAACCGCGCTTCTGCAGGGTTTGAATGATACGCTTGGTCTGGTCCTCGATTTCCGCCAACCGTGCTGCGAATCCTTCCCGCTCGCGCAAACTGGCGGCGAGTGTGCGCTCGCTGAATCGATCTACTTTCTTTAGAAAGGAGCTGTAGGCGCCGCCGGCGAAGCGGGATGACTCTTCATACACGATCCCGAGGGTCAGCAGTTCGGCGGATTCGAATTCCGCGGCGTACTGGGCCTCCTTGGAGGCTGGGTGACGCTTCGCGAGACTTCTGGCCATGCGAATAACCTCGAGGCTGCGGTCGCGCAGGTTGTGGGCTTTCTCGGTGTTGAGGGCGAGTATGCGATAGGCAAGCGCCTCATCGGGGGAGATCAGCGCGGTGATCTGCTTCAGGCCCAGAACCTTCCCGGCAGCCAATCGGTGACGGCCATTGGGCGTCCACAATCGGCCATCTTCACCGCGCACGACGATCAGTGGATCTAAAAAGGCCGCCGTCTCGTCGATCTTCACCGCGAGCCGCTTCGCGTGGGTGGGCGACAAATCGCGCTGAAAGGGGGTGGGCTGAACCGCGCTCAGAGGCAGCGACGCAAGGACAAGCGGTCGCCCGCCCAATGGGTCCCGGTAAGCCCCGATAAGCGCGCCCCCGGCGTTTCGTATCAACGCGACGACGTCGGCGATTTCTGCGCTGTCCACGGCGATGACGACATCGGCGGCATCCAACCCGCGGGCGCTTGCGCCCGGAGCGAGCTTTCCGCGTGTGCGCCTGGCGCTCCCGGATCTGCGGGTACGGGTGGCTTTTGACTTGTTCTTTGCAGCTGCCATGAGACACGACAGTACTCCCTATGAGTCGCGGGCTTCAATACAGGAACAGGGTGAGCCGCACGCCGGCGAACGCCCGGATCCCTGCGCCGCGAGCACCCTTTCCCCGTACCGCATGGGCATGCGAGTGTCTCGCCATCTGCCGGCCTGCGAGAGAAAGCAGACCGCCCCATTACCTACTAAACAGTCATTGCGCTTTTTGGTCTCGCTTGTCAGTCTGTGATGATCTTAAGTAAGGGGATCAGAAATGCGCCGACTGTTGCTCGGGCCACTGTTTGCCGCAATCGCGACCTTCGCCGTTGCCGCGCCAATGTCGAAGGAGCAGTTGAGCACACCGCCCGCCGGCGCGCGCCACTACACGATCAGTTCGACTGCCGGAAAACATGGCGACATTTGGTCGTGGACGATGCCTGACGGACGGGTGGCCTATCGCATGTCGATGTCCTTGCGGGGTTGGGTGACTGAAGAGGACGAACTGGTGACCGTCGGCAGCGATCGCCGGCCCACGGCCATCGCCATCCGCGGCTACTCCGAGCAGGGTGACGCAGCCGAGGACTTCAGCGTCGACGGTAGTGGCGTTGCGCACTGGAAAACGGTTGTCGATTCCGGCTCCGCGCCTTTCGGCAGCAAACGCTACAATACGTACGGCGGCCCATGGCTTACCAGCGAAATGGATGTCGAATCGATTCTCGCCGCAGGCGATAAGGGGATCGACCTACTGCCCACCGGCCATGCCAGCATCACATTCGGCAAGTCAGTACAGATCGACGGTCCGCGCGGGCCCAAGACAGTCAAGCTGGCCTTTGTTCGAGGCTACGGCTTTGCGCCCTCATCTGTTTGGCTCGACAGCGACAGTCATTTTTTTGGCAATGCCGGAGTGATTTCGCTGCTGCCGGAAGGGTACGAAGGGAGCGGCCCTAAGCTTAAGGCTCTGCAGGACCAAGCGACAGCCGCCATGGTCCGCGAAATCGCCCACAAATTCTTAAGCCCCGCTAATCGGACGCCGACGCTAGTCGATCACGTGCTCATGTTCGATTCGGTCGCAGGGCGATACCTGCCCGACTGTGCGGTCTTGATTGGAGACGGCAAGGTCGCTGCCATGGGCCCGGCGGGATCGATCAAGCCACCACCCGGCGCCGTCTTGATCAACGGGCGCGGCAAGACACTGACGCCCGGTTTGTGGGACTCGCACCAGCATGTTGGCGACGATTGGAACCTCCTCCAAAATGTCGCGACGGGCATGACGAATTACCGGAGTCCCGGCACGATGATCGACGAGGCGCTGAGCATATACAAGCGTCGCGCCGCCGGCGACCTGCTCGCGCCCGACGGAAAGATCTCTGTGATCGTAGATCGCAAGGACCCGCTGGCCGCGCAGGGCGCGCTCACGGTCTCGTCGGCGGAGGAGGCAATAGCCGCAGTAGATAAGATCAAGGCGGCGGGTCTATGGGGCGTCAAATTCTACACGTCGATGAACCCGGCATGGATCGCTCCGGCGGCCGCCGAGGCACATAAACTCGGCCTGCATGTGCATGGCCATGTGCCCGCGGGCATGCGCCCACTCGACGCGGTGCGGGCGGGCTATGACGAAGTTACACACATCAACTTCATCCTGATGCAGGCGATGCCGCAAGATGTGGTCGACAAATCTAATACCGCCGCGCGGCTGGAGGGCCCTGCCAAGTACGGCAAGGACGTTGATCTCGATGCCCCGGCGATGAAGGCTTTCTACACCGAGCTCTCGAGGCGACAGACGATCATCGATCCGACGCTAACGGTATGGGAGCCGCTGATGACCTCCGACGGCAGCGCCATCTCGCCGGAATATGCACCGTTTGCGGAGATCGCGCCGCCGTCGGTGGCTCGTAGTTGGAAGATCGGGGGCTATCCCGTCGCCGAAGGATTCACGCGCGATGACTATCGCCGAAGCTTCGCCAAGATGGTGGAACTTGTGGGCAAGCTCCATCAGGCCGGTGTGCGGATCGTCGCTGGCACTGATGGGTACGGACTGGAGTTGGTACGCGAACTGGAGCTCTACAGCCGAGCCGGCTTAAGCAACGCGGAAGCGCTGCAGACCTCAACCATCATCCCTGCCCGAATGACCGGCATGGACGATCGCACAGGATCGATCGCGCCTGGAAAGGTGGCGGACATCATCCTTGTGGATGGGGATGTGTCCAAGGACCTCGCCAACCTTCGCCATCTAGATACTGTGTTCTTGGACGGCTATCGGCTGAGTGGGGAGGCGCTGCGACAAGCGAGCGGTCTGACTGGAATGCCGAAGTGATGAGGCTGCTATTGGAGTCCTAAGGGAACTCCGCTGTTTTCTGGACACCAAGATGAGGCGAAATCACGGTAAGAATAAAGAATCAACCGGCTCACTTTGAATTCGGGAATCAATGTGAAAGCAGTATGGAAAGGTGCAGTGATCGCGGAGTCGCCAGATACGGTGATCGTGGAAGGTAACCATTATTTTCCGCGGGAGTCGGTCAATGCAGCGCTGTTGGAACCCAGTAGCCACACAAGCGTGTGTCCCTGGAAGGGCACGGCCAACTATTACTCACTTAACGTCAACGGTGAACGTAACGTGAATGCGGTGTGGTACTACGCCGAACCCAAGGATGCGGCAGCGCGAATCAAAGGTCGCGTTGCATTCTGGAAGGGTGTGAGCGTGATCGCTTAGGTTGGTGGAGAAGTGAGCACGCCGAGCGTCGTGGACGAAATGCCGACGAAGAATAACTACGCTGACTCGCCTATGCTCATTGCTTGGGTACCCACCGGCACAATGCACAAAACAACTCCATCCAGCACCAGCGCGATGGCGTAGCGGCCATTGACGTGAACGAGCGTCGAGTAGCTTCGGGCGTTGCGATGTCGCTCGCTTGTGGGGGAGGCTTGCTGCGCCCGGGCCGTGGTCGTCTGCAGGAAGTCGATCAAGAGGGCGGGTTCGCGAGCCTCGATGGCGCGCCAACACAGTGCAACATAGACTTCGTCGACATCCGCCGCCGAGTGCGCGCGGTGTGCACGCGTTCTGGCTCGATGCAGAAATTGACGGGACGCGGCTGCGCTTTTGCCGATGATGCGGGAGATCTCGTCGCAATCAAATTCGAATACATCGGAGAGCAGAATCACGGCAGCTTCATCGGGCCTGACACGCTCGAGCAAATGACGCAGTGCGGCCTCACATTCGGATCTGGCCTCCATCAGGACTTGCAATGATCCTTCGGGCGGCGATGCGCCTTGCGCGTGTTGCGATTCCAACTGTTTGCGGCGCAAGCGGTCTATGGCGATGTTGCGCAGCACGGTATGCAGCCATGCGGCTTGGGGTTCGAGAATCTTTGAGGCCAAGGCGCGAACGTAGGTGTCCTGGACGGCGTCCTCGGCGTCCGCCCGTGAAGGCAGCAAGCGCCGCGCGGCGTTCATGAGTCGTTGACGGTTTGTATCCATAGAGCAACTGTGCCACAGAGCAGGTAGTTTGGGCATACCCGTTGGGGGACGCCTGTCACGAACCGGGCGCCTCGTTCGTTAGGTAGGTGAGGAGGATTTTTATGGAAACCACCCCGCCCACTGCCCCGATAGATCCGCGCAGCGCTTTCTTGGAGGAAAAGGCATTCAAGTCCCGCACGGTGCTCATCTTTGGAAATATTTCGGATGCGACCGCGGCTGAGACCGCCCGCCGTTTGATTGCGTTGGATGCGGATTCGGCCGAACCCATCGACGTGATCGTCTCGTCGCCGGGCGGACACTTAGAATCAGGCGACACCATTCACGACCTGGTTCGGTTCGTTCGGGCTCCCGTGCGGATGATCGGTAGCGGATGGGTGGGGAGCGCCGCGACCCATGTCTATTTGGCGGCGCCTCGCGAGCGGCGCTTCTGCCTGCCGAATACCCGATTCTTGATTCACCAGCCGAGCGGCGGTATCGGCGGGAAAGCGGCCGATATTGCTATTCAGGCGCAGGAAATCGTACGGGCACGCCAGCGCATCGCCGAATTGATCGCGCGAGAGACGGGTAAGCCTCTTGAAATGGTATTGGAGCACATAGAACGAGATTATTGGCTGTCCGCCCAAGAGGCTATCGACTACGGTCTCGTCGGCCGAATCGTCAGGGGACGCGGAGAGTTGTAGCATCGTCGTCGCGGCTGGACGCCAAAAGGGTCTCGGTGCGACATATGTGTCGCACCCATGGCGCAGAAAGCCGGTGATTTGCCATTGAGCTTTGCAATCCGTGCTTCGCTCAAGCCCAGGGTGGCCATTGAGCTGCGCATTCCCTGCTTCGCTCAAGCCCAGGGCGTACATCCATGTACGCCCGTGCGACACATGTGTCGCACCCTTGGCAACCCGCGTAACGCACGCGTTACGCCCTGGCAAATCCCGCTCGACGTATTGAACGGCCTGACAATACGGGTAGACGGCAGACGATCTTGGCTTAGTTCTTCATTTCTGGGCATAGCAGTTCAGCAGCCACTGGATGCCAAATTTGTCGGTCAGCATCCCGAATCGGGCACCCCAGGGTACGTCGCCGAGGGGCAGCCGCACCTTTCCGCCCTGGCGAAGAGCTTCAAACAATCGGTTGATTTCGTCGACCGAATCGCAATCGACGGCAACCTGAAAATTGTCGCCGGTTTTCGGAGTGCTGCCCGACTGGTCGTCGGACGCCTGCAAAATGGGTTGCCCGTTACGCAACAACTGACTGTGCATGATTTTCGCGCCAGGGTCGGTTGAAGGCTTGCCCTGAGCGTCCATGACAGTGGTTATATGAATCTCAGTGCCTAGGCACTTCTGGTAGAACTGCATTGCGTCGCGACAGTTGCCGTTGAAGTGAAGATAGGTGGTGACGGATTTCATGGCGGTGTCCTTTTAGTAGATCGGTAAGTGATGTAGTTAGCGATGCCATGGGAAGAGTCCGCGCAACCCTGCGTCGCGCAGCCATAAACCGCCCCAGAGAAACAGCGCCAAATAAACCCCAAACAACGTATGCGTAAAAAGGGGGTTCCCCACGCGAAGGTGCGTCGCTACCGTGCCGCCCAAGAATGCGGTCACCAGGACGGCGCCGAGTACCGCGGTGCGCGGGTATAAGTACAAAGCGGTGCACACCAGCAATAGCAGTCCCAATGTGTGGGCCATCGCGGGTGTGCCGGGATATCCCAGTTGCGCCGATGAGGTCAGCACGATGGGCAGTGCCAAAAGCTTCATGGCAACGTCCATTAGTAAGAAGAGCACGACCAGGGCACTTAAACCGTAGCCCACCCGGCGCATCGCCTTGGAGGGCTCCAAGGTTACGGTTGCATGTCGAGGTTCATTCATGGTCGTTGGTGAGGTCACGGTCGTTGCTCCTTTTGTTTCATCGATGGCCGGCGCTTTCGCGTCGGCTTGGCACTTTGTCGAATTTCCTCTGCACACTCGGCGGCCAACTTGGTGGTTCTTTCCAGAAAAGACGCAATGGTGTCTAGCTCATCGGCCGTGAACGTATGCCATAGCTCGTACATTCGCCGCTGGCTCGGCATAAACATCTCCTTGATCGGCTCGATCGCATCGTTGCGACTGCGCACCCAGACCTTGCGCCGGTCAGTGGCGTCGTCTCGTCGCTCGACATAACCCGCCTTTACGAGTCGATCGACGAGGGCGGTCACGGATCCGGAGCTCAGTCCGGTGGCAGTGGCCAGCTCGCCGGCCAGGACTTGCCCACGCATGAAGATGATGTCCAATACCCGAAGGTCAGTGGTGTGCAGTTCAAAGTGAGCAGCCACAATCTGGCTCGTGACCATGGTTTGGGCTGCCATCTCTCGTATCAGCATGTCGACCCGCGACACGCGATCGCTCCGGGTCTTTCGAGACGCCAGTTTCCGTACTTGAGTGTCCAAGTAATGCTCCAATATTTGCCAGTACGCGATGACTCTACCATCAACTATCTTGACTCTCAAGATAGTTATGCAAATGAGCTCCTGAGCCGATTAAGGCTTCCAAAACGGAGGCAAAGCCTCGAGTTCATGGTCGATGTTAAGTTGGCAAAGCGGCCATTCGCGAGCCGGTGAGGGTCGTGACCCGATATTGGAGGGATTGAAGAAGCTGCAGAGGGTGAGTGTGCATTTGCCTCGGCGCGCGAAGGATTATCCGGATCGGGATAGATTGTCGTTGCGGTTCGAGCGGTTTAGGGCGGCGTACTGACAGTCTTGCCCGCCCTCACAACTTGAAATCTTTACTGGCGCCGCAATCGAGATCACTCTTAGAATATATTTGGAGTGCGTGGCTTCGGTGGGTGGCACGCGTGGAGAATCAGCCCACGGCAACTGAAGGAGGTGATCCAAGTGGCACATTTAAACGTTGGTTCGGTCGCGTCTCTTGGCGCGTTGGTCGGTGGCGAGGTTTTTCGTTAGTCCACTTCGTACTGGCTGGAATGCCATGAGGGATGCGCGCAGGCTCGTTGCCACGCGTGCGACCTAATCCAATGGATGGACGCTCCGATGTAGTTGCCGCGGGCTGCCTTGGCCCGTAAGTAAATGCTCGGGCAGGAATGGCGGAGTCTACGGGGACTCCGCCGTTTTCTTTGTAGACCAGAATAGCGAGGGCGGGGTGCCCGGCTACTTAAGCGCGACGTGGCTCCTGCAACAGTGCTCTAACGCGGCGATGGATCAACAGGGGTATATAAGTCTTGATGCGCGCTGTTCGCTCAAGTCTCGCGCGTTCGCTGGCGTAGAGTGTTTCGACGAGCTCGAGCGGCATATGCGTTTTGCGAGCCAAGAGTTCGATCTCCGTTTCGGCAATGGCCGGGCGGTTGAACGATTGCTCGCTCATCGCAAGTGATTCATCTTTCATGAAATGAATCCTACTTGTGATACGCCCTCGTGGCTCTTTTGCGAATCAAACTTGCCATCTCGAGCGTATCGTGCGCCGGAATCCCAACAGCCCTGACGCTAAACGCGCGAATTGGCGCAGGCTGACCCTCAAAACTTCGATACAGACGGTCGAGGACCGGCATAACGGTGGCGGTCCGGAAGGCGAGTCAAAGTCACGCCCTTGACTCGCCGATGTCGGGCGAGTGTCAGCGGCATCAACTAACTAGGCTTCTTCGCCCAAGTCATGCACCATCCGCCAGAAGTTACGGTCTTGCCTGGAAAAAGAGTGCAAGCGCCTTGTGAGTCGCCCGATTTGCCCTGATATTGCGAGCAGTTATCGCATAGTTGATCCGGTTTCGCTGATTTTGGGACATAACCCAGTGCCTTGGCCGTCGGATCAGTCGAATCCACAGCCACAGGGGCAGCAATCGCCAACCTATTAATAAAAAGTCCGGTGACCGGAATGAGCGCCCCGGTGATAAGACCGCCGCGAACGAGTGCGCGCCGCGTGATATTGCTATTCATGGTCTTAAACCTCTAGATTGATTGAATTCCACCACATCTGTCGCGGTGAATAAAGTTGCGGGCGGATGATCGTTCAATCTGTGCCCATTCGCGGACGATCCTCCGTGTCGCTGTTATCGTCTGTGCGTTGTCGTACACTCGGTGACCAAAGAAACAGGCAGACATCGAGTTCGTCCCGCCTTGCGACGGTTTCGACCCGCCACGGGCGCCGTAACGCCGTTTGGCGACTGTGGCCTCGATCAATTCGAGCGACGAAAATACTTTTGTGTAGTGCCAGGGCAGAGTCAGCTGTCAGTTACCGGTTGCGCGAACGCTTCGGGGCATAAGCGGTCTAGTGAGTTGCGTGATGAAGAAGAGAAAAAGAAGTGGGAGCGCCGAAGCGCCCCCACAAATGCCGTTGCGGCCTATTTTCCGTTTCGGTTGCTGTCGTCGGTATTCGCCAAATTCTTTGACAGGCACTTGGCCAAGTGAGGATGCCGCGCAGGGATCCTCTAGAGAAAATCGTTGTTGACGAACCCGATTTTTTTCAGCCCGCGATGTTGAAGATCGGCCAAGGTTTGCGTCACGATTTCGTATCTGGCGAATTTATCGACGGTGATGCGCACCTCTGGCTGCGGTGATTTCAGCGCTTCCGAGCTGATAAAGGCCTGCATCGTCGCGCGATCCACGGCCGTCTTGTTCCAAAACAGCGTGCTATCGAAGTCGATCTGCAGATCGATCACTCCCGGCGGCGTCGACGGCTGCTCGGCGTTTGGCACCGGATTGTCGATCTTCACGGCGTGCGTCTGGCGCGGCAGCGTGGGACCACCGTCGCCCAGACTCTCCGGCAGCGGGAGGGCTCTCAGCGTGTCCCGGACGGAATCTCATCGGGAGGTGCAAAGCGACTCACATTCCGGTATAGCTTGACGCCGGCGTCGATGAATAACAGCAAAGCGGCAGCGCTAATCGCGCTCAGCGCCACCTTATTGGGGGCAAGCTCCTTGAACACGTTGCCGGCACCTAAAAACCAGATGAGAACCAGGCCAACACTAATCTCCAAACCGACATCCGCGCGTCGCAGCAGGGGGTTCCATCGGCCGCGTATGATAAGTACAGCGAGCAGAACGGCCTGACATAGCCAAAATAAAAAGAGCACTGGTAGACGCGTCGATTGGAATGTTGCGTCATAGGCGAGCCAAGCGGGGAGTGACCCGCCGTGACTAAACAATGAGAAGAGCCAGCCAGGCGCGCCGTACGCGACCATGCCGATACCGATCATCACAATTATCGCCATCGATCCAATCCGGCTCACGCGGTCGTTGTCGCGCGGCACCCATAAATCCAGGGCAGTTTTGCGCCGTTCTAGAGAACTGCGGATTGCAAAGTAGCTGACGAGCATACCCAGCCAGGCGAACATCAAGATCGCAAGCTGCCCTGATCGCGCCGGCGCGGCGATGAGCGGACTGAGTGCGGTCAATACTAATGCGCCAACGAGTGCGGCAAATGTAAATCTGCGTGTTTCAGTTGGCGGAATGATGATCCAAGGTTCGCAGTAACGCGCTGCGACGTCTCGCGGTTCGCCGAAAGCTCTTAAGCCCTGAAGCGCAATATCGGCCTCCAGGGTACGTCGCCCCGAGGCTGCCCTTAACTCAAGTTCTTCGCGCACTAATCCGCGAAGTTCGAGCGCGACATCCTGCCGTTGCTTACGCGGCAAACGCTGCACAACGTCCCGAATATAGAGATCAATCAAAGTTTCAACGTCCATCGGATCCCCCATGAGCGAGCAATCGATCCATAGCCTCGTTCAAGCCATGCCAGGTCTCAGTCAGGCTCCTAAACAGCTTTCGGCCATCCGCGCTCAGCGTGTAGTAACGTCGTGGCGAACCTTCATTCGTTCGCCATTCGCTCTTGAGAACGCCCTGGGTCTCCAGGCGACGCAGGAGGGGATACAAGGTTCCCTCTTCTATTGCCATGCCATAGTCGGCGAGAGCTTGTCGCAACTCATACCCGTATCGAGGTAATCGAAGTTGAGACAAGGTCGCCAGGACAATGACGCCCCGCCGGAGTTCAAGTGCGAGAGCCGGTGTATCTCCTTGGGCCATGCGGCACACATTACTGTGTGTCGTACAGTATGTCAACTTTTCAACGTTTCCGGGACGCTTCAGAAAAAATGGGCTCGTGAGAGCCCGTGTTGGCGCTGCCGCAACGCTTCACCATCCTTGGTTCGCTGCAAAGAGAGACGCCCGCGGCAGAGTCCGGGTCGAAACCGTTGCAAGGCGGGACGAACTCGAGGTCCGCGCGAAGACAGCCAGGCGCTGTGGGTATCTTATCGGGGGTGTCGTCCATCCATCGCTGAAGGAGAGATTTCATGACTAGTCTATCCACTTCCCGTGCCCACAGCTGCGGGTTCAAATCTGCAATAATGCTGCTGGTCGGCGTGCTCGCTGTTGCCGCCGCGAGCGCAGCCGATGCCTCGCCCACCGACCGTGAAACACCCACCGTCATCATCCACTACACAACAGCGAGTCTTGCGACCGACAGCGGCGTGCACGCGCTGTATCGCCGCATCGAAATGGCCGCTGAAAAAGTCTGTCTGAATGAACCGGCCAATTCGCGGTTGCCCAATGAAGCGTTAATCAAGTGCTGGCACGACACCATTGCGGTCGCGGTCGCGAAAATCAGCAATCAGCGGCTAGCGGCATTGTATGCAGCCATCTCGAACTCAGATTAGGGCGCTGGGAGAAAAACTTGCGACGCAATGCTGTCCCCGCTCGACGCATGCGTCTCGCACTGTTTTTCACGCTCCTGAAGAGGATTTAGGGAGGTAACCCACACGGTATGACCGGGGCTCACGGGCCCGGCTTTGTTCATGCATTCTGCCTCATCGTATACTTTGTGTATGGAAGTCAAAACACCGACACTATATGAGTGGGCCGGCGGTATCGTTGGCATCGAGGCCCTCTTCGCTGCGTTTTACGAGAAAGTTCCGGCCGATCCAGTCCTCGGACCGATATTTGCGCGGATGTCCAAAGACCACTTTCACATCGTTGCTCATTTTGTCGCCGAAGTTCTTGGCGGACCGAAACTGTATACAGGCGATGGACTTCACAGCCATTCATCGATGGTCGCCAAACATATCGGGCGGCACTTAACGAACGAGCAACGCAAACGCTGGGTTTCTCTGTTGTTAGACACGGCGGACGAGCTCAAGCTGCCGGACGACCCGGAATTCAGATCCGCGCTCGTAGGGTATTTGGAGTGGGGCTCGCGCCTTGCAGTGATCAATTCCACCACGACCGAAAATCCGATCGGAAGCGATGCACCTATGCCGAAATGGGGATGGGGTGAAGTAAAGGGGCCGTATAAACCCGACTAGGGCCTTCGCGAATCAATGAATTGCCCTTGCAAAAAGAAGGTACCGTAAGCCGGGTGGATCGTTACTTGTTGTCCGGACCGGCTTTCTGCGCCGCGCAACCTGGTCTATGCGTCGAGGAGGCAACCGCAAGTTTTCTTGGCCCGCAGTCTGGGCGTTGCACCGGATTGACGCGGCTCAAATCGCTCGGTCACTAACGGCGGTCCGGCAACGGCCTGTTTGACGACTTGATAGCGCCAGGATCGCCAATTGTTGTGTACATCGTACACATCATTGTGTACACTGTACGCTGTGAGCAGAGACCGGATCTTCGCCGCGGCGAGAAAAGTTCTTGAACAGGAAGGCATCGTCGGCTTGTCGATGCGTCGGATTGCACAGGAGTCCGGCATGGCGCCCATGTCGCTCTACCGCCATTTCGCCGACAAAGACGCACTGCTCAATGCCTTGATGGCCGACGGCCTCGCCGCGTGGGAGGAGCGCGTACGCTCCATTCGGACGAAGGCGCCGCTGGCGTGGCTTGAGCGCCTAACTGATGAGTTTCTGTCGTTCGCGCTCGAAGAACCACATCGCTTCGATGCCGCGTTCTTTCTTCCCGCGCCCAAAGCACGCCAGTACCCGCATGATTTCGCGGCGGACCGCTCTCCGGTCATCGCCATGGCAGTGATCAAGATCGATCAGGCAAGCGCAGAAGGTCTTCACGGCGACACGCCAGCGCTCGATGTTGCACTGACCTTGTCCGCCTTGGCCCAAGGCTTGATATCCATGCATCGTGCGCGGCGTTTCTCAAGCGACGCAGAATTGACTGCGTTATATCGCTCGGTGATGCGCAAGACCCTTAGTTCATTGTTGGCCCTGCCTAAACGGAAATCCAAATGAAGCCAGTATTGGCTGCACTGTTAAGTGGAGCGCTGCTGTACTTGTCGCTGGGTTTAAATGATATGTGGTTTTTAGCCGGGTTCGCGCTAATCCCGATCTTGTGGCTCGCGTATTCGAATGTGCCGGTCTGGCAATTGATTCTTGCGTCGATGAGCGCCTGGCTCGCGGGACAGATCTACGCGTTTCAGTGCTACGGCTCCGTATCCCCGCTGCTCATTCTCTCGGGACTGCTGCCATTGACGATTTTATTCCCGCTGGCGTTGATCTTTGCGCGACTCGCACAGCGCCGCGGCTCGGCGCTGGCAACGCTCTTGGCTTTTCCAGCGTGCTGGACCGCGCTGGAATTTCTGTATGGATGGGTGGCGCCCAATGGCAGCTATGGCTCGCTGGCGTACAGCCAAATGTCGGCGCCATTGCTAGTCCAATCTGCCTCGTTGTTCGGCATGTACAGCGTTACTTTCTTGATTTGCCTGTTCGCCAACGCTCTTGCGATGGCGCTTCACCCGTCATTGCGGTCGCCTCGCCTGCTGGCACTTGGGTTTGGCATCTGCGCTTTGGACGTTGCCTTTGGCTTCGTACGCCTGTCCCAGGCGCAGCCGCCTGCCGTCACGATTAGCGGGTTCGTCGACGGAGGCGCCATGCTTACGGCGTATCGCAGCGACACGCTCGAGTCCGCGCTCGGCGTCTCTACGGTTTATGCAAACGCGATCCGAGAGGCGGCAGCACAAGGCGCGCAATTCGCGGTAATGCCGGAAGGTGGGATCGTGACCCGGCAGGCCTGGCGCGCGGCAATTATGACACCGCTGTTAACCGCCGCGCAGCAGTCCAGAGTACAGATTATTGCTGGCGTTTATGAGCGTGCGCCGCCCGCCGACCTGGCATTTGCGTTACACGCCGACGGAACAGCGCGCAGTTACGCGAAGCGCCACCTGGTTCCCTTCCTGGAAGGGGAGCTCACACCCGGTCACTCTTCGGGGTGGCTGGGGGACGGCCGTGCGATGGAGATCTGCAAAGACATGGACTTCCCGCGCACCATCCTGGGCGACGCGAAATACGGCATACGTTTGATGGGTGTGCCGGCAGGCGATTTCGGTAAGGATGCGTGGCTGCACGCCAGAATGGCGATCATGCGCGGAGTCGAGAATGGCTTTTCGATTGTGCGGGCGGCCGATGAGGGCCTTCTGACCGCCAGCGATGCCGAAGGGCGCCTCATTGCGCAAAAGAATGCCGCATCCTCGGGCATGACCGTGCTTATCGCCGCGTTGCCTCTCGGGCCGGGCCCCACGCTCTATACACGCATCGGTGATGTCTTCGCCTGGTGCGACATCATATTGTTCTTCGGGATCGGTGTGCTCTGCGCGAGGCCGCCCGATCAAAGCTTGGACTTGAAGGGCACGGATGAATAGGGCAAACAGTCTATATATAAGGAGTGTGGGAAAGCGAAATCAAAGCCAGGCAGACCCCGTAGGAGAAGAGCAGCGACCGTGCGGGTGCAAACAAACGCCGATTGCGGCAGACGTCACGGTAATTTGAGGGCGCCGGTGGATTAAATGCAGGGATGGCATAACTCACGCAAGGAGCAATTTCATGAGAAATCGGATATTCGGAGCGATCGGTGTACTTTGGGGCGGCGCGATGCTCGTGAGCGCGTACCTTCGCGGCGGACCGCAGGGTTCCGGCAGTTACGCCGCAGGTCAGACTGCAGCGCTCCTATTTGCGGTATTGCTGGTGCTCGTTGGCGGATACTATTTGATGAAGGGCGGGCAGAAGACCGGGAAGTAATTAAGGAGAGCGCGCTCGTGAAGCGGCCGTAGAATTCCGGTGGACAACAACACATCGTTGAGAGTGTGCTGGATGCAATGCGTCCCGGTTGGCGGGAGCGTCTAGCGAAGCGCAAAAGTACTGCTCGTGCTGATCGGGGCGGCGACGTTGACGAATCTGGGATAGGCAGCGAGCATCGGCTGGCGCGGATACAATGGGGTGCCCGGAAGCGAGAAATCACATAGATCATGAATTCGATATAGTCGTCTTCGGTGCGAGAGGCTTTACCGGGCGGTTGGTAGCCGAGCATTCGCTGAAGATCGAGCGTGCTGGCAACGATCTCCAGTGGGCGATTGCGGAACGTGATAACTATACATTTCGTGTCAAAAGGGAGAATGATTTGTTCAGCCTTAATAAAAAATACCAGTTGTTGATCATTGCAGCCTTTGCTCTCGGTGGATGCGCGGCAAGCGTCAAGAAAGGAGACAACGCCGCGCCCATCAAGGTCGGCACAGATGCGTCCAAGATGTTGGTCCTCAACATGACAGGGAGCAAGGATTCGACCACCTCGAGCGATTGGGAGCCGTTCAAGGGCTTGTGGCGGCAGGCGTTGAAAGAAGACATGACCGCCATTGGAGCCCCGTTCTCCGCGCAAGAGGGAGAGCCAAAGAGTATTGGTGAGCCTGGCACGCTGCTCGTGGTGGACATAGACGATTTTCGTTACTTAAGCGCGGGAATGCGCTATGGATTTGGCGTGATGACAGGTAATGCCTTTGTCAATGCACGCGTATCGTTTCGCGACTTAAAAACCGGTGAAGTCTGGGGCGAACAGAAGTACGACACGTCGTCGACTGCCTGGCAAGGAATATTCTCTGCAATGACGGAAAAGCAGGTGCGTGCGATTTGTAAGGAAATCGTCGGCAATCTATCCGTACATTGAGTCGCGGTGGGAAGCCGGCGCAGCGCCGAGAGACAGAGAGGTGCTGATGACTGCTAGTGGCGGAGATGCAAATGACAGATCGCGCTGAGCCGCAAAGAGCGCGGTCAAAGCGAGCTGAAGACAGAGCTGCCGCGATTTGGGGCAAGGATGCTGGCAAAGGTGCCGGCGAAGTAGGGCGGAAGCGGCATCACGCACTTAATGACAATGCTGATAGAATCGCGCCCACCGTACCCTTAATGGCGGATTTGTGGCGGAGGACTGGCGAACAATATGGCGAAGCGTAGCGCCCAAGCAATTCTCTCCACTCCGGCTTATCCGTTTGTCGAAGCGGCGCACTACCTCAATGTTCCATTGAGTACCTTGCGTGCATGGTGTCTGGGCCAGGGGGCTGCAGGCGGCAAGACTCAGACGTTTAAACCCGTCATTCGACTGGATGCAAACGATCGGCGTGCATTGTCGTTTTTGAATCTCGTTGAGGCGCATGTGTTGGCGGCCATTCGCCGTCAGCATCACGTACCGTTACCTAAGGTCCGGCAGGCGCTTAACTTTGTCAGCAAGAGACTCAATACTGATCGGCCGCTGGCGAATGCGGAATTTCAGACGGATGGGGTGGATTTGTTCCTAGATAAGCTGGGATCGCTCTTCAATGTGACCCGGGAAGGCCAGTTGGAGATGGCTGATTTGATTCGCGATCATTTGAAGCGCATCGAGCGAAACACTCGGGGCGTCCCGATTCGATTGTACTTATTTACCCGTAAGGACGAGATTCGTGATCAGCCCTCCCCGGTGGTCGTCGATCCGAATATTGCCTTTGGGCGTCCGGTTCTGGCGGGACGTTCGGTCCCTACCGCCGTGCTGGCCGATCGCTTCAAGGCAGGCGACACACTAATGCAACTCGCAGAGGACTATGACACCTCGTCGCAGAACATCGAGGAAGCGCTCCGCTGCGAGCTCGAGCGCAAAGCGGCTTGAGTCGGCGGTCTTCTATCTCGACGAGTCCATTTATTCGCGAATCCTAAGCGAAGCATTAAAGTCGGCCGGCGTAACGGTG
>Ga0210410_10000883_pt1 | contig 29511 bp, 23 predicted proteins | sample IncBWC4MmetaG_FD_161058 | JGI IMG/M metagenome (GOLD analysis project Ga0210410, IMG submission 161058) | Forest soil microbial communities from Barre Woods Harvard Forest LTER site, Petersham, Massachusetts, United States - Inc-BW-C-4-M | ecosystem: Environmental > Terrestrial > Soil >...
GATCGATATCAGCGCGCGCTTGCGGGCTCATACGATCACGGGCATTCCGAATCCGCAAGGCGTGGCGTATGCCCCGGAGGCGAAGAAGCTTTTTGTGGCGAGCAGCAAGGGGAAATTACGGATCTACGCGGGTGAGAATTTCGACCTTGTGAAGGAAATTGATTTTCATGGCGACGTGGATAACTTGCGCTACGATGCCGCGACTCATCGGGTTTACGTGGGATTCGGCGAAGACGAGACCGGCGCGATCGGTGCGGTGGATGCGACAACCAACGAGCGCTTGGCGGAAGAATACAAACTTGGCGCGCATCCGGAATCGTTCCAACTGGAAACCGCCGGGCCGAACATTTACGTGAATCTTCCGGACCTGAAGCAGATTGCGGTGATCAATCGGAAGACCGGAGCGATTGCGCGCTGGCCGATGACGCTCGAGCATAACTTTCCGATGGCGCTCGATGAGGCGGATCACAGGCTGTTTGTCGCGACGCACGAGCCGGCGCGGTTTGCGGTGTTCGATACAAACTCAGGCCGCGCGGTCGCCGAACTTCCGTGCGTGCAGGACGCGGACGACGTTTATTACGATTCGGGGCGAAAAAGAATTTATATTCCGGGAGGCGAAGGCTACATCAGCGTGTTTCAGCAGACCGATCCGGATCACTATCAACTTCTTGCGAAAGTTCCCTCGACACTTGGAGCGCGCACGGCGGGTTATTTTGGGAAGGGCCATAAAGGGTTTGACCGGTTTTTTCTGGGAGTGCCGCCGCGCGCGGATCATGGGGCGGAGATCTGGATTTACACCGTTCAGGACTGAAATTTTCTTAAGCGAAAAAGCCTCGTCGAGTTAGGAGCTTACGTTTATAAAGTGTTACCTCCGCTGTTTGCAGCCCCTTTGAGAGGTCCACTATCTGTACCAATTTCCCCGCTTCCCGGCCAGGCGGAGCGGGCGAAACGCCGCTTCGCGGAAGCCTTAGGGATATTTCCTTCGATAGATCGGCCACTTGCCTCCAAGAGCTGTTTTTTGCTGAAGTTAGGTGGTCTACCCGATAAACCAATGGCTAGAGTGTTCGCGCTGTATTAATAATTTTGCTGAACCAGAGAAAGGAAATGGTTGACAAGCCGCTTCGTATGATGGTACAGCGGCTATACCTATTGTGCGGGGTCTACTCCCGAGCAGGGGATTTTACAGGGGTGTGTAATGTTGAATTGTGTCAATTTGAGGAAGTCCTTTGGGCTCTTGGCTCTGATTTCAGCCGCGCTTCTCTTTTCCCTTCCGGCCTTCCCTCAGGGAAACACCGGACGCATTTTGGGAACCGTCACCGACCAGTCGGGCACATACATTGCCGGCGCACCGGTGGCTGTCAATGACGTAGCGCGCGGCGTCACTCGGAATCTGGTCACCGATTCGGACGGGGCATACGTTGCTCTGAATCTCGTGGCGGGAATGTACACGGTTCGTGTTGAAGTGAAGGGCTTCAAAATCTTCGAGCGCAAGAATATTCAAATCGAAGTCGGTAAAGATTTGCGGGTTGACGCCGTGCTCCAGCCCGGCTCGGCGTCGGAGACGATTACGATTACCGAAGAGGTTCCCATGGTGGATACTACTTCCACCACTCTTGGTGGGACTCTCAGCAACCAGATCATCAACGACCTGCCGCTGAATGGCCGCAACTACCAAAACCTTCTGACCCTACGCCCGGGAACGACTGTGTACCCCGGCGGTGGCCCGTGGACGCAAACCACTAATGGCGCTCGGCCGGAAGATACGAGCTATTTGGTGGACGGCTTGAGCAACGATGAGGCGTTCATGGGATTCAGTGTCACCAACGCCGCGGCGGTTGCCGGGGATGCGGCTACGATTTTGCCAATCGACGCGATTCAGGAATTCAACACCCAGGTGAACCCCAAGGCGGAATTTGGGTGGAAGCCTGGGGCCATCACGAGCGTCGGATTGAAGTCCGGAACGAATACGATTCACGGCTCGGCGTATGCGTTTGGCCGATCGGATTCGTTCGATGCACGCAACTACTTCAATCCCGTAGGCACGGCAAAGACGCCCGTAGAGCTGGAGCAGTACGGAGCGACTGCGGGCGGGCGCATCATCCCGGACAAACTCTTCTGGTTTGGTGGTTTTGAAAATCGCAATTACACGGTGGGCAATTCAATTCCCGTCAACTCTCCGACGACGGTCACAGCAACTGGAGGCCCGAACCCGGCCGTAAGCGTTCCCGATGCTCTGACAGATCTTGCCGCGCACGGTATTGCGTTCAGCCAGCAAAGTCTGTATCTCCTGGGTTGCCCTGCCAACATCACTGCACCCTATACCTCTTGCACCGGCGGCGCCTACGGACCGAACGCGACCGGTGGCAAGGCCTTCGTCGGAGGTTTTCCAGATGTGGATTCATCCAGGAATGCGATCGGTAAAGTGGATTACCACATCAACGACAAAAACACGTTGAGCGGCTCTTATTTCTTCGGCAACGACAACATTACCGCGGAGGATTCAGCGGAATTGCTTCCCTCCTATGGAACCGTGATTCATTCGCGGGCACAAGCCGTCGCGGGTCACTATGCATGGACGCCGAGCGCGCAATGGGCCAATGACCTGAGGATCGGCTACACCCGCTATCACCTCACCATCGTCCCCGCCAACGTGGGGATCGTCTATCAGCTCAACACCGGCCTTTCACCTGCGGTGGTTGCTGCTGTCGGCGGGCTGCCAAACGTCAGAATCAGCGGCTTCACCGAATTGGGTGGTTTTCATAACTTCCCCAAGCTGGTGGGACCGGACAATGTCTACGACTTTGTGGACCAGGTATCGAATTTGCGCGGGAAACACGCCTTGAAACTCGGCGCCGAAGTGCGCATAGATAAAGTTGACCAAGGTACGTTCCGCGGAGCCAGGGGGCGTCCCACATTTAATACGGACGGTGCCTTCACAGGTTCGAGCCCACTCGAAAGCTTTTTGGCCGGCGACGTACACAATGCCAGCATCCTGGCCGGGAACCCGATCCGCCACATGACCCAAAATCTATTCGCCGCTTTTTTCCAGGACGATTGGCGGGTTTCAAAGCGCGTGACGCTGAACCTGGGGCTGCGCTATGAACTTCAGGGGGTTCCGAGCGATTCGAACAATCAACTTGGAAACTTTCAGCCTGCTGTCGGCCTGGAACAAGTGGGCAAGAATATCGGCTCACTCTACAACAAAGATTACACGAACTTTGCTCCGCGCGTCGGTGTCGCTTGGGACGTAAAGGGTGATGGAAAAACTGTCGTGCGGGCCGGCGTCAGCATTGTTTATGACTTGCTCTCCATGAGCACTTTCCTCTCACAACAAAACACGAATAACACCGTCACCCTCGGATCAAACGTTGTTCCAACGGGTGCCGCGATTCAACTCAATGGCGTGTCCACACCGGGGATCGGCAACATCGTCGCCTCTGGGATCACGCTTGCTTCATCGCAACTTAATTGGAATGGCTCCTCGGTGGGTGGCGCAGGCATCTATCCGTCCAACCTTGTGAGTAATGTCGCTTGCGGAGATGGCATCGGTAATGACGCCGGCCCTTGCGACATCTTTGCCATGGACCGCAACTATAAGACTCCCTATGTCACCACATGGACCTTGGGTATTCAGCATGCCTTCTCTGGCAAAGTCTCACTGGACGCGGCCTATGTGGGCAATCATGGTTCCCGGCTGACAGGCATTCAGGACATCAACCAGCCGGCCTTGGGTTCCGGCTGGACGCCCTTCGACATCATCCACGGCGTGAACGCGGACGGCAATGAGCAACAGACTCGCCCCTTCAATGCCAAGTATCCCTATCTGGGATTCATCAACTATTACTCCAACATTTACAGGTCGAACTACAACGGCCTGCAGGCCACCCTCACAGGCCACAATTACCACGGCATGGATTTTGTCGCAGGCTACACTTATTCCCACGCAATCGACAACCAGTCCTACAACTGGAACCAATACCTGCCCAAAAACAGTCTGGATCCACAAGGCGAGTACGGAAATAGCGACTTCGACATCCGCCATCGCTTCACTCTGTCGCTCACCTATACACTCCCCAGCAAAAAGGGCTATGCGCAGATGCTCGAAGGCTGGCAGGTCAATGGCATCTTGACGCTGCAGAGCGGTCAGCCGTGGCAAGCGATTGACGAAAGTAACGACTTCAGTGGAACCGGCGAGCTTGCAGATCGTTGGAATTTCTTTGGCAATCCGGCCGACTTCAAATCGCCAGGCGACAAATCTCTGCCTTTCTGCAACAGCGGAGGCTGTGCCTACACGTCGGGCATTACGGGAAACTCCATATCACTACCCGCTGCTCAATCGGCTACACTCTATGCGGCTTGCGTAGCCCACGGGGGCCCGGCCGGCTGCTATGCAAGCTTTAATGGAAAGTCCGTGCTGGTTGCACCGGCGCTCGGCACCTTCGGGAACTCCGGCCGTAACATTTTCCGGGATGCCGGTTTCCACAACCTGGATTTTTCAGTTTCAAAGAACTGGAAATTCGGCGAACGGTTCACGACTCAATTCCGCGCTGAGATGTTCAACATAACCAACCATCCCAACTTTGCAAATCCCTTCGGTGGAGCCACTGGCCAGGGCGTCGGCGCAACGGCTGATCCTTCCGCTGGCCCGTTTGGCTGCGGTTGCTTTACCCCCGACGCCGCGTCCGTTAACCCGGTGCTGGGTTCCGGCGGGGCTCGCGCTATACAACTCGGGCTGAAGTTCCTCTTCTAGTTCGTCCACGAGGACGGAGTTACAACCGGGGCCGGATTCGTTCCGGCCCCTTTTTTATCTGTAGAAATTTTGCAAGCAATTTCTGAACTGAATTCGAAAGGACCCATTCCGAATGCGCGCACAGACGGTTCGTCTTCTTGCTGTCGTTTTTTTATCGGCTACTCTGCTTTCATCTACATCCCGGAGCACTATGGCCGCTGATGGCGACCCGGCGGTGACGCAGGCGGATCGCCAGTTTGTGCAGGCTGTGGCGAAAGGGAATACGGCTGGGCTGGGGAAGATGCTGGATGCGGAGTTTACCTGGACGGATACGGAGGGGAAAACGCTGGCAGCTGACGAAGTGCGGCGGGCTGTGCCGAAAGATGCGCTGGGGGATGAAGGCGGCGTTGAAGTGAGCGAGCGCACTTATGGGCAGGTGGGGGCGGTGAACGTGAGCCGCGGCAAAGTGCATATTTTGCGGCTGTGGGTTCAGCGGCCCGGCGGGTGGCGATTGCTGGTGTATCACGAAGTGAAGCAACTGGACGAGCCTTCGGCTTCGGCCGGGTCCGGCGTGAAGGATTGCGAGAACCCGTGCAAGATGGTGCCGTTCCAGCCGGCGAATGAGGCGGAGCAGGCGATCATTGCTTCGTGGCAGGCTCTGGAGACTGGCGTGACCGCGCATGATGCGGAGGCTTGGGCGCCGCACATTGCGGATGAGTTTGTGCAGATCAGTTCGAATAGCGATCATGTGATTTCGAAGGCCGGGCGCATCGAGACCCTGAACAAGCAGAAGGCGAGTGGAGTCGGCTCCGCCCCGGCCCCGCTCGTGAGCGCGAAGATGTTCGATTCTGGCGACGCGGTGATTATGACTTGCCTGCACCAGCCTTATTCGGGCAAGCCGATTCATGTGAGCCGGTTGTGGATCATGCGCGACGGGAAGTGGATCATGTCCATCAGCTACCAGACCACCATCCAGGCCGCGGCGGCAAAGGGGTCGTGAAATGAAAATTTTTCTCGGGCTCCTCGCGCTTTCCATCTTTGCTTACCCGGCTCGGGCGCGGCAGGATTCTTCGGCCCTTCTTGCGGATCGTTCGCTTGTCCATGTTTTGGAAAACATGGACAAAGCCGCCGCGGCACGACTGCTCGACGCTGATCTGGTCTGGATTGACGCGACGGGACACCGCTTCACACGGACGGAGGTGCTCGAAAAACTTCCGGCGGTGGCTAACTCTGACGTCGAAGCGCCGCCGCGCACTTATGGCGAAACGGCCGTGGTTCGCGCAAATCGTGGCAAAATGAATGTTTTGCGTGTATGGGTAAAGCGCGCGGCTGGGTGGCGCATGTTGCTCTACCAGGAAGTGCTACAAGTGGAAAAATCGGAACCGCCAGCAGGCAAGACTTCCACCGAGTGCCTGAATCCGTGCAAGACAATTCCCTTTCAGCCGCAGACCGCAAACGAGAAAGAAGCGATCGCTTCCTGGCAGGGCGTAATGCGCGCGATGGCGGAGAGCGATGCTGACGCATACTCGCCGCTGATTGCCGACGAATTTACCGCTACGGACACCTTTCACGACCGGCCGTACACCAAAGCGGACCGGCTTGCGCAAATCGATAAACAAAAAACGACTGGGAGACGCGCCGCCCCGCAGGAATTATTGTCGGCCGAGATGTTTGATTTTGGTGAAACCGTGATGATGGTCGCACACGAGCAGCGGCCTGGGGGGAAATCCTATTTCAATACGCGCATGTGGGTGAAGCGCGACGGCCGCTGGCAAATGCTTTTCAGCGTTAATACGCAGATCGGGTGAGCAGGAGGGGCACGATGTATCGTGCCCTTACACCGATGATGGCAAGAAATGACGCTTACGCGCTCTGGTAGAGCTTGGTCATTACGAATTCGCGGTGGCCGAGGGCTTCGGCACAGGTCAGGCGGCCGCTGCAGGTGCGCAGCATGATTTCGATCAGTTGATCGCCGGCCTGATCCATGGTCATTTCGCGGCGCAGGATTCCCGAGACATCGAGATCAATGTGCTCGCTCATGGTGCGAGCGGTTTTCGGATTGGCGGTGAGCTTGATGACCGGTTCAATGGGATTTCCGATCACGTTGCCCTGCCCTGTGGGGAAAAGATGGACTACGAAGCCTGCGGCGGCTTGCAGCGTGACGCACTCTGCGGCGGCCGAGGAAGTGTCCATGTAATAGAGGCCCGGGCCCTTCCGAGGGGCTTCGGCGGGCTTGAGGACGTCGATGAATTTTGCCTTCTTGCCGATTTTCTGGAAATTTCCGAAGGCTTTTTCCTCGATGGTGGTGAGGCCGCCCGCGATATTTCCTTTCGTGGGCTGCGACTCGGAAAGGTCGCTGGTTTTGTGGCGCTCGATGACTTCCTGATAGGCGCGGAAGACCTGCATGAATTTGTCGCCGATTTCCTTGGTTGCTGCCCGGCCGGCGCAGACTACTTCCGCGCCCGTGAGTTCGGAGGTTTCGCCGAAGCAAGTTGTTGCGCCCAGCGGATCGAGTTTGTCGATGAGGTTGCCTACCGTTGGGCACGAGCCGAGGCCGGAGGTGGTGTCGCTCTCGCCGCACTTTGTGGAGACGAAGAGTTCTTCGATGGAGCAAGACTCGCGCTGTTTTTCGCTGGCCCATTGCACGAATTCGCGCGCCTTGCGGGAGGCGTTGGCGATGGTGGTGATGTCGCCGTTGCCTTCGATGGCAAAGCCTGCGACTGGTTTGCCTGTTTTGGCGATGCCGTCCACGATGCGGCCGGTCCAGCCCGGCTCGATGCCGATGACCACGCAGGCGGCGACGTTGGGATTCGAACCGGTGCCGATCAGCGTGCGGAAGTGGAGTTCGAGGTCTTCCCCGAATTGCAGGCGGCCGTAGGCGTGTGGAAGCGCGAGAGTGCCTTTGATATTGTTCGCCACCGCTTCCGCGGCTGCGTTTGAAAGATCATCGAGCGGCAGAACGACCACGTGATTGCGAATGCCTACACGCCCGTTTTCCCGCCGGTACCCAAGAAACTGATAGCGTCCCATCGTTACCACCTCTTCGTCTTCATGTTGTGAATGTGCACGTGATTCCCTTTGCCGATTGGCGCGATGGCCCGGCCGACGTCGTGGCCATATTTGAGAACGGTGTCGCCGGATTTGATTTCTTTCAGCGCGATTTTGTGGCCGAGTGGAACCGCGTCGAGCGCCTTGATAGCGATGGTTTCGTCGGTCTCCATGATCCAGCCGGTCAGTTCCTGGCCGGGCTGGGCATTTTCAATCACCATTACGCCGACGGTGTCGGCCTTGTCGTGAACGATGAAATGCGTTTCCATCTTTCGTGTCCTCTAGTTGAAGTAAAAATAAAACTTAACCGACGGCAGGTTTTTCTGTGCGCGCCTGCGGGGAGCCATCTCTCAAGAGACGATGGACCTCATGAGCGGCCTTGCTAACTTCATCGCGAAGAATATTTTCAGCCAGTGCGGTGTCTCGTGCCCGAATTGCCTGAACTAGCGCGCGAAGATTTTTCAGACTCTGGCGATCCCGCTCGGGCGAACGGTTGGGGTGGGTGAGGCCCAAGCCGCGCCAGCGCCAGATGCGGCCGTGAAGAATGGCGAGCATAGAAGCGAGCGTTTCGCTCTTGGCGCCTTCGAAGAGCATTTCGTAGAAATTGTTTTTCGTTTCGAGCATGGTTTCTCGGTCGCCGGAGTCGTAGGCTTTTTCGACGACGGAGAGGGCGCGTTCGAGGCGCGCGATTTGGGCTTGGTCGGCCTGCTCGGTAAAGAGGCGGGCGGCGAGTCCTTCAAGAACGGCGCGAATGGCATAGATATCACGGGCTTCTTCGACGGTGAGGGTGCGGACAATCGGGCCCTTGTTGGGGACGATGGCCACGAGACCTTCGGATTCGAGTTGGCGGAGGGCTTCGCGGATGACGGTGCGGGAAACGCCCATCATGGCGATCAGTTCGCGCTCGACTAGGCGCTCGCCGGGATTGAGACGGCCGGCGATGATGGACTGACGGAGTTCGTCGAGAACCTGGCGACGGAGGGGCGCGGCCGACTTGGAGATGGCGGCGAGGACGGAAGAGGAGCGGGGTAAAGTGCTTGACTTCGACATATTCCCGTAATACGGTACTATCATATTATGACGTTTGCAACTCCATTCTTTTCTTTGAGGACTTTGTGACTTCTTCCCCGGTCAAGCTCGCAATCGTAGGTCTTGGGCGATGGGCTAAGGTATTGACCCGCGCCTCGGCGAAATCGGAAAAACTGAAAATTGTTGCTGGCTACAGCCGTTCGGCGGAAAAGCGGGAAGCCTTTCAGGCGGAGACTGGCGTGCCGTCGGCTCCAACGATGGAGGCGATCCTTCAAGACCTGTCGATTGAAGGCGTGATTCTGACGGTACCGAATGAGCAGCACCTGCTGATGGCGGCGCAGGTGGCGAAGGCGAAAAAACATGTGTACACAGAGAAGCCGATTGCCAGTTCGCTCGCGGAAGGGCTCGAAATTGCGGCGCTGGAAAAGAAATACGGAATCACCGTTACGGTGGGACACAGCGCACGCTTGATGGCCGGAATCCGAAAAATCAGGGATGCGATTGACGCGGGTGAACTTGGCAGGGTGGGTTTCATCGAGGCGAATTTTTCGAATAATCGCGCGTTGGAACTGACACCCAAGACGTGGCGCTGGTATAAGGACAAAGCTCCCGGCGGGCCGCTTTCGCAATTGGCGATTCACCAATTTGATGTGCTGCATTATCTGGGCGGTGAAGTGGTGGAGGCGAGCGGAATGGCTTCGAAACTTTCGCCTGTGGGGGCGGAAGTGGACGATCAATCAATGACCTTGCTGAAGTTCGCGGATGGGAAAATCGGATATGTCGGCTCGTGCTGGACTTCGCCGGGAGTTTTTTCGGTGCGGGTTTTCGGTTCGAAGGGATTGATGCATTACGAAATTGATTTTGACACCTGGGACACGCCGGACCAGTTGCACAAGAAATCCACGCTTTATATCCAACGAGGGATCGATGGGTACGCGAAGCGCGAAGAGCTGAGGGTGCCGGAAAGTGACATGTTTCGGGCGGAGCTGGAAATGTTCGCTGAGAGCTGCCGGACAGGCAAGCCGAATGAATTGAGCGCCCAGAACGGCAATGTGGCAGTGGCGATGGTGTATGCCGCGCTGAAGTCGCTCGAACAGAATGGGCAGTACGTGCCGATTGCCAGCATTCTGAAGGACGCCCAGAGCCGGGTGACGGAGTGACAGGAGGGCCGATGCTTGCCAGCCGGTATTTTGTGGAACTGACGCAGCCAGAGATTGCGGCGCAACTGAAGAAGAATCCGCTGGTGATTCTGCCCCAGGGAAGCGTGGAGCAGCATGGGCCGCACCTGCCGACCGGTACGGATACTTTTGCTTCGAATGTGATTGCGCATGCGGTGGCGGAGCGCATGGATGGGCTGGTTCTTCCCGGCGGCCCACTTGGCGTGACTCCATTGCACATGCCGTTTGAGGGCACGATCACACTTTCGCCGGACACTTACATGAACGTGGTGAAAGAGACTTGCGCTTCGGTGGCGGGCCACGGCGCGAAATATTTGCTGATTTTGAATTGGCATGAACTGAATATTCCGCCGCTTGGAGTTGCGGCGGACCTGTTGCATCGCGAGCACGGGATGACGGTGCTGACGGTGCAGGCGTGTTTCGTGGCGGAAGACATGTTCGGCAAAGAATGCGGCGGCCTGACGCACGGCGGCGAGATTGAAGCGCTGGCGGTGCTGGCGTATCGGCCGGACCTGGTGCACCTGGAACGGATCGATTATTCCTCGGACCACGCACACGGGCATAAGGTGGATGCGCTGCGGCGAACGCGGAGTTACCAGCCGGTACTGACGGATGTGCGTTCGATTGCGCCGACGGGATGGTATGGAAGCCCGCAGCACGCGACGATTGAAAAGGCCGAGAGGATGCTGAACAGCGTTGCCGATTCGATTGCCACGCAGTCCGCCGAAATTTTCAAGCAGCTGGATAAGATCCAGGGCGGGACGGCGGAACTGCGGCAACTCAGCAAGGTGCGTTGATGGCACGGTTGTTTAAGCAGGGCGACAGAAGAGAGCTCGGGCTGCCGGGGCGCAGGGCGATGGAGATCCTTTCGGGCGAACGCGGGGCGCGCGGGGTGACGCTGCGGATTGTGGAGATACCTGTGGCACGGTCGGGTGATGCGCTTCGCGCCGCTCATCAACATTCAGAATTTGAGGAATGTATCTACACGCTTTCGGGGCAAGGGACTACGTTCGCAGATAGCGGTGAATACGAGATGAGACCCGGCGACACACTGCTGATGCCTCCGGGCGAAAACCATGTCACGCGGAACACGGGGAGCGAGCCGCTTGTGCTGTTGTGCTTCTTCCCTGTTGCCGATATTGCTGCGGCCACCCGAGAGCCTGGCGTCTCTTCCAGGACACCGAAGAAATCATGAGCGCCGATGTGCTGTGCCTGCGCCCGGAAGCGGATTTCGAGCGAGTGGGGGCGTTGCCGCCCGCATCGTTGAAAGTTGTTTATCGGGCTCCGCGTGATGCCGATGTGGCGGAGTTGATGAAGCAAGCGCGGGCGTTGGTGATTCCCGCGGTCGGACCAAAACTCCCGAATGCACTCTTCGAAAACACGCGCGTGAAATTCGTTCAAGTTACAGGAGCGGGGCTCGACCGACTGGATTTGGCCTTTCTGAGGCAGCGCGGAATTGCCGTGGCCAATGTTCCGGGAGGAAGCAACGAGGCGGTAGCGGAATATGTGGTGACGACGGCGAGCACTCTGCTACGGCGATTCTTGTGGGCGGACGCGGAAATTCGCAAAGGCAACTACCGCGAATTCCGGGCCCGGATGATTGCCGACAGCCTGCAGGGGCTTGACGGTGTGACCGTGGGGATTGTGGGATTCGGGATTATCGGAGTTGCCGTGGCCTCGGCCTTCCACAGGCGAGGTTGTTCGATTTTCTACCACGATCCAGCGCCCCGTGACCCACGCAAGGCCGAGGCGTCCGGCGCCAAATTCTGCTCCCTGGGCGAACTTCTGCAAACTGCGGACGTGATCAGTTTGCATGTGCCGCTGCTGCCGCAAACTACCGGACTCATCGGGACTCGCGAGCTTAGGATGATGAAACCGGGCGCGATTTTGATACAGGGTTCGCGCGGAGGCGTGGTGGACGAGGCGGCGCTGGCGGAAGCGTTAGAAGGCGGACGACTGGGCGGAGCGGCGGTGGACGTTTATTCCACGGAGCCACCGGCAGCCGACAATCCCCTGCTTAGAGTAAAGGGCGAGGCCGCTCGTCGCATTTTGTTTACTCCGCACATTGCGGGAGTGACGCGGCAGTCCACGGCGTTTCTTTGCCGGGCGGCGTGGCAAAACATTGAACGCGTTTTCGGCGGACGGGAAGTGCCGCGGGACATTGTGACTTGAAGCAAGACGAAATTGTGTAGACGGCGCGCCGGATTCTTTCGGGCACGGAGAACACCTAGTGGCGAAAACAGAATCGGGACGAAGAGCCAGGCCCTGGTACACGATTCTCTACGTGCAGGTGCTGGTAGCGGTGTTGATCGGCTGCGGGATCGGGGGATTTTTTCCGAAGACCGGGATGGCGCTGAAGCCGCTAGGCGACGCGTTTGTGTCGCTGATCCGGATGATGATCGCGCCGGTGATCTTTTGTGTGATTGTGCAGGGGATCGCATCGATGAGCGACCTGAAGAAGCTCGGCACGCTGGGTGTGAAGACGCTGGTTTATTTTGAAGTGGTTTCAACGCTGGCGCTGATTATTGGAATTGTGGTCGCGGTGGTTTTTCATCCGGGGGCCGGGCTGAACATTGACGCCGCGACGCTGGACCCGAAGGCCGCGGCCGTGTTTGTGGGGCGCGCGAAAGAGACCGGATTCATTCCCTTCCTGCTGAGTTTTATTCCACGGACATTTATCGGGGCGCTGGCGGACGGCGAAGTGCCGCAGGTGCTGCTGATTTCGATTCTGACGGGATTCGCGATCGCGAATCTGGGCGAGGTGGGAAGGCGCGCGCTGGGCGCGATTGAAGTGGCAAACAAGGTAGTGTTCGGAATTGTCCGAATTGTGGTGCGGGCCGCGCCGCTGGGGGCGCTGGGCGGGATGGCGTTCACGGTGGGGAGTTATGGAGTGGCGTCGCTGGCCAACCTGCTGAAATTGATGGGTACGTTTTACCTGTCGAGCTTCCTATTCGTGGTGGTGGTGCTCGGAATCATTGCACGGCTGGCGGGATTTTCAATTTTCCGGTTTCTGGCGTATATCAAGGATGAATTGCTGATCGTGCTGGGAACGAGCTCTTCAGAAACGGTACTGCCGGACATGATGCGCAAGCTCGAGGGATTGGGGGCTTCGCGTTCGGTGGTGGGGCTGGTTTTTCCAACGGGTTACGTTTTCAATACCGACGGCACGAATATTTATCTGACTCTGGCGGCACTGTTTCTGGCGCAGGCTACGAATACCCATCTTTCGTTGGGGCAGATTAGCGGGATATTGTTGTTTGCACTGGTGGCATCGAAGGGCGGGTCGGGCGTGACCGGAACAGGATTTGTGACGCTGGCGGCGATCCTGGCGGCGGTGCCTTCGATTCCTGTGCAATCGCTGGCACTGCTGGTAGGCATCGAGAAATTCATGAGCGAGTGCCGCGCCCTGACCAACGTGGTGGGAAACGGAGTGGCCACTCTGGTGGTGAGCCGCTGGCAAGGGGAACTGGACGTGGAAAATATGCGGCGGGTAATGGAGAAGCCGCCGGAGAACTCTGAAACGAAATCAGCCTGAATGACGTTACACTGTCGGGAGTCGCTTATTGCTTGCGAGCGAGTCGCATTCTTGTTTACCTGGGGGACTTATGCCCGCCACTGCCATTGATCGACGAACATTTTTACGAGTCTCCGCCCTAAGCGGTGGGGGATTTTTGCTTGCTTGCCACTTGCCGGGTCTTGCGGACTCTTTTGCCGGACAAGCTGCGGCGGCGCAGGCGCCTGCTCCGGTATTTATTCCCACCGCGTTCATTCGCGTGGCGGCGGATGGGATTGTAACGATCACGGCGAAAAATCCGGAGATCGGCCAGGGCGTGAAAACGCATTTGCCAATGATTATCGCGGAAGAGTTCGATGTGGACTGGAAAGACGTCGAGATCGAGCAGGCCGATTTGGATGAAACGAAGTATGGCGCGCAGCGGGCCGGTGGGAGCACGGCTACGCCGATCAACTGGGACCCGTTGCGGCGGGTGGGAGCGGCTTGCCGGCAGATGTTTGTTCGGGCGGCTGCGCAAATTTGGTCGGTGCCGGAATCGGAGTGTGAGACGTCGTCGGGACACGTGATTCATTCGGCTTCGAAACGGACGGTTGCTTACGGGGCGCTGGCGGCGAAGGCTGCGACGCAGGCGGTGCCGGATTTGAAGAGCGTGACGCTCAAGGATCCGAAAAACTACAAAATCATCGGCAAACCGGCGATGGGGGTGGATGTTCCGTCGATCGTGGCGGGAAAACCGGTTTACAGCATTGATTTTCGTGTGCCGGGGATGTTGTGGGCCGTGTATGAAAAGTGCCCGGTGTTCGCGGGGAAAATCGTCAGCGCGAATGTGGAGGAAATCAAAGCGCTGCCGGGCGTAAAGCAGGCGTTTGTGGTGGAAGGGACCACGGAACTTTTGGGATTGCACGCTGGCGTGGCGATTCTTGCGGAAAACTGGTGGCAGGCGAACAGCGCGCGCAAGAAATTGCAGATCAAGTGGGACGAGGGAACTACCGCCGAGCAGAGCAGCGAGGGGTTTAGGCGGCGGGCACAGGAGCTTTCAAAACAAGCGCCGACCGTGATGCTGCGGAAGGATGGTGACGCGGAGAAGGAGTTGCAATCAGCAGCGAAGGTCGTTGAGGCCGCGTACGAATACCCGTTTATAGCTCATGCGCCTATGGAACCGGAAAACTGCCTGGCACATTTTCATGATGGAAAGCTGGAGTTCTGGTCACCGAGCCAAACACCGGAATCGGGACGGCTGCAGGTGGCCAAGGTCCTGGGAATTCCGCACGACGACATCATTGTGCATTTGAAACGCGCGGGCGGCGGATTTGGGCGCCGGTTGACGAACGATTACATGCTGGAAGCGGCGGCGATTGCGAAGCAAGCCGGTGTTCCGGTGAAGCTGTTGTGGACGCGCGAGGACGATTTCCATCACGATCATTATCGTCCGGCGGGATTTCATTTCCTGAAAGGCGGGGTGGACGCTTCGGGAAAAGTGGTGGCGTGGAAAAATCATTTTGTGACATTTGGGGAAGGCGAGACGTTCGCTCCTTCGGCAAATATTCCCGGCAACGAATTCCCAGGGACATTTTTGCCGAATTTCCATTTTGGGGCGTCGCTGATGCCGTTGGGCGTGCCGACGTATGCACTGCGGGCGCCGAGGAGCAATGCGTTTTCATGGGTATTTCAGTCGTTTACCGATGAACTGGCATACGCGGCGGGCAAAGATCCGGTGGAATTCCGGCTGGAGTTGCTGAGCCTTGGGCGCATCACAACGCCCGATGTAAAGCCAGATCCATTTTCGAGCAACATGGATGGCGCGCGAATGCAGGGCGTGGTGCGGCTGGTGGCGGAAAAATCAGGCTGGGGCAAGACAACATTGCCGAAGGGCACAGGGATGGGTGTGGCGTTTCAGTTTTCGCATCGCGGGTATTTTGGGGAGGTGGTGGAACTGAGCGTTGACGCCAACAATGCAGTGAGAGTGAACAAGGTTTGGGTGGCCGGCGATATCGGGAGCCATATCATCAATCCCAGTAACGCGGACAATCAGGTGCGCGGCGCGGTGTTGGAGGGATTGAGTTCGGTGATGAGCTATGAAATTACGATTGACCGGGGACGCGCGGTGCAGAGCAATTTCCACGAGTACACGCCAATGCGGATGAACCAATTACCGCGCGAGATTGAAGTGCACTTTCTGCGGACCGATAATCCGCCGACGGGATTGGGCGAACCGGCGCTGCCACCGGTGCTACCGGCGGTGTGCAACGCGATTTTTGCGGCTACAGGGAAGCGGATACGTTCGCTGCCCTTGGCGAAGCACGGTTACAGCTGGGCTTGAGCGAGTTCAGGCGAGTTTGATTACGGTCGGGCTTCTGCTGGCGACCCAAGTTCGAGATTTCTCACCAGCCAGGGAACCAAGATCTTGCGGAAGATTACGGGATCGGGCCAGATCTTCACCTGGCGTCCGAGATGGCCGCCCTGCGGATTAATCCAGGCTTCTTTGGGCACGTCGCCGCTGCTCAAGAGTAGATAGGCGTCGGAGATTGGTACCTGAGTGTCTAGCGCGCCGGCGATGATGAGCATCGAGGTCGTCGGCTTCCCCAATAAATGCTGGTTCACGAGCGAGAGTTTGGGAAGAATCTCGCCCAGGTCTTCGGTTTTGTTTGCGCCTTCGAAAATGGACATCAGGGCGGGACCTAACCCGAAAAGATATTCGCGGTTGCCCAGCGTTTTTTGCAGGACGAAATTTTTCTCGAAGGTGGCGTCCACCGGGGGCGATTGCGCGACGACGGCTTTCAAGCGGGCGTGTTCGACGATGGAAAGCTTGGTGGCCCAGTAGGCGCCGAAACTCTGGCCATCCACGCCGATTCGGGTTTTATCCACTTCGAGACGCGTTTCGAGGTAGTCGATGACTTTGGAGAACATGCGCTCGGCGGTTTCGCTGGCTTTGATAGGTGCCTGGCCAGTGCCGGGCGAGTCGATGCCGATGTAGCCGATGCCGGAATTCAGGACCACGCCAAAATTTTCGGTCAGATCTTCTTTGCGGCTGTCGAGGCCGCTGATGGCGACGACGACGGGCACGGGGCCTTTGACATTTTTGGGCAGGCGGAGGTAGCCGACGATTTCCGAGCCTTCAAACGGAATGTGGACCACTTCGAGAGGCGGATCCATCATTTTCGCGTGGGCGAGGAATGCTTCGAGCGCTTTGGCGTAGGCGCGTTTCTTACCGGCAGAGGCAGGAACCGGCCAGCGAGCAAACGAGTAGAGGCGCCAGGCGCGGACGAAGTCCTTGTCGGCCTGCCCGGGATTGGTCGATAGCAGGGAGTTCCCTTCTGCCATGTAGCGATCGGCAACTGCGCTGAAAGCCGCGGCCCATTCGTCGTTGTCGGTGGTCTTGATGTTGGCGAAGGCTTCGCGGACATCGGCGGGATCGAGGCCGATGAGCGGATACATGCCGTTTTCGGCGCGTTTGATAGCTTCGGTTTTAATTTCGTCGAGCGTGCGTTCCTTTTGTGGCTGTTGGGCGTGGCAACCGGGGGCCATCGCCAGTAAAACCAAACCAGTGAGCAAACAGAGCAGTCTTTGTCGCAAAAGAGTTCTCCTTATGGTGGTTACTTTGCTTTCGTGAGTGCCGCCTGGTAATAGGACGGGTCATAATATTTGTCGGGTGAAGGCGGATGGCCGCCCCACTGGCCTTCCACTTCCGCACGCAGTTTTAAAACGTTTTCGAATCCGCGGAGGTCGAACTGTGCGTCTTTGGCGAACCCTCCGGGGCGCGTCATGCTGATTTCGTAGTCCTCGGCGGCGATTTCGGGTGCAAGGTGATATTGGGAGGTGAGCAGGTCGATGACTTGCTGCTTGTTCGCCGTGTTCAGAAGCCAGCGCTGGGCTTCGATACAGGCGGAGAGAAACGGGATGAGGAGTTCGCGGTGATCCTTGGCCCAGGCGCGCAGGGTGAAGAAACCCGCGGCTTGATAAGGACCGATTAACTGCTGGACCGAGCCAAGGCTTACGAAGCCTTCCTTCTTCGCCACCAACGAAACTGGGGGCCCGAGCATGGAGCCGGCAAAATCCTTTTGCTCGCGCATGGCGATGAGGCGCTGCGGCGTGGCACCGAACGGTTTGATCTCATAGTCCTTTCCGGCGGCGAGGCCGCTGAGCGCCAGGATTTTTTTCATTTGGAGCGCGTAAGCGGTGTTTGGCGCATCTACGATGAGTGTTTTGCCGCGGAGGTCCGCGGCGGACTTGATGTCCTTCTGAGCGATCAATTCGTTCTGGGAGCCTTCGCCGCCCATGACGATGACGACATCCTGGTGAGCCAGCTCGACCATGGCCACCGCGTTGTCTACCGCTAGATAAGCAACGTCGCCCTTTCCGGCGGCGAGGTCGGCGCGCAATTCGTCGGAATTTTTCTTGTTGTCGTTGATGACTTCGAGTCCGTATTTGGCGAAGAGGCCTTGCCTGTCTGCGACAACAAATTGCACCGGGCGTCCCAATAAAGTGAGGACATGGATTTGTTGCGTGGCCGGGGCCTGGGCGCGCACTCCGCTGCAAACTAGAAGAGCGCACACAGCAATACTCGATTTAAAGCGCATGACGGGCTTCATTGGCATTCTCCTGGCGAGCGGAATCAAGGCGCGCCTTCGTTGAGTTTGTCGAGCGACCATTCTGTCACAGGCATGGGGTCGAGGACTGGTTTACCGAGATTGGGACAGCTCAGGGCGTACAGGCCAGTGTCTGTGGCGGTCCAAAGGATGTTGCGGTCCCATTCGATGAAGATGTTGTCGACGGTTCGGTCGTAGCTGCCGAATTTCTTGAGGTCGCCGCCCTGAGGCGGAATGAAATAGGCCACTTCTTCAGGCTTGTAAAGGTCGCCGATGTCGTAACAGCGAAGACCGGCAATGAAGTAGGAGTAGGCGATAAATTCCTGGCGAGGCTTCCCCGGGGCTTTCAGATGCGGAGGATTGTGAGCGCCAAAGCGTCCGCGCTTGAAGCAGAAGTCGCGGTAGGGCGCTTCGGGCGGAGGAACCGGGCGCGGGAGTTGCGCGACCGGGACGGGATGCGCTTCGTCGCGGATGTCGATCACCCAGTTCGGCAAATAGATCTGGTTGCAATCGGAGTTGGTCGTTTCGCCGTTGGTTATGACGAAGCCGTGATCCAGAATGCCGCAATAGATGGTGTGGAACGCAATGCCCATGCCGGAGTATTGCGCGGGCGGTTCGAAGCGTCCGATTTCTTTCTGATGCTCGGGGTCGGAGAGATCGAGGATGATGAAGCCGTTGCAGCCGAAAGCGCCGTAGCCGCGATTGCCCCCGTCCTCGAGTTTCTTGGGCACGTAGACCGGACCATGAAGGCCGGCGAACGGAGTCTGGTCCGCGACAACTTTGGGAGGAACGAGCTTCGACCAGATCCACTTGTTGTATTCGGCTTCTTCTCCTTTGCGGGAACCGGGAACCCACCACATGGAAACTTCCTTTGCGCTCGCTGGGTCGGAGGCGTCGACGATCATGTTGCCATTGACCAACTGGCGGAAGTAGGACGGCTGGTGGATGAAGGTTTCATCGGGAGCGGTGTCGAGATAGGCGTACTTGCCGCCGTCGTAGTAGTTGCGATGCGTGCCCTGACCGGTGGCGCCGGTGCTGAACTCGGAGAGCTTCACGATTTTCGACGGATCGGTAGCGTCGTAGAAACGCACGCCGCGAAGACCTTTGAAATTCTTGCGCTTGTCGTCCAAATGAGGGTCGTCGTACTTGCCCATGGGCGCTTCGGGAGTGGAGTCGGTGATGGGGGTCTGAGCGCCGGTCATGAGAATCCACTTCTTTAGGTTTTTGTTGTAGGCAACCTGGACCTGGTAGCCCTCAAAACCGCCTTTGTTGAACATGACAGGCTTGCGGACGTCGCTCGCGTCGATAACATCTCCCTGCTGAAAAATATAGCGGCGGTTGCCAACAGACATCATCTGCATCTTGCCGTGGCGTGGCTGGCCGGGCCCGAAGTGTGCGAGGATCTCCATGTTGCGGATATACATCCGGCGGTCGAGATAGGAGATGCTGTTGGGGCTCGGGTGACCATGATGGTCGGCGAGAACGGAGAGCGGCGAACTGGCCAGAGCCAACCCGGCACCTGCCGCCGTGCGGAGGAAACTGCGACGGGAGGGAGTAAAGAGGCTTTCGACGGAATCCTCGTTAGCGACCGTTTGCGATTGAGGCGGACGCGCGGACTTCTTTCGTTTCATTCATTGCTCCTTGGATTTAGGCCCGGCGGGCACCTGGCCCCTGCGGCAGGCTCATCGGTGGCTCGGGCAAGTTGCCGCGGCTTGGGAAGGCAAATCCCAGAACCCTGAGAAGCAAGAAGGCCAAGTCCACCGTAAAAAGGTAGGACCCCTGTACCACTTTGCGAGGAAGGGTGTCAACGATTAAATTCAATGAATCATAAATATGGATGCTTGGCCTGTACAGGAAGAGTTGAATTTGGTATGTTGGTAGGACCAATTGGGATTCTTTGAGTCGAATCCTTCCGAACGGCCCGAGCATCTGGGCCAGGTAACGTTGGGGAGGCCAACCATGGCAATTGCCACAATCAACCCGGCAACGGGACAAGTGATCAAGTCCTTTGAACCGCTCAGTAGCGCGGCAATCGAAGCAAAACTCCAGAAAGCCATAGAGACGTTCGCCACCTATCGCAAGGTGCCTTTCGCCCAGCGCTCGGAATGGATGCTGAAGGCTGCGAGCATTTTGGAGAATGAGAAGGAAGCGTTCGCCAGGGTGATGACTACGGAGATGGGAAAGACGCTGCGGTCTGCGGTCGACGAAGCGGCCAAGTGCGCGTGGGTATGCCGCTATTACGCGGAAAACGCGGAACGCTTCCTGGCCGATGAGGTTGTGGAGACGGGAGCGAAGCAGAGCTACATCCGGTACCAGCCACTGGGGCCGGTGCTGGCGGTGATGCCGTGGAATTTTCCGTTTTGGCAGGTGTTGCGTTTTGCAGCACCGGCGCTGATGGCTGGAAACGTCGGACTGTTGAAGCATGCGTCGATCGTGCCGCAGAGCGCTCTGCTGATCGAAGACATCTTTCGCCGGGCAGGCTTTCCGGACGGCGCCTTTCAGACGCTGCTGATCGGATCGCGGGAAGTGGACAAAATTCTGGGCGATCCACGAGTGATGGCGGCGACGCTTACAGGCAGCGAACAAGCGGGGATTGAGGTGGGTATTGGCGCGGCGAAGCGAATCAAAAAAGTGGTGCTGGAGCTTGGCGGAAGCGACCCGTTCATTGTGATGCCGAGCGCGAACATGGAGACGGCGACGAGCACGGCGGTGAAAGCGCGGATCTTCAATAACGGGCAATCGTGTATCGCGGCGAAACGATTCATCGTGGCGGAAAGCATCGCGGAACAGTTTGAAAAGCTGTTTGCGCAGAAAATGGCTGCGCTCAAAGTGGGCGACCCGTTTGACGAGAGCACGGAAGTGGGCCCGCTTTCGACGCCGGACGGCGTGGCCGACCTGGATCGCGACGTGCGAAAATCCGTGGAAGCCGGCGCGAAGATTCTGACGGGTGGGAAGCCGCTGGACCGGCCGGGGAATTTTTATGCGCCGACGGTCTTGGTCAACATTCCCAAGGACTCACCGGCTTACAAGGAAGAAATGTTCGGACCGGTTGCGAGCGTGTTCCGCGCAAACGACATTGGTGACGCGATTCGAATTGCGAACGACAGCCGGTTCGGGCTGGGAGCCAGCGCCTGGACAAATGATGCCGCTGAACAACGGAAATTCATCAATGAACTGGATGCGGGGATGGTGTTCATCAACCGGATGGTGGCTTCCGATCCGCGGATACCGTTCGGAGGGGTCAAGTGGTCAGGCCACGGGCGGGAGCTGGGAGCCTGGGGAATCAGGGAGTTTACGAATATCAAGACGGTGTGGGTGGAAGAGGGATAAGAAACAGGGATAGGGGTAAGAAAGGGTTGCGGAGGAGAGGCGGGAATGGTAGCTTGGTCCGACAACTCGACCATATCTCGATCTGCCAGGTTCGCCGCCACAAGAAATCCCCTACCGCGCGGGGTTCAGATCAATGCGTCGATGACTCTGTCTGGCTTCGGAGGTTGAGATGTACAAAATCATTCGGGCCTCTCGCCTTTACGAGCAAATTGTCCAGCAGGTTGAGGAATCGATCCACAAGGGCGCTCTGAAAGCGGGGGACCAGTTGCCTCCAGAGCGCGAACTTGCGGAGCAGTTTGGTGTGAGCCGCACGGCGGTGCGCGAAGCGGTGAAGACGCTGCGCGAAAAGGGACTGGTGGAGGCGTACCCGGGTCGCGGGACATTTATTACCGACGGAAGTTCGAACACGATCCGGCAATCGCTACACCGGATGATGCGCTCGGGGAATGAGGGCTTCGCGTCACTGGCGGAGGTCCGGGAAATTCTAGAGCCGGAGATCGCGGCCCTGGCGACGACGCGGGCTGACCAGCAGGATTTGGCGGCGATGAAGGAACAGGTGGAAGTGATGGATGCGTCAAAAACGGATCCCGACGCATACATCGAGGCGGACCTGGATTTTCATCTGGCGCTGGCGGAGGCGGCGGGGAATCCGATCATACTTTCGCTGATTGATTCGATTGTTGGGTTGTTGCGCGAACAGCGCATGGGGATTTTCCAGGTGAAGGGCGGGCCGGAGCGCGGACAGTATCACCACAAAAAGATTCTGGAAGCGATCGAGCACCGGGATTCCGTGGGTGCGCGAGACGCGATGAAGGCGCATTTGAAGCAGGTGCGCGAAGATTCGCGGAACGCGCCCAGCGAATAATTCAAAAAAGAGTTGGCAGCGAGAGTGATTCAGGAGAGGTGAGGTCTTGGCCAAATTAGGGTTTGTGGGCCTGGGGGTGATGGGCGGCGAAATGGTGAATCGGCTGCTCAACAAAGGGCACAGCGTCACGGGATATAACCGGACGCGTTCGAAAGCGGAATGGCTGATCAAGAAGGGTATGCAGTGGGCTGACTCGCCGCGCGCGGTGGTTGGCGCGTCCGACGTGATTTTTTCAATGGTGACGAATTCGGCAGCGCTGGACGCCGTAATGAACGGGCCGGACGGAATGATTGCCGCGGTGACTCCCGGGAAGTTGTTCGTGGATATCAGCACGGTGAGCCCGGCGTTCAGCCGGCAGGTTGCGGCAAAGATTCGGGAAAAGGGCGGAGATCTGGTGGACGCGCCCGTGTCGGGGAGCGTGATTACACTGCAGGAGGGGAAACTCTCCGTGATGGTTGGGGGCCAGAAGGAAACTTTTGAAAAAGTGAAGCCTTTGCTGCTGGATATCGGGCCGAGGGTGACCTACGTGGGCGACAACGGCCTGGCGCTGGTGATGAAGATTGGGACTAATTTGAGCCTCGCGGTGCAGATGCTGGCGTTTTCTGAAGGCGTGCTGCTTGCTGAAAAGAGCGGGATTGCGCGCGAAGTGGCCGTGGATGTTTTGACGCACAGCGTGATCGCGTCGCCGATGGTGCAGTATCGTGGGCCGTTCGTTTTGAAACAGCCGGCTGAGGCTTGGTTCAACGTCAACATGATGCAGAAGGACATGCTGTTGGCCCTGGAACTGGGGCGGCAGCTGGACGTGCCCATGCCGACGACGGCGGTGACGAACGAGTTCCTGACCGCGGCGCGCGGCATGGGGCTGGTGGAAAAGGATTTTGCGGTGGTGTTCGATGTGTTGGCACAGATGTCCGGAGTGAAGGTATGAAAACGATCACGGATCCTGGGAAGACGGAAAACGGGGTGGCGGCGGAACTTGGGCTGCGGCTATACCGGCAGATGGTGCGCATCCGGCTGTTCGAAGAGCAGGTGAATGAGCTCTACACGCGCGCGCTGATGCCCGGGCTCGCTCATCTTTACATCGGTGAGGAAGCGGTTGCGGTGGGGATTTGCGAGGCACTGAAAAATACCGATTATGTCACCAGCACGCACCGGGGCCACGGGCATTGCCTGGCGAAGGGCGCGACGCCGGACCGGATGTTTGCGGAGCTTTTGGGTAAGGAAGCGGGGTATTGCCGCGGCAAGGGCGGCTCGATGCACATCGCGGATCCCGCGACAGGGAATCTTGGCGCAAACGCGATCGTTGGCGGCAGTGCGGGAATTGCCACCGGCGCGGCGTTGACGGCGAAGCGGCTGAAGACCGATCAGGTGGCGGTCTGTTTTTTTGGTGAAGGGGCGCTGGGGCAGGGAGTGCTGTATGAGGTGATGAATCTGGCGGCGCTTTATAAGCTGCCGGTCATCTATGCTTGCGAGAACAATCTCTATACCGAATACACGCACTTTTCCGAGACGACGGCCGGAGACATTCTGGCGCGGGGAACTGCTTTTGGAGTTCATGCGGAAAGTGTCGACGGGCAGGATGTGCGGGCGGTGCATGCCGTGGCTCAGAAGCTGGTGAGCCGGGCTCGCAAAGGCGAGGGACCTTCGCTGCTGCTTTGCAATACGTATCGCTACACCGGGCATCACGTAGGCGACATCAATCGCGAGTATTACCGCTCGAAACAGGAAGAGCAGGAGTGGAAGACGAAGCGAGATCCCATCAAGAACATGGGCGAGTGGCTGGCTGGACAAAAGCTGGCCGATGCGGGCGCACTGCAGAAAATTGAGAACGAAGTGCGCGAAGAAATGAAGGCTGCGGTTGAGTTTGCCATCGCCGCTCCGTATCCGGGTGTCGAGGAGGTCGACCAGGACGTTTATGCCTGAAACAGCGATCCGGGAATTGACATTTGCGCAAGCGGTCCGCGAGGCGCTTGCAGAAGAGATGCGGCGTGATCCGCGCGTGTGCATTTTTGGAGAAGACGTGGCGGAGGCCGGGACACCGTTCAAGGTGCTGTCCGGGCTGGTGGAAGAGTTTGGGTCGGAACGCGTTCTGGACACGCCGATTTCGGAGGCGGGATTTACAGGAATGGGCGTCGGCGCGGCGATGACCGGCTTGCGGCCCGTTGTGGACATCATGTTTGGAGATTTTCTGACGCTGACGATGGACCAACTGGTGAACCAGGCGGCAAAGGTTCACTACATGTCGGGCGGAACGTGGAAAGTGCCGATGGTGCTGCGGACGACGCTTGGGGCGACGCGGCGGTCGGCGGCGCAGCATTCGCAATCGCTGCATGCGTGGCTGTGCCATGTGCCGGGGCTGAAGGTAGCGATGCCCTCGACACCTTACGACGCAAAGGGATTGCTGAAGACCGCGATCCGTGACGACAACCCGGTGATTTTTTTTGAAGACAAGATGATGTACAAGCAAAAAGGCGCCGTGCCGGCGGAGGAGTACACGATTCCGTTCGGCGTTGCCGACGTGAAGCGTGAGGGAGAAGACATTACGCTGGTGGCCACGAGCAGCATGGTGGAGGTGGCGCTGGGAGCGGCAAAGCTTCTTGAGGGAGCCGGCATCAGCGCGGAAGTGATTGATCCGCGGACGATGTGGCCGCTGGACGAAAAGACGCTGGTGGAATCGGCGAAGAAAACTTCGCGCGCGATCGTGATTGACGAAGGCTATGGGCGATATGGGGTGACCGGTGAAATTGCGTCGGTGATTGCCGAAGGCGCATTCTTTAATCTCGAGGCTCCGGTGAAGCGAATGGGGGCGATGCACGTGCCAATTCCCTTTTCACCGCCGCTGGAAGACGTCACCGTGCCCACGGATCAAACGGTATTTGCAGCTGCCCGCACACTTTGCGGGAAAGCCTGAAAGGTTTTGAGACGGGAGGCGTAGCGTGGCACTGAAGACATACGGCCCGATGGCGGTGGATTGGGAGAACCGCATCGACTTTGATCGTCTGCGCAAAGAGCGCCTGGCGCGGGCGAAAGCACTGCTGGCAAAGTCCGAGATGGGCGCGCTGCTGTGCTTCGACATGAACAACGTGCGGTACATCACCGCGACGCACATCGGCACGTGGGCGCAGGACAAGATCAGCCGCTTCTGCCTGTTGCCGCAGACTGGCGAGCCGATCCTGTGGGATTTCGGTTCCGCTGCGCGGCATCACCAGCAGAATTGCCCGTGGCTCGGAGAGCGGTCGCGGCCGGGGATTCCCCTTTTGCGCGGGGCGATGTCGCCGGAAATGGGCCGTGCGGAAAATGTGGCGAAGAAAATCAAGCGGGAACTGGAGATACACGGGCTGCTCAATGAGCCGCTGGGGATTGACGTTGTTGAGCCGCCGATTCTTTTTGCGTTGCAAAAGGAAGGCATCAAGATTGTTGACGGACAGCAATTGATGTCCGATGCGCGGGTGATCAAGACGCAGGATGAAATTTCGCTGCTGAACCATTCGGCGATGATGGTGGATGCGGCTTACGACGAGTTGTATCGCGCGATGAAGCCCGGAATGAGCGAAAACCAGGCGGTGGGGCTGGCGAGCAAGGTGCTGTACGACCTGGGCTCGGAATATGTGGAGGCGGTGAACGCGATTTCCGGCGAGCGCTGCAATCCGCATCCGCACGTGTTCAGCGATCGCGTTCTGCGGCCGGGCGACCCGGTTTATTACGACATCCTGCATTCCTACATGGGCTACCGCACGTGCTACTACCGGTGTTTCTCGATCGGCTACGCTTCGCACGCCATGATCGACGCTTACAAACAGTGCCGCGACTATCTGGATGCGGCGATTGAACTGGTGCGGCCGGGACGGACGACAGCAGAAATCGCGTCGGTGTGGCCAAAGGCGCAGGAGTTTGGCTTTCCGGATGAAGAGGCGGCGTTCGCGCTGCAATTCGGGCATGGGATCGGACTGGCGATCTGGGAGAAGCCGGTAATCAGCCGGATGGTTTCGCTCGAGCACTCACACGAGATCAAGCCGGGGATGGTATTCGCCCTAGAAACGTTCTGGCCTTCGAAGGATGGATGGAGCGCGGCTCGCATCGAGGAAGAGATTGTGGTTACGGAAACGGGCCACGAGGTGATCACGCGTTTCCCCGCGGAACAATTGATGGTGGCGGGGGCGCACTATTTCACGGTGAACGGCCCGCTTTCGACAACGCGCGAGAACGAGGCGGCCCCCAGCAAGCATGTGAAAGAGATGGTAGCGGGCGCAAAGAGAGAAGGAGTGGCGGCCTCGGATTGATTCGCTAAATCCCGGCTTCCAGGAAAATTATGGCGATCAGTGTGGTGATGCCTGCGCTGGAAATGGCGCAGGAAAACGGCAAGCTACTGGCGTGGCGCAAGAAAGAAGGCGAAAGCGTCAGCAAGGGCGAGCCGTTACTGGAAATAGAGACGGACAAAGCGGTGGTAGAAGTGGAAGCGCCGGGTGATGGGATTCTGGCGGGGGTTATGGCGGATGTTGGCGCGGTGATCCCGGTCGGGGAGACGATTGCGTGGCTGGTGGCTCCGGGCGAGAAACCGCCGGCGAAGCCGACGAACGCAGCACCCGCGGCGCGAGCGACGAGCGCGGCGCAGGCTGCCGCGGCGGCACCGGCACAAGCCAGACCTGCAGTTGCGGCGGGTGCGGCGGCGCAGATTTCGCCGAAGGCGCGGCGGTTGGCGAAGGAACTTGGCGTGGACATTGCGCAGATTCAGGGCACCGGTCCCGATGGCACGATTACTTCGGAAGATGTGCAGGCGGTCCGCAATACCAAGGGCGCTGCCGCTCCGGCCACTGCGGCTGCTGCAACGGCGGGGCAGGAACCGCTCAGCCAGTTGGCGCGGCTGATGGCGGAACGCACGACACAGAGTTGGACGAGCGTGCCGCACTTTTTCCTGGTGCAGAGCGTGGATGCGGGCGCGCTGATCGAAGCGCAAAAGAAATTGAGCCAGGGGAGCGCGGGGGGAACGGCTCCGACGATTACGGATTTGCTGATCAAGCTGCTGGCACGCGTGCTGGAAAAGCATCCGCGGATGAACTCGAGCTGGGCCGGAGACGGAATTCGATTGAATCCGGATATCAATATCAGCGTGGCGATGGCGGTGAAGGACGGGGTGGTAGGCGCGGTGATTCCGAAAGCGAACAAGCAGCCGATTGCCTCGCTTTCGGTTTTGCGGCGGGAGTTGACGGAACGCGCGCGGGCCGGCCGGTTGCGGCCGGCGGACATAACCGGCGGAACATTCACGTTGAGCAACCTGGGCATGTACAAGGTGGATCGATTCACGGCGATCATCACGCCGCCGCAGTCGGCGATTCTGGCCGTTGGCGCGATTGCAGATGCGGTTGTACCCGTGGATGGGAAGCCCGGCGTCCGTCCGATGATGACCATGACGCTTTCGAGCGACCATCGCGTGGTGGATGGAGCGCGGGCGGCTGAATTTCTAGGCGAACTCGCGGGCGCCATTCGCGAACCGGAAAAGTGGTTGTAGGGCAGCGTCTCGAAGAATCTCTCCTGAGAGGGGTGTAGATTGCCAGCAACGACGTGCTCGCGGCCCCGACTATGACCACGCCCACCGGAACGAAGAAACCTCTTTACGCCAATCCAACTGCTCAGGTTCTTTTCGCCGTCGCGGCTGCCGTGGTGCTCGGATATTTCCGCCCCGCCACCGCGATGGCAATGAAGCCGCTGGGCGACGGGTTCATCCGCCTGATCACGATGATCATCACGTTGATCATTTTCTGCACCGTGGTGACGGGCATCGCCGGCATGGAAGACATGAAGAAAGTGGGCCGTGTTGGCGGGAAGGCGCTGATTTATTTTGAAGTGGTGTCCACGCTGGCGCTGATCATTGGGTTGTGCGTGGGGAATTTTGTGCAGCCGGGGAGCAGGTTCAACGTCAATCCGGCCACGCTGGACGCGAAAGCGGTGGCGGACTATGCCGGACAGGCCAAAGCGCAGAGCGTTTCGGATTTTGTTCTGCACATTATTCCGGGCTCGGTGGTAGATGCTTTTGCGAAGGGCGACATCCTGCAGGTGCTGCTGATTTCCATTTTGTTTGGATTTGCCGCGTCCGCCATTGGCCCGCGTTCGAAGCCGCTGATGGACGTCTTCGACGCGCTGACGCATGCGGTCTTTGGCGTGGTGAATATCGTGATGAAGCTGGCACCGGTGGGGGCGTTCGGGGCGATGGCGTTCACGGTGGGAAAATTTGGACTGTCATCACTTGGGCCGCTGTTGAAACTGATTGTCACGTTCTACCTGACTTCCCTGCTGTTTGTCGTGCTTGTATTGGGGCTCATCTGCAGCGCATGTGGATTCAGCATCCTGAAATTTCTGCGTTATATAAAAGAAGAGATTGTGCTGGTGCTGGCGATCAGTTCGTCGGAGCCGGCTATGCCTACGCTGATGGCAAAGCTGGAAAAGTTGGGATGCTCGAAGGCGCTTGTCGGGCTGATTGTTCCGACAGGCTATACGTTTAACACCGATGGGACGAGCATGTACATGACGCTGGCGGCGTTGTTTGTGGCGCAGGCCACGGGGACGCACCTGACGCTGATGCAGCAGTTGACCATTTTGGCTGTGGCTATTTTGACGTCGAAGGGCGCCAGCGGGGTGCAAGGCGCTTCGTTCATTGCGCTGGTGGGAACGCTGATGGTGATTCCGACGATTCCGGTTGCGGGAATGGCGCTGATTTTGGGGATCGACCGGTTCATGAGCATGTGCCGGGCAACGGTGAATATGATTGGGAATGGCGTGGCGACGGTGGTGGTGGCACGGTGGGAAAAGGAAGTGGACGGCGCGACGTTAGAGAAGAATTTGGCCGCGCAGTGAGAGTTTCGGTGGGCTAGGGAGAAATTTTTGTAGTGCCACGGGGCCGCTTGAAGGTGGCCGCTACGCGGATTCGCGGCGCCGGCGATTGTGCAGAGGCAGAATGCCAGAGAAGTTTGACATTGTGATCGCGGGGGCCGGGCACAACAGCCTGATCACGGCGGCATACCTGGCAAAAGCGGGCTATCGCTGCCTGGTGCTGGAGGGGCGGCCGATTGTTGGCGGCGGAGTGAAATCGGCTCATTTGACGTTGCAAGGGTTCGTGCATGATGTGTGTTCTTCGGCGCACAACGGGATTCACGCGAATCCGCTGCTGCGCAACGATGAGCTGAAACTGGGCGACTACGGCCTCGAATACATTTATCCCGACCCCGTGTTTCGAATGC
>Ga0210410_10000887_pt1 | contig 29427 bp, 27 predicted proteins | sample IncBWC4MmetaG_FD_161058 | JGI IMG/M metagenome (GOLD analysis project Ga0210410, IMG submission 161058) | Forest soil microbial communities from Barre Woods Harvard Forest LTER site, Petersham, Massachusetts, United States - Inc-BW-C-4-M | ecosystem: Environmental > Terrestrial > Soil >...
AGGTGATCGCGGCCGACAATTTTTGGATGCGCGAGGATTTGCGTGGCTGGCCAGACCAGCGCGTAGTAAGCAGCGAGACGCAACCATCGCACGGGAGCGCGTTGTGTCCAGCGCGGGAAACTATATTCGGAGCGGCGGGAGACAGGCGCGGCCAGCAAACGCTGCACATCGCCAACAGTTTTTGCGTTGGCGAACGCGGTTTCATTTAGCTCCGTTTGGTAGCGATGTTCTAAAGCACTCATCAGCTCGACCCGGTCAAGGGAGCTGAGGTTAAGGTCGCGCTCCAGAACTGGTGATTCGTCGCAGCGCGTAAGACTTGCGACGATGCTGGATACGTTGTCGGTCGATTCTGACGAAAGCCGCCCGCCGTGGCGCGCGGCCACAACGGTACCTGGCTCATTTTTCGGTCCGCCGGAAAGTTCCTTTGCCATCGCGGCGATCGCGGCTAATTTCGGCTTGCCTGTTGGTGTACGGGGAAAATCGGGCTCGGGCCAAATCGTCCAGCGCCGTATGCGCTGATATTCCGCCAAAGAATTGTTGGCAGATTCGACAGCGAGCCGCGCGGCAGATTCCTTTCCCTCACGTAACAGGAGAGCGGCGAACGGTTCCGCGTTCCCGTTGCGGTGGCAAGGGATCACTACAGCGTCGCGAACGGCGGGTTGTTTGCGGAGGGCGGCTTCAAGATCCTCAGGATAGACGTTGAGGCCCGCTGGAGTGACGATGACGCTTTTCTTTCGGCCGCGAAATCGCAGATTGCCTTCGGCATCGAGTTCGCCGAGGTCGCCGGTGCGCAGCCAGTCCCCGTTTCCTTCCGCCACGCTAGAAGTTCGCAGCGCACCTTTTTGCCAATAGCCGCTGGCGACGTTCTCTCCTCGCACGAGGATCTCGCCATCTTCCGCTAGGCGGAATTCTCGGCCGGGAAGGACTTTGCCGATAGAACCCTGCGTGGCGCGAAACGGGTGATTGAGGCTGATGAGCGAGGCTGTTTCCGTCATGCCGTAGCCTTGCACCACGGCGTAGCCGAGGCGTTTAAAGAATTCCTCGGTTTCCGCGGAGAGCGCGGCACCTCCCGAGATAAATGCCCAAAATTTCCACCCAAAGCGGCGATGGATGCGGCGAAACATCCAGGCCCGGCGAAGAAATTTTTGCCCGTTCGCGGCCGCGAAGGTACGCGCAAACCATTCCGCTTCGCCGCGGGCTTCCAAGTCGCGCATGATCCCGTTGCGCAGCAGGTCGAGCATGTGGGGGACGGTTATCAGTGCTGTGGCGCGCTCGCGTTTGATTGTGCGGATCACTTCCGAGGCGTTTGGAGATGGCTCGAAGATTACAGCGGCGCCGAGCAGCGGCGGGACGAAAAGCCCCATGAATTGGCCGAAAACGTGGCTAAGCGGCACCAGGGTTACGAAGCGAAGCGGGTGAAGCCATCGTTCGTACTTGCGGTAGGGAGCAATGCCGCGCTCGAGCGGTTCGAGATTTGCCAGGAAATTGCCGTGCGTCAGGACGACGCCTCGAGGCTCGGCGGTGGTGCCGGAGGTGAATAGAATTTGTGCGACGTGGTTGCGGGTTATGGGCTCGTCGGCAAGGGATTGACACGTCGGCAGAGGCGATTGGCGACCGTCGCGATACGCAACGACAGCATGTGACTGCTGTGCGGCGTCGGCTAAGTCCTCCAGATTCAGTGTGGGGATTGCACTGTCTAGGTTAGGCTTGGCGGTTGAGGCGATGACTAACTTGGCCGATGTTTCACGTGCAACACGAGCGGCAAAGCCGGGTCTGGCAGAGTCATCAATTGGCACCACGACTGCCCCCCGCAGAAGGCAGCCCCAGAACGCCGCCATCCATTCGGTGCAGTTCGGTCCCCACAGGAGGACGCGGTCACCGGTGCGGACGCCGCTTTGCTTCAAGTCCTGCGCGAGGCCAAAGGCGATTTTCGCGAGGCTGGCGTAGGTGCATGTTTCGCGCCGATACCCACGGCGCTGCACTGCGGCAACATCGCGTTGCTGCCGGCTGAAGTCGTCGAAAAGCGAGAGGAGGTTGGGTCGAGGCATGGCTGGCCTTCAGCGTGGATTCAGTTTACGCCTGATGGAGGCTCTTCGAGAGTCACGGTAAGCAGACCGCCTAGTCCGGGAAGCACGCGGTATGCCAGTCAGGAACATCTCTCTGATCTGTAGAAAACGAGTGACGGCGAATTGCGGGATTGTCGGTTACAATAATAGGGGCTGGGGGCCGGTTCACTGTTCCCCTGCCCAATTCAGAGATAAGCAGGCTCAATGCCGGTACCGATATCACAAGCTTGGACCGTTGCAACGTACGTGCTGAAGCAGAAGCTAAGCGGGCGGAAGCGCTATCCGTTTGTACTGATGCTCGAGCCGCTGTTTCGCTGCAATCTGGCCTGCGCCGGTTGCGGAAAGATTCAATATCCGCCGCACATCCTGAAAAAAGAGCTGACGCCGGAAGAGTGCTTCAAGGCCGTGGATGAGTGCGGAACGCCCATGGTTTCCATTCCGGGCGGGGAACCGCTCATGCACTCGCAGATCGAGAAGATTGTCGAGGGCTTGGTTGCGCGCAAGAAATACATCTATCTGTGCACGAATGCGCTGCTGCTAAAAGAAAAGCTGGATCTCTTTAAGCCAAGCAAATACCTGACCTTTTCGGTACACATGGACGGGCAGCGCGAACACCACGATTTTTCCGTTTGCCGCGAGGGTGGATACGATCTCGCGATGGAGGGCATCAAAGAAGCGGTAAAGCGCGGTTTCCGGGTAACCACCAACACCACCCTGTTCGATGGCGCCGATCCCAACAGCGTCCGCGGGTTTTTCGACGAAATGATGGAGCTGGGCGTCGAGGGCATGATGCTCTCACCGGGCTATTCTTACGATAAAGCGCCGGATCAAAAGCACTTCCTGGGTCGCGCACGAACGCGGCGTCTATTCCGCGCCATCCTCTCCAATCGCAAGAAGAGCTGGCAATTCAATCAGTCGGCCCTCTTCCTCGAATTTCTGATGGGCAAGCAACAGTACAAGTGCACGGCGTGGGGCATGCCGACGTACAACATCTTCGGCTGGCAGAAGCCCTGCTATCTCCTGCAAGACGGCTACGTGGACACGTTCCGAGAATTGCTGGAGACGACGGACTGGCACAATTACGGCACGGAATCAGGAAATCCGAAGTGTGCCAATTGCATGGTGCACAGTGGATACGAAGCCAGCGCGATGGACCACACCTTCAGCGGATTGCGCGGACTTTGGGCTGCGGCAAAAGCGACATTTTCCGGTCAGTACAACGATCCGGATGCCTTGGCCCTGCTGAACGAGCCGGCAAAGCCGGTGCATGCCTACAACCCGCTGGTGCAGATTAACTCCGGCAAGACGCAACTTGAGGAGACGCGCGCGTGAGCGCTCCTACGCACGCCGAGCGCCAAGGAACGGCAAATGCCGCGTTTGACCCGGAAACGCTGGAAGTTGCTCCGGGAACCGTTCACGAAAGCGTGGAAGGTTGGGTTCCGCAGCTAGCGACTGAGAGTGAACTGCGCGAGGCGCTGGAAAAGGCCTTCGATTTTCGCGGCGATGTAGCCATCACGAAAAAAGATGGCACCAAGATTGAAGGCTACATTTTCGACCGCATGACCGGCGCAAGCCTCGAAAACTCCTTTGTTCGCCTTTTGCCGCGCGATTCCAACCAGCGGGTCAAGATTTCCTATGCCGAAATCGCGGCATTAGCCTTCTCCGGACGCGATCCAGCTGCTGGCAAGAGCTGGGAGGCTTGGGTACGCAAATATTGGGAGAAAAAGTCCTCCGGCGAGGGCAATTTGACACTCCAGCCAGAGTCCCTCGAATAGGTGATTTGGGCTTCTTTCCCTTCCGCTCGCAATTGCAAATTTCCCGTAAGCCCATTGCACACAATCGTTTACGGTAAAACTGCCCAGCAAAATCCAGCCTGCCCCCGTGGACAAAATAGGGTTTTCGTGGTATCGTTTGTCTAGCGTTTGTTGCTCTTGTATTACCTTTTGACTCGTTCAATGGGCTGCAAGGACAAACTTTGCGGCCTTTTTTTGCGGGCTGGAGGATGTCACGGCGCTTGGGATTCCGAGGCGTTCACCGCTTAGGCCACCAGGAAACGGACCAAGAGAAGCAATGCAATCTCAAACTCGAGGTCGGCAGCAGTGTCAAAGGAACAAGGAACAGTGAAGTGGTTCAATGCCTCAAAGGGCTATGGCTTCATCCAGCGGCAAACCGGGGAAGACGTTTTCGTGCACTTCTCCGCGATCATGATGGATGGCTATAAGTCTCTGAATGAGGGGCAAGCTGTTGAGTTTGAAGTGAAAAAGGGTCCCAAGGGCCTTCAGGCAGAGAATGTAACGGGCCTCTAGCCTGTAAATTTTGGGGTGCTTTGGCTTATCAGCCGAGGCACCCACCAAAAAATTTTATTCCGCGTCGAGTGAGTGGTCCAGGAGGACGTTGTGCAATCAATGCAAGAAGGACAGACAATCAAACACGATGTGTACGGCCTGGGAATCGTAACCGCTTCAGACCAGGAGCGTACTTCGGTTGATTTCGATGATCACGGGCCGAAGCTGTTCGTCACCAGCATGATGACGGCGGAGCTCATCGGAGAAGCCCCTGCCACGCCCCCGAAGACCAAGAGGCGCCGCAAGGCTTCCACTGCCGCTAAAGCCGCCAAAGCTGCAAAGAAAGTCGCCGCTGTCGCTGCTTCTGCGGCAACAAGCCGTTCGTAGTACCTTCCCCGCCTTTCGAACGAATCCCTGCGCCCATTACGGCGCTGGGGTGTTTCTAAAGAGCACGACGAAACCAGCCGGCGCTGTGTTGTGCTAAGGTTTGTGCGATGAAACGCGTACTGATGATTGTGGGAATTGTACTGATGCTGCTAGGCATCGCTGCAGTTTTGCATCCTACTTACACTTATCACCGGCAGGAGCAGGTAGCAAAGATCGGCTCCTTCCAAGCCACGGTTGACGAAGAAAAGACCGCGCAGATTCCAGTTGCGGCCACTGCCGCGCTTCTTGTCGCAGGATTGGCTCTCGTTTTAATCGGAGCAAAGTCCAAGCTGTAACGATCCGCTTACCTGCCCGAGAGCACCTCCCTTTACCAGTAAGTTCCCTGTTTTTTCCATCCGCGTTGACAACTCATGTCTTGCAGACTGAGTATGATTCCAACACCCCATCCGGTCGGCCAAGATTTCAGGTTGTTGGCGTGAGGTACGCGATGAAGAAGAACTTGCGCTCCGAGCTCCCGTTTATTGCCTCTTTTTTGTGCCTTTTTGGAACATCGCTCCTTGCCAACCCCCAGAACGTCCCCGGCGTGACAGAAAAGAGTGTCGTCATTGGCTCGTGCGCGGCGCTTGAAGGGCCATCCCACGCACTTGGCGTGGAGACGGTGACGGGCGCCAATGCATATTTCAGCCTGATCAACGAAGAAGGCGGCGTAAACGGTCGAAAGCTCAAACTAATTAGCTACGACGACAGCTACGATCCAGCCAAAACGCAGCTCTGTTTCGACCGCCTGCTCGGTGACAACGTCTTCGCGATGGGCCTTTTCGTGGGCACCCCGACAGCCGTGAAGTATTTACCGCTGGCGGAAAGCAACAAGATTCCGCTGATTGGGCTGTTCACAGGAGCTCAGACGCTCTATGCCCCGATGCGTCACTGGATCGTGAATGTGCGCGCGTCTTACTACGACGAAACCCGCGAGCAGATCGAAGGCGTGTGGGACAAGCTTGGCTATCGCAAAGTCGGCGTCATTTATCCGGAGGACGCTTTCGGTACTGCGGTTCTGGGAGGAGTCACCGAAGCACTCAAAGCACGGGGCGCGCAGCCCGTTAAAGTGGGCTCGTACGAACGGCAAACCGCGAATGTAGGCTCAGCGATTGACACGGTGCGAGCGGCGAACCCGCAAGCCGTTGTGATTGTCGGTCCACCGAACACGGTCGCGCCGATCTTAAAGCAGTCGCATGCCAAAAACTGGAGGCCGCTGTTTCTTACCGTTTCGTTCGTGGGCACGGACGAGTTGATCGCGGAAGCGGGTGACGACGCGGAAGGAATGGTCATCACGCAGGTGGTGCCTCCGTATTATCTTACCGACCTAAAGGGTGTGGCCTTATACCGGCGCACGCTCTCTAAATATGCGCCTTCCGCGCGCCCTAACTTCGTAAGCCTTGAGGGGTTTGTGGACGCAATGGTGATGGTTGAAGGACTGAAGCGCGCCGGTAAAGAGTTGACCCGAGATGGATTAATTCACGGCATCGAATCCATTCATGGAGAGGACTTAGGTCTAGGTCCGGAACTCAAACTCAATTATTCGACCAGGTCGCATAAGGGTTTCGATCACGTAATTCCAACGATAGTACGCGGCGGTCGCGCCGTGCCATTCACCGACTGGTCCACTGCAGCGCCGAAATAGTCGCCCCTCAGAACATCGACGGTCCACCCTCGGTCTTATTCGCGCTATTCATTGACTCGCCTTGTGGTACGCAATAAGATGCCCCCACGTGTTCGCTGCAGGACACTCAAACATCTCGGGGAGGAAGACCATGCCCCTAAGTCGCTTTTTTCATTACAAAATTCTTTTTCTCGGCCTGCTTTCCACGATTTTCGCGCTGATAAGCGGCGCAAACTCAAACAAGTTAGAACCGCCGGCTCCTCCGGTGGCCGCCGTTCATGTGGTCACGGACGAATACTTCGGAGTCAAAGTCACGGACCCTTATCGCTATATGGAGGACCTGGCAAACCCCGAGGTGGCCGCCTGGTTTAAAGGGCAGAACGACTACACGCGCGCCGTGCTGGGCCAGATACCGGGTCGAACCGCATTGATGACGCGGATCAAGGCACTGGATGAATCCGCACCCGCCCGCGTCACCGATTTGCGGCGCTTGCCGGGCGATCGCTATTTCTATCAAAAGCGCCTTGCATCGGAGGACGTAGCCAAGCTCTACGTCCGCGATGGACTGAATGGTGATGAAAAGCTCTTGGTGGACCCGAGCAAATTCACGAGCGCGGGAGGACCACACTATGTGATCAGCTATTACGCGCCTTCTTTTGATGGAAAGTACGTTGTAGCGGGAATTTCCGCCGCGGGTTCCGAAGACGCTGTAATTCGTGTATTTGATACAAGCACAGGCCGCGAAACCGGCGACGCAATCGATCGCGCGCTGTTCGGCAGCCCTTCCTGGATGCGCGACAACCACTCTTTTTTTTACAATCGTTTGCAGAAACTCACACCAACTTCAGCCCCCTCCGACCGTGAACTCAACAGCCGCACCTACTTACATGTCCTCGGTACGAAACCAGAGGATGACCGGCTAATCTTCGGCGTTGGCACGCCCAATGTGAATATCGAACCGGCGGATCTTCCGTTCGTGGCTACTTGGCCCGATGCCTCATACGCGTTGGGGATTGTTGCGCATGGAGTGCGCAATGAGATTACGGCTTACGTCGCGCCGCTCGAGTCGCTGACTGCGGCGAACATCCCATGGAAGCGAATTTGTGATGTCGATGACGATGTGACGGGATTCGACGTTCACGCAAGCGATCTGTACTTGTTGTCCCACCACCAAGCGTCGCGCTACAAGGTCCTGCACACAAAGCTTTCCGATCCCGATGTGGCTCACGCAGCAGTGGTTGTGCCGCCAAGTGAGTCCGTCATCCAGAATATCGCGGCCGCAAGCGACGGGCTGTACATCCAGGCACTGGACGGAGGCCTGGGTCGACTGATGCGCCTTCCATATACCGGCGGTAAGCCTGAACGGGTTCGCCTGCCGTTCGAGGGAAGTGTGGGACTTTCCGGCACCGACCAGCGTATTCCTGGCACATTGGTGGAACTTAGCTCGTGGACTAAGGCTCGCAAAATCTACAGCGTCGCGGGCGCGAATGTGACGGAGACGAACCTGCAACCGGTTGGGAAATTTGATGCTCCGCGCGACCTCGAGTCCATCGAAGTCAAAGTGAAGAGCTACGATGGCACGCAAGTGCCGCTTTCGATCGTGTATCGGAAGGGCATAAAGCTCGACGGCTCGAATCCAACGCTCTTAGACGGGTACGGCGCCTACGGCATCACTCTCGATCCATTCTTTGATCCCAAGTTGATCGCTTGGTACGAACACGGCGGCGTGTTCGCCGTCGCTCACGTCCGCGGCGGCGGCGAATATGGAGAGGATTGGCATCTCGCAGGGAAACTCTTGACGAAGCCGAACACCTGGAAAGATTTCATTGCGTGCGCCGAATATCTGATCAGCCAGAAGTACACCTCCACGCCTCGATTGGCCATTGAAGGAGGAAGCGCAGGCGGCATTACAATCGGCCGGTCCATTACCGAGCGGCCAGATTTGTTCGCGGTAGCGATTGATCAGGTGCCCATGTCGGATGTAGTGCGCGCGGAGTTCACCCCCAATGGTCCGCCCAATATTCCTGAGTTTGGAACCGTAAAGGAAGCCGACGGCTTCAAGGCTTTGTACGAAATGAGCGGCTACCAACACGTCAAGGACGGAACGCCGTATCCGGCGGTTATGGTCACAACCGGCTTCAATGATCCACGCGTCGTTTCCTGGCAACCGGGAAAGATGGCGGCGCGCCTGCAAGCGGCGACGTCCAGCGGCAAGCCGGTTCTGCTGCGTGTGGACTACGATGCAGGCCATGGAATCGGGTCAACTAAAACACAGAGGGAAGAAGAGCTTGCCGATGAATGGAGTTTCGCGCTCTGGCAATTTGGCGTAGCGGAGTTTCAGCCACCGAAATCCTGATTGGTTCAAGCAACTTCGTCAGCTAAACCTGTCTTATTTGTTAGCGGACTCTGTTTGTTCAAAAGCGTGATACGACGATCGGACGAGAGGGCCCGCTTCGACGTGCTTGAATCCCATAGCTTCGCCAAGGATCTTGAACTCCGCAAACTCATCCGGATGGACATAGCGAATGATTGGCAGGTGCTCTTTCGTTGGCTGCAGATACTGCCCCAAGGTGAGGATGTCGGTGCCCTGGGCCGCCAAATCCTGCAACGTAGACAGCACTTCGTCTTTGTCTTCGCCCAGTCCTAACATCAACCCCGTTTTCGTCGGCACTTCTGGATGGGCTTCCTTAGCACGCCGCAGCAGCTCCAGCGACCTCTCGTACAAAGCGCCCTTGCGCACTTGGCGATAAAGCCGAGGCACGGTTTCTGTGTTGTGATTGAGTACGTCTGGCTTCGTCGCCAGAACTGTATTCAGTGCGTTCCAGTTGCCGCGGAAGTCGGGAATCAGCACTTCCACTTTGCAGCCAGGCACGCGCCGCCGAATCTCCTCGATAGTGCGTGCGAAAATGTGCGCGCCTCCATCCGGTTGATCGTCGCGGTTGACCGAAGTCACCACCGCGTAGCGCAAACCCATGCGCGCGACGGCCTCCGCCACACGAAACGGCTCTTCCTCATCCGGCGGACCCACTGGCTTGCCCGAAGGCACTGCGCAAAATCCGCAAGCGCGCGTGCAAATGTCACCCAAGATCATGAAAGTTGCGGTGCCGTGCTCCCAGCATTCACCCATATTGGGGCAACGCGCACTCTCGCAAACCGTGTGCAGATCCAGAGTGCGCATGGTGCGCTTCAAATCCTGGTACCGTTCGCCGCCAAAGAACTTGATCCGCAGCCAGTCCGGCCGCGGATGCGCGCCGGGAGGCGGCACCACCGGTGCCGGGCTATTCGAGATGATGTTGAAAGGCGAGCCCATAGAATGTTAGCGAGGCTCCATTTTACCCGCTTCTCTGATAGGGCACAAACGCAGGATGAGGTGGATCTGTGAGTAACAAACAAACGGCGAAATAGAGAATTAGAGAGGTTGGCGCGAAGAGCGCACGAAGTCCCGCAGCACCGTCACATTGGGTCCATAAGCGCCGATGCGCCCCGCATCCACCGGTAAGCCCAGCGCCTCGGCGAGATCAAGGTCCACACCTGCATCATCTAGCTCCGACAAGCTAAATCCCTGCGCCGGCAGCACGCGATTAATCCCCGTCGGATACACGGGCCGAGGCGGACGGTGACGCTGCCAAGGACGGCGCGCCAGCTCATAAAACTGCTTCCAATCGCGTTTGTGCCAAGTGGTCATACTGTTGTCTTCTACTACTCTTCGACGTAAGTGCTGCCCGATTGGATGCAAGGCCTCCCCATGGGGTTCACTGTATTTTCCACGGCGCGCCACTGCATCTCATCGCCGCCGAGAGGCTAACGATATACGCCGCCACGTACGCCGTGAGACATTTCAGCGCTCGTTGTATCAAACCCGTTACGGGGTTAATTGTTTCGCGCTGCCTGTTGCTGCTTTGGACTCACCCGTTTTGTCCCTGAAAATGAGCGCAAAGTGTTTGCCTGCCTGCGAGTTGCCGCCCTGAACTACAAGCTTGCCTGCAAAGCGGCTCGCGGGCGGCTGTATACTACGCGCATCCGCCCACGTTGGCCAGTGAGAATGATGGCTTCTGCGCACATTGTCGTTCACTACCACGAGCTGTGGCTCAAGCGAGGGAATCGCCGTTTTTTTCTGCACAAACTGCGGGAAGCACTGCGTCGCGCGCTCGACGGCATTGCTGTCAGCCGCATCTCGCAGCCTGCCGATCGCCTGATTATCGAAATCGCGGACGTCGCAAGCGTCGATGAAGCCTTGCAACGCCTTACTCGCGTCAGTGGCATTTCGCACCTGGCCATTGCGCGCGTGCTGCGTCGTTCTGACTTGCATGCCGATCCACTCGAGACACTTCGTGACGCCGCGTGGGAAGAAATCCGCAATGAGCAATTCGCGTCGTTCGCGGTCCGTGCCCGCCGCAGCGATAAAGGCTTTCCCTTGAACGCAATGGCTGTCGAGCGTGAGGTCGGAGGCTATTTGTTCGACAAATTGCAGGCCGAAGGTCGCAATGTGCGGGTCGACCTAAAGGTGCCCGATCTCACCTGCCGGATCGAAATCACCCGCGGTCCGCTACTCGTGTATGCGCGCCGCATCATTGGTCCGGGCGGGCTGCCGCCGAACACCGCGGGGCGGCTCGTCTGCCTGCTCTCCGGCGGTTTCGATTCTGCGGTGGCCGCGTACAAAATGATGAAGCGCGGCGCGCACTTGAGTTTTGTACATTTCTGGGGAGGCGGCGCTGCAGCGGGAGAAAGCTCCATTCACGTCGCGCGCCAACTCGTAGAACGTATGTTACCTTGGCAATTTACCGCCAAGCTCTATCTTGTCCCGTTCGAGCCTTTGCAGCGCGAAATTGCAGCGCGGGCTCCTGAAGCCTTTCGCATTCTGCTCTATCGCCGTCTGATGCTGCGCGTCGCGGAACGCATCGCGTTGCGTGGTGGCGGCAAAGGCGTAATCACGGGCGACAGTCTTGGCCAAGTGGCTTCGCAAACTTTGCAGAATCTGCAAGCCGTTGGCGCGATCGCCAGGCTTCCGCTGTACCGCCCGCTGATTGGCGACGACAAACTCGAGATCCAGGAGATCGCGCGACATATAGGAACGTACGACATTTCCGAACAGCCTTTTCACGATTGCTGCCCGGTGTTTCAGCCAAAATCGCCCGCACTCTTCGCGACGGCAGAGGCATTGGACGCCGCTGAGGCTACGCTAGACGTTCCGTCCCTCGTGGATCGCGCCCTTCGAACGCTCAACGTTGAGCGCTACCGCTATGCGCAAGGCAAAGCCGTGCGCACCGACGTTGCACGCACAAATGCCAAACACACAACTACCGCTTAGAACTTTTTCGAGGAAAGTCTAGCCGCTTCTGGAAGAAAGCGCTGCTACCTGGAGAGTGCTTGCTTACCAGCGGTTGCCGCGATCGCCTCGGTCACCGCCGCGATCACCGCCGCGTCCGCCGCCACCACCGTGGCCACCGCGTCCGCCGCCACCGCCGCCACGACCACCGCCGTAACCGCCGCCGCGCCCGCCACCGCCGCCACCGGCACGTTCTGCCTGAGGCCGTGCTTCGTTCACCACGAGGTTTCGCCCGCCGAAATTTTGACCGTTCAACGAATTCACTGCGCGGTCCGCATCTTCGTCGCTATTTACTTCGACGAACGCGAACCCGCGCGATTGTCCCGTAAAACGATCGCGGATGAGATTGACGCCTGAGGGTGTTACACCGATCTGAGAGAACCACTCGTGGAGTTGATCTTCCGTAGCGGAAAACGGAAGATTCCCAATATAGAGCTTCTTCACCTGCCCACTCCTTCTGCCCGGAACCCGAATAAGAGTCGCGGAGCGCGCCGAAGGGACGAGAGTCGTACACGGGCAGTCCGGGTAGCAGGGCCACCACGGGCGCGAGACTGGACACTCCAGCGGTCGTTAGCATCCTCTCGAAAATTTACCTTATTTGCAACGGGAAAGAGGCTGTAGGGGCCACGGGCATCTGGTGGCCGCTCTCTCTGTGCTCCTACACGGCGCGCTAACCCCTCGTCCGCATCGGTGTTACGATGCCCTCAACAATCGCGACCCGTCCTGGCGCTGAATCTGAGGTTCCTATGCGCGGCACGATGATGGACTTTCCGCTGACGCTTCCCACGCTCCTTGAGCGAGCTGACAAGTTGTTCGCTCGTGTCGAAATTGTTTCGCGCCGGCCCGATCGTACGCTTGTACGCACCTGTTATGGCGATTTCTATCGCCGCGCCCGCCGCCTCGCCTCCGCACTAACTGAGCTTGGGCTTCGTCCGGGCGACCGCGTCGCGTCCATGATGTGGAATCATGCCGGCCATCTCGAAGCCTTCTTTGGTGTTCCCTCGGCTGGAGGAATCCTCCATCCGCTAAACCTTCGGCTCCATCCCCACGAGATTGCCGGCATCGTTAACCACGCCGGCGACCGCTTTCTGTTGATCGATGACGTGCTTCTGCCCGTGCTTGAAAAATTCCGCCAAGAAGTCCCGTTTGAGCGTGTCATCGTTGTCCCGTACGGCTGCGGCGAAGTCCCGGAAGGCTTTCTGAACTACGAGCAGTCACTCGCGGAAGCCGACGACAATTTCCAATATCCCAAGCTCGATGAGAACGACGGCGCCGCGATGTGCTTCACCTCAGGTACCACAGGTTTCTCCAAGGGCGTCATTTACTCGCACCGCGCGCTTGTGTTGCATTCGTTCGCCGAGGCCATGGCCGACGGTTTTGCTCTGAGTCACCACGACACGGTCCTCCCGGTCGCTCCCATGTTTCATGCCAACGCCTGGGGCCTGCCGTATACCTGCGTGATGACCGGGGCTAGGCTCATCCTGCCCGGACCCAACGTGGACGCCGAAAGCGTTCTCGATCTTATAGCGCAGGAGCAGGTCACCATTGCTTGCGGCGTTCCCACCGTCTGGCTCGGCGTGCTCTCCGCATTAGAGAAAAATCCCGGCCGATGGAAATTTCCTTCGCCTGTGCGCATCGTCATCGGCGGCACAGCGCCCCCGATTCGCCTTATGCGCGCCCTCGACAAACACAACCTGCACGTTATGCACCTTTGGGGCATGACAGAGACCACTCCCGTCGCTACGGTTGGTCGCCTCAAACGGCACATGCTCAACTGGAAGGAAGACGACCGCTACGACGTACGCGCCAAACAAGGCTGGCCCGCGCCTTTCGTGGAGTTGCGTGTCACGCGTCCCGGACCTCAGGGAAAAGACATCGAAGCCCCGCGCGATGGAGAAACTCCCGGGGAGCTGGAAGTTCGCGGCCCGTGGGTTGCCGCCAGCTACTACAACTCGCCCGACCAGTCCCATCGCTGGACCGAGGATGGCTGGTTTAAAACGGGCGACGTCGCCACCATGGACGACGAAGGCTTCATAAAGATTGTCGATCGCGCGAAAGACCTGGTGAAGTCCGGCGGTGAATGGATCAGCTCGGTCGACCTCGAAAACACGCTAATGGGTCACCCCGCCGTAAAGGAAGCCGCCGTCGTAGGCGTGCCGCACCCGAAATGGCAAGAGCGCCCGCTAGCCGCGGTGGTCCTGAAAGAAGGAGCGAGTGCTACTCCCGAAGAGCTCCGTGAATTCCTGGCTAGGTCCTTTGCCAAATGGCAAATTCCCGATGCCTTTGTTTTTGTCCCTGAAATTCCTCGCACCAGTGTCGGCAAGTTCAAGAAAATCGCCCTCCGCGAACAATTCGCCAACTGGAATTGGGAATAACTTCTACTTTGAATCAGCAAGCGCGACGTAGGCGCCCAGCCCGATCATGCCCAAACCCGAAGCAACGCGTTGACGGCGCCGAAAACGCGCATTGCTCTTCAGCTTGCGCTCCAAAGGCGCTGCCATGAACACCACCACCAGATCGGCGACCGTGTTCAGAAGCACCGAGATCGCGCCGAGCACGATGAACTGCAAAAATACATGGCCGCGTCCCGCCGATATAAATTGCGGAATGAACGACAAAAAGAATAATGCCGTTTTCGGATTCAAAGCCTCCGTAAGAATTCCCTGCCGGAAGGAACCCTGCCTTGGAACGGCAGCGTCCGCAGGCATCTCGGCGTTCCGCGTTCGGATCATGCGAATTCCCAACCAAACAAGATATGCCGCTCCGGCATATTTCACCGTGTGAAACGCCACGGCCGACGCCGCCAGGACTGCCGACACGCCCAACGCCGCAGCGAAAACATGAAACAGGCCGCCGAAAAATGTGCCCAGTGCCGACTGTATACCTTCCCGGCGTCCACCCGCGAGCGTCCGCGCCAACACGTAGAAAATCCCCGGTCCAGGTGTGATCGCCAGCACAACTGCTGCGGCGACAAACAACAGAAAATGGTGAGCGTCCATCATCCCGAGAGTCTATGTGCGTTCAATTTAAGCCGCAAGCGCCACAAAATCACGCTTGGCGGCACCGGCCTTTCCCTAAACTCGAGCCACGAATTTCTTGCCCTCGCCTCATTCTCCCTCTATTCTCCTCATCCTATGTTGTTGAAGGACCAAGTCGCGCTAATAACGGGATCGGGTCGAGGAATTGGCCGCGCCATCGCACGTCTTTTCGCCCGTGAAGGTGCCTCCGTTTTTCTTACCGCGAGAACTCAGTCCGAACTTGCCTCGACCGCAGCAGAGATCAACAAGTTTGCTAAAGCTGCTTTCGTCACCGGAGACCTCGCGAGCGCGCTTGACTGTGCGCGCGTTGTCGGTGCAGCGCGCAAAACATTCCGCCGTGTCGATATTCTCGTGAACAATGCCGGCCATTACGGCCCCGTAGTTCCGGTACAAGATTATCCGCTCGCGGAATTCGACAACGTGATTGCCGTGCATCTGCGCGCGGCCTTCCTGCTTAGCAAGCTGGTTCTCCCTGAAATGTACGGACGCGGCTCTGGGGTCATCCTCAATGTCTCCAGCTTGTCGGCAAAATCCGCGTTCGCCTGGGGCTCCGCCTATGCCGCAGCGAAGGCCGGAATGTTGGGGCTGACACGGGTTATGGCGGCTGAAGCAGCCCGCAAAGGCGTGCGCGTCAACGCACTTTGCCCCGGTCCCGTCACGGAAACCGTAATGTCACAGAAGCTTGGCGCCACTTTAGCCAAGAAAATGGGCGTAAGTCCCAAGGAACAGTTGGAAGGATTCTTGAGCACGCTGCTGCAGGGCCGCGGGCAAACCGTCGACGAAATCGCCAACGCCGCGCTCTTCCTTTGTTCCGACCAATCCAGCGCAATGACGGGCCAATCCATCAACGTCGACGGTGGCGCCGCATTCTTCTGATCGAAACTCGCGATCGCTCACTCGAAACGTAAGACAACAATCGGATCCGCGCGTGTGGCTCGTCGCGCGGGCAAATAGCACGCGATGAAAGCGGATATCGCCAGAGCGAGAGCAGACACCAGGAATGCGAGCGGGTCAATCGCACGCACGCCAAACAGCCAACAGTCGCGTAAGCAGTGAAGACTCCGCCGAAAACGGCCTGGCCATTTTCAATAGATTTGAATGAGCGCTAATGAACTTCGTTCTTGTAGACCTGCCCAGCCTTCATCACGAATTTAACCCGCTCCAGTTCCGTAATGTCCTTCAACGGATCGCCGCTCACCGCTACCAGGTCCGCCCATTTCCCGGGTTCGATCGTGCCCACCTTATCGCTCCAACCCAGCAGCTCCGCCGGCACTACCGTTCCCGAGCGAATCGCCTGCATCGGCGTCATCCCGTAGTTCACGTAATACGCAAACTCCTTGGCCTGGTTCACTTCTTTCCAGTCGAATCCGCCCGCGTCGGTTCCGAGCGCAATCTTCACCTTCTTCTTCAAAGCCTTCTGAAACGCCACTTTTTCCAGGTCCACCATCTTCGTCCAATTCCCGCCGCGGCCCGGTGCAACATATGCCCCTACCGTAATTGTCGGTACCCAGTACACGCCCTTGCGAACAGTTTCGTCGATGAGCTCGTCGGTCAGCCCGTCACCGTGCTCGATACTGTCCACGCCCGCCCGCAACGCCGCGGCAATCCCGTCGCTGCCGATCGCGTGCGCGGCCACTTTCTTCCCCAGCCGGTGCGTTTCGTCGACAATAGCCTTCGCTTCCTCGTCTGTGAAATTCACCATGCTGTGCAGCACGCCTTCCGCCTCGAAGTGATACCGCCGGTCCGAGTAATACTTGATCCAGTCCGCGCCATACATCACCTGCTCGCGAACCGCCTTCCGCGCGCCATCCACTCCGTCTACGTATTGCACGCCCTTCGGCACCTGCAGCTCCCACGAATAACCCAGAAGGGGGTACATCCCCGTCGGCGTCATCGCCCGCGTCGCGACCTGCATTCGCGGGCCCGGCACCTCTCCGTTCGCGATCGCTTTCTTGATGTCCACATCCGCGTACATCGCGCCTTCCGTCTCAACATCGCGTATCGTAGTGAACCCGTGATCCAGTGCGATCCGTGCATTCCGCGCGCTCAAAATCGCCCGATAGGGAATCGATTCCTTCAAAAGCTGCGCGTCATAGTCCTCGGAAGTGATATCGCCGTTCAACAACACGTGCGTATGGGTGTCGACAAGCCCCGGCAGCACCGTCGCGTTCGAGAGGTCGATCAGCTCCACGCCCGCCGGCGGATTTCCGCCCGCGCTCACCGAAACGATCTGCTCCCCCTCAATTACAATCAGCGCGTTCGCCAAAGGCGCATCACTTTTCCCGTCGATCAGCCGCCCCGCCCGAATCGCGATTCGCTTCGCCGCTTTCGATTTTTCCTGTGCCTGTCCCGTTCCCCTACCGAAAAGCAGAATTGCAGTGACGACGATGACCGCAGCAAACCATTTTCCTCGCATCAGCTCCCCCTTCAGGCCGCAGAGAGTAGCACAAAAAGAAAAAGGGCCAACCGGTCTCAAGTCCGGTTGGCCCTCGTGTGCTCTGGCTGACGCCAGAAACCTGTTAGATTGCCCGCGGTGTCGCGGAACCCGGCCGCCGTAGCGGTCGCCGCGCCATATCTTCCACAGCCGATACGCCGCGCCGCGCGAAGTTCACCACTGGATGATTGCTCTCCGCCACTCGCGCAACCGCAACTTCCCAGCTCTTCTGCAGCATGTACAAGCTCACAATCACAAAAGCGATCGCCGCAAACGCAAGCGCAAACAATGCAAAAGCCGCCAACAGCTCTCTGACAAAATAAAGCTGCAGCGCCACCAGCACGCCTAGGAACCGCCACATCCACTTCCGTCCGTTGTCCTTGGTCTTCATTCTATCCTCTGTCGCCGGTCCCCTTGCATCCCATCTGCGAGCCGACTTACTTTCTCTTGCCGACTTCCCTAAGCGTTTACTTAGATGCTCAAGCCTGTACTTAGGGTCCACTCCCCGATTACCTGTACCATTTGACACCAGGAAGGGTCCCAGAAGCGATGGTACACAAGGTACATTTTGAGCTTTAAACCAGTCTACTAGTACGCCCGTCCACGAGCTACCTCGTGCTAAACCTATTAGATACAGTTGGTTATGTACGTACATGGTTTGCTGTATATTTTCGCTATGCATTCCCTGTCCCGCCTGTGGAAAACCTGCCCCTTCGAACAGGCTCTTTTTGCCGTTTCGCAGCACTCCCACCAAGACAACTCAGTGCGGGCCCCGAAAAGGAGTACGCACGATATTCGCTTTATATTCGCCTGTCAAGTGAAAAATCTCTTCCGAGGGAAGGTCCATCAAAACGCGAAGAAAAAACGTTACTACGTTCCTGATTTGGGAGCGAAGGCCGGACACATCAGCATCATCCGTGCCCGGCATCCGCTTTATTCGTGTCTAGTCTGTGGACCGGTCGCGTCAGCTTCCGCCGCTGCCAGTTTGCGCGGCTTGCTGTTGCCCTGTGAACCCATGGATCTGCGATTCACGCCACTTTTTCAGCAGCGCGCTGCGCTTCTTACTGAGATCTCGGCCGCTGCGTACGGCCGGATATGGCAGATTGTCACCGGCGAGGCCCTGCCAGAGGATTAGGTTGTACTTCGCCGAATCGATCTGATCCGGTTGGTCAAAGTTGAAGCCCACGGTCTTCGCCGTCCAATACGCTGCGTCATGCCGCGGCTTAACGTAGAACGCGGAAAGCGGGTCCCTCTTCAGCGCGTTCTTGGCGTTCGCGGCGGGCAGCGGAAGTTGCGTAGTCCGCAGAATTTCCGGAACGATGGAGTTAAAGTCCCACATCTTAGCGCTCTTCGAGAATGCATCGGTCATCGGTCCTTGCAATGCGTCGTATGTGCCCAGGTGCTCCATCCCCAGAATGTCCACGATCGTCGCGATCATGCTGACGGTCGTATACCGATTCGAGACCACCGCGCCCTGCTTCACGTACGGTCCAGCAATAAACGCGATGCTGCGATGCGCATCTACGTGGTCCGGCCCATCCTGCGCATCATCCTCGACCACGAACACCAGCGTATTGCCGCTATACGTCTTGCTCTTCGCTACCTTCTCGACGATCCGGCCGACTGCATAATCATTGTCCGCCGTGTCGAGCTCTGGCGTGTTCACTCCATCTATGGAGGTGCTAAAGCTGCCAGTGTGATCGTTCATTACGCGAACGAATTCCAGGTTTGGCAGGTTGCCGTCCTTCTCGAATTGGTCGAATTCCCGCTCCCATTCGTTGACGCGATAGAAATCCGGAAACGAATCGTCGAAGCCGCGGAAGAACACGTCGGTTACCGGCCGCAAAACGCCCTTCGTCGCGACCGCCACTGGCGTATTCGACGCAAACGGGTCGCGTATCGTGTTGGGAATACCGCCAATATTCGCTGGAATTCGATAGGGAGCCAGGTCGATGAAGAAGCCATAGTTGCGGAGACTCAATCCCGCGCGTAACGCCGAATCCCACAAATAACCCGCACCCGCTTCCCCTTCCGGGCTGTCTGGAGCCGAAACGTCCGCCGTTCCTATCAGTAGATTGTCAGCTACCGAGGGAGGTAACGTGTTCATTGCCGGATCGGCAATGGCCCGGTCCGCCGGCGATGCAAACCCCACGTTCACGTTGCGGTTCGTTCCCTCATAGTCGTAGTTCAACCCGCGTCCCGCGTAATTGATCGGCTCGGTTTTCTCGATCGTATCCGCGGCGCGTGCCGAGGTCGACCAGTTCCAGCCGTCCCCGCTCACTTCTCCGCTGTCGTAAAAATTGTCCAGGTCCACGAACTGGTCCGCCAGCGCATGCCAGTTCGGCGTAATCGGTCGCGGGTACACCACGATTGACGGATCGCCGTTGCCCTTGTCCAGATCGCCCAGGATCTGGTCATAGGTCCGGTTCTCCTTCACGATATAAATCACATGCTGAATTTTGTCGTGCAGGAACGCCATCATATCCCCGTCTTCCCCTTTGGCTTTCCCGCTGTAGTAGTTGTTGCGTGCCACCTGCTCGGTCAAGTCTTCCAGTGCTTCTCCGCGCGCCACTGGAAGAGACAGAAATCCCGCCTTTGTCAGTTGCCACATGTAGGAGTTGCTGGCACCGCAACCCCCTTCGGTTCCGCCCGGCTTGGCCGAAGCAGCATCCCGGCAACCCTTCGGATTCGGCCCCGCGTTGCTCTTGCCGTTCACCACGTACAGCATCGAGCCGTCCGCGCTCAGGCTAGCCGAGTTCGGATACCATCCGGTCGGAATCAGTCCCACAAGTTGACTCTTGCCGCCCGTGCCGTCATCGCTGTCTGCTGCCAGGCGAACTACCGCCACAGAATTCGCTCCGCCATTGGTGACGTACAAGGATCCGCCGTCGTTCGACACGGTGACGCTGTTCGGGCTGCTGCCTTTGTACCCATGCTCGTTCGCAAACACGGACTTCGGCGCCGTCGTTCCGATCTCCTCCAGCACTTTGTGCGTCTTCGTGCTGATCACTGCCACCGCGTCGCTGCTCGATTCGGCAACGTACAACCGCGTCTGCTTTGGGTTCAGCGCTAGTCGCGTCGGCTGCCCCTTAACCTTGATCCGGTCAGCCACCATCAGCGCGTTCCCCGTAAGGTCCACGACGACGATTTCCCGGTCCCGCGCGCTGGAAATGAAGGCCGTATTGCTCCCCTGAATCGCAACCCACTCCGGGTACGTTCCGCCAGCCTTTCCACCTCCAGGCCGCAGATCCAATTCGCCGAGCACGGTGCGCCCGCCGATATCGACCAAGCTCACCGAATCATTCTCGTAATTCGCCACCAACAGCCGCTTACCGTCCCCCGTTACAGCCACGCCCATGGCTCCCGGTGTGATGCTGCCGAGCGCGGTTGCCCCGCTGTGTCCAAACTGCACCGGCGTTCCGCCTTCCACCCAGCTCGACCCATTCCAATCGTAAAAATGCACGTTGTCATCCGGGCCGCCGCTGACGTAGAACTCTTTCCCCCTGGGGCTAAACGCCAAGCCGTCATAAGCATTCGGCACCTGCAACACTTGCGTCTGCAGCGGCTTACTCCCCGAAATATCGAAAACGAATACGTATTCGTTCGATTCCGCCGGATTTGTCTTGCCGGCGCTCGGACCCGACGCGAAATTCTGCTTGTTATATCCGCTCGTCAGAATCAGCAGCGTCTTGCCATCCGGGCTAACCTCTGTGGTGACCGCCTGTCCAACGGTGAAAGTCGGATCCGAAGTTAATCCCGGGTTCAAAGGCTGAAAAATTGATCCCGGGGCCGCATTCGGTGTAATGCGCACGCCCGTAGGAATAAATGTTCCCTTCTCCGCTTTGTCGTCGTCATCCGCCTTGGTAGTGCAAACACCAGTCACTGTAGCGATCCCAAGCACGATGAGCACGACTGCAGACACTCGTACCCACGGCCTGCGGGTTAGGCCATTCCCTATCATGCTTCCCTCCTCAACTCTTCCTTCGGTCGTCTTAGGCGATTTTCGTTTCTATGCGTCCGCTGATATTCCTCGAACCAGGCTGAGTCAAGCAAGCGGCAATTTAGGCGTGTTTTGTTTCTGCGATTTCTTCCGAAAATGAATAATCAGACAAAATTGATTCGGCACGAGAAATTGGCCGATAACAGCAACCACTTACAAATTGAAACTAATTTCCCTTCAGCGCATACCCCACATCGAATGGCAACTTCCCATCCACCCGCAAGACCTTCACGGTGCTGTTGATCGCGTACACGTCCAAAATTCCTACCGCTCCCGGCGTAGCTTCCACCGCTCGCAGCAAGTCCTCATCGCTCTCCACGACGCGCACCACCGCCCTCGTCTCATTCAGCTTGGCAATCGCGGTTTTGACCTCGCCCGCAGGTACTCCGAAAAGCTTTTGCACCGCCACATGCATATCAGGTGATTCCGGATCCTTCATCACCAGCGTAAAACTTCGCCCGTCCGCCCACGTCTTCTGCGTGCCTTTGCAGAGCTTCGCCAATTCCGCCAATGGCACATCCTGCAGCTTGCTTCCCGCCGAAGTTACAACCGCCATGTTCTTCACTGCCGGCGCCGCATTCAGCGCCAACAGCGCGCCCGCGCATAGCAGCGTTGTCATCCGACGCGCAGCGCCCCGTCGTCTTGCGTTCATAAAGCTTAATCGCCCCATGCCGAGATTGTCTGAAGTATTCGCCCCGCGCGCCCGCTACCACAAGCGAACATTGCTCCCCTTGTGTCTAACCGTACGACTCCCGCGCAAAACGTAACCATCCTGCATCGCCTGTCCCTCTGGCCAGTATGCCGTCGCAGGCGTCCCAAGCTACCGTAATCTTGTACGAGTTGTTCGAGTCTGCACTCAATAGAGGGGTTGGCTCAATGAACCGCTTCTCAGCGCGTGTTTTCCTTCTGATTTTTCCGTCGCTGTTGGGATATCCGGCTTGGGCACAAACCTCCGCGCCCCACGTCCAAGTCGCCAAGGCGCGCAGCAAAAGCTCCGCCGCGAAAGTCGCTCCAATCGCCAGGCAACAACTCTTCGGCAGCATCCCCGTTTCCACGCGTTCGGAACAAGCCCGCAAGTTCGTCGAGATCTCCCTCGATAAGTACGAAAATCATATCGTCGACGGCGCCCTCGCCAACGCCCGCAACGCCATCAAAAAGGATCCGCAGTTCGCGCTCGGCTACGCCACGCTTTCGCTTGCCTCCCTCGGAAATATTCCAAATTCTGCCGCTCTCAGCCGCGCAAAGGCACTCCTGCCCCGCGCCACTCCCGACGAGCAGCTCCTAATCCGCTGGATGACCAGTATCAGTGACCGCGACCGCCTTCCCGCCATTAGCGCCATGAACGATCTCCTCAAGCGCTATCCCGACAACAAGCACATCCTCTACATCGTTGCCGATTGGCTCTACTATCTGCAGGACTACGATCGTTCTCGTCAAATGCTCGAAACCATTCATCGCCTCGATCCCGATTTCCCGCCCGCGCTCAATCTCCTCGGCTATGCTTACATCCAAACCGGCACGCCTGCGCCCGAAAAAGCTATCGCCTCTTTAAAGCGTTATGCCGAGCTACTGCCAAACTCGCCCAATCCGCAAGACTCTCTCGGCGAGATACTGCGTTTCTCCGGTGACGATGAAGGCTCTCTCGAGCACTATTCCGCCGCCCTGAACATCGATCCCACGTACATTTCCTCCCATTACGGCCTCGGAGACACTTCCGCCCTCATGGGCAACTACCTTCGCGCGCGCGACGAGTACGACAACGCCATCGTGATCGCCAACAATCCTCGCGACCGCTCACACTCCGAATTTCAGAAGGCGCTCGTCTATTTTTGGGAAGGCCAGCCGGTGGAAGGACGCAAGGCGCTCGACACTCTCAACCAAAAAGCGCGCCAGGAAAGAGAGCCCTACTCGCAATTCGAAATTGGATTCGGCCGCGCCATGTTAGCAGCGGATCCTTCCGTCGAGCTGGAGCAGCTCCGCTCGCTGGAAATCTGGCTCCAAGATCCTATCGACGGCTTGAGTGAAGCCGATCGCGATAATTCTCGCGCCCAGGTTCTTCGCGAGCGCGCACGCATTTCGGCAGCGCGCGGCGAAGTCGCGCTCGCGGAAGCCAGTGTCCGCAAACTCGAGCAACTCGCTTCCCAGTCGCGCGACCTGCTCGTTGAAAACTGTTACGAGTCCGCTCGCGGCTACCTGTTCGCCGCCAAGGGCGATCTCGCAGAAGCCGTCGACGAACTCGCCGCCGACCCGCGCTCTCTACTAGCACTGGACCAACTCGCCGGCGTTCAGGAAAAGCTCGGCAACACCTCCGCCGCCGAAGCCACCCGCACCCGCATCAAGTATCTCCGCGCACCCACGGTCGAATGGTATCTGCTCACCACCGCCCGCGCACTAGCGCCCACTTCCTGACGCCACAACGGCGTGTCCAGCCGCGCTTGAAGGTTCTCCGCCCATGCGAGCATCGAAGGTACACGTGTGCGCGCCAATGTGATAAGAGAGCATGATGCGCTACCTGTGGAGGCAACCAATCATGAGGTCCGCCAAGATCACTCTGTGCGCGCTCGTTATTTTTGGCCTTTCTATCCTGAGCCGGCCAGTTTCGGCGCAAACCTCATCGAGCAAACGCATCGTGGTTGCCGCGAGCACAGTGCTGGACGGCAAAGGCCACATACTCCGCGATACCCGCATCGTCATCGAAGACTCGAAAATCGTCGCGCTTGATCCTAAAGCCTCCCCCGTCGATTACGACCTTCGCAGCCTCACCGTTTTGCCCGGCTGGATCGATGCGCACGTGCATATCACCTGGAGCTTCGGCAAGGACGGCAAAAACGCGGGCCCGGCGGGCACAACCCAAGATGACGCGTACAAAGCCGCCTCCAATGCCTGGCTCACGCTGATGGCCGGCTTCACCACGGTACAAAGCGTTGGCTCCCCCAACGACATCCCCCTGCGCGACGCCATCGCCAAAGGCATGCTCCCCGGACCTCGCATTCTGACCGCGGCCGAGCCGCTGCAAGGTAGAGGAGAAGAGACCGGCACGCCAGATGAAATCCGCGCCTATGTGCGCAAACAAAAAGAAGCAGGCGCCGACCTCATCAAGATCTTCGCGTCCCAATCCATCCGCCAAGGCGGAGGAATGACTCTTTCCCAGGAACAATTGAATGCCGCCTGCGACGAAGCAAAGAAGCAAGGCCTGCGCACGCTTGTACACGCGTACAAAGATGCTGTGCGCGCCGCCACCCTCGCCGGCTGCACGGAAATCGAACACGGCACCTTGGCCACAGACAACGATCTAAAACTAATGGCCGAGAAAGGCACCTATCTCGATCCGCAGGCCGGGCTGATAATTGAAAATTATTTGCTGTTCAAGGACAAATATCTTGGCACGCCCGGCTATACCGAAGAGGGTTTCGCAGCCATGGGAAAGATTCTTCCAATGAACCACGAATTGGTGCAACACGCCGTAAAGACTCCGGGTCTGAAAATCGTGTTCGGCACGGACGCAGTAGCAGGCGCGCACGGACGTAATGCGGAAGAATTCATCGACCGCGTTCGCGATGGCGGCCAGGACCCCATGCAGGCAATGACGTCCGCCAATTCCATCGGTGCCGAAGCAATCCGCATGGCCGACCAGATCGGCTCCATCGCTCCCGGCCTTCAGGCAGACATCATCGCCCTCGATGGCGACCCATTAAAGGACATCACCGCCGTCCGCCGCGTCGTATACGTAATGAAAGCCGGGATCGTATACAAGAACGCCGCGCGCACAGCCATTCCTTCCTATGCAGGCGTCCAGCCTTAATTGCGCCGTCATTGCACCGCCATCCGTTACGCTTGACGTAACGCGTCATTAGTGCTATTTTCTATTCGTGATCGTCAGCTACCGCGATAAGCGGACTGAAGATTTTGCGGCCGGAAAATGGGTCAAAGCGTTCTCTGGCTTTGAACGTTCCGCACGTCTGAAACTCGATCGCCTGGAGTCAGCTACCTCCTTAAATGATCTGGCCGCGTTGCCTGGCAATCATTTTGAGCCTCTGAAAGGCGATCGCAAGGGCCAGTACAGCATTCGCATTAACGATCAATGGCGGATTTGTTTCGAGTGGATCGATCGGGCCACGGGTCCATCAAACGTGGAAATTGTTGACTATCACTAGGGAAGTAACATGCCAATCATTGCTATTCATCCGGGTGAACATTTAGCTGAAGAACTGGAAGCACTCGACATGAGTGCGGCGGAACTCGCGCGAAAGATTCACGTGCCGACCAATCGCGTTACTCAAATTCTGAATGGCACGCGCTCCATTACGGGCGACACCGCGCTGCGCCTTGCTCACTTCTTTGGCACCAGCGCGCAGCTTTGGCTAAATCTGCAGAGCCTTTACGAACTGCGCGTCGCCGAGGAGAAGGCTGGGAAGTCTATCAAAGGACTCCCCAGGCTGAAACGTCGCGAGCCTGTCCACGCGTAGATCACCTCGCGCTTCAGCGCGGGTTTCCCGCCTTCCGAATATAAATCTGCCCCTGAAAATTCCTGAACTGAATTTCCGGCCCGCCGCCATTAATCGTCCCATGCACCGTCTTATCGATCTTCACCCGGTACTTGCCGCCCTTCCCCCGGCTGTCCTCCACCACCGGCTGCGACGACGCTGCTTTGAGCTGTACGTCAAAATCGCTGAACACGTCCCCTTGATCCGAACGGATGCTCACGTTCGCCTTCAAATCCGCCGGGAACGTCACGTCGATGTCCCCATTCAGCGAACTGAAAGCCATAGCCTTCTGCGGGTCCACTCGCGTCAACGTCGCATACACGTGCCCATTCAACGCGTGCGCCACCACGCTGCCGGAAACGTTGTTCAGTGTCACAGCCCCGTTTATGTCATCGACATCCAGTTCGCCTTCCACCCCCGTCACCACGATGTCGCCGTCATTCACCGCTCGCAGCTTCAGTGATGTGTGTACAGGAACCGAGACCGAAACATCGATCGCATGCATATACGATTCCGTGTTGATGTTTACCTCGTTGTTTTCTTCCTCGACCGAAAGTCCGGTGCTCGAGATCGCCAAGCGCTTAGGCCCACCCTCATTGCGCGAATTCTCGCGACTCCGCATGCGCGCTTCCACCACAACTTCCTTGCCCTCGTAAGCCTTCACCGTGATTCCGCCGTTCACCATGCTGACCTTAACGTGTGCGGGCCTCGACGGATCACTAAGCGTCACCGGAATGCGGTCCACACCAGATTGGGCTTGGCCCTGCGCGTGTGTGATCCCTGCTCCCAAGCTTAGGGTCACCGCCGCAATCGCCACCACCGCCACCCACGCCGAAATGAATGAGAACTGCCTCGTTTGCTTATTCATGGTTTTCCAGAATCCGAATATCCCCATTTAAATTTTCCACCTTGATTTGCGGACCACCCGCATTTATGCGCGCTCCCGTGTACCGGTCTGCCCGAAAAACCACTTTCGCCCCGTGGTGCTCCTCTTGCATGCCCTGTACCGGTAGCGCCGTCACAGGAAAGTCGCTGTAAATCCCGCCATTGAAAGTCTTAAATCGAAAATCCGCGGAGAGATCGCGCGCAAACTGCAGCTCGATCGCCCCATTGACCGTTTCGAAATCCGACGCCTCGCGCGGATTCTGCCGAAACGATACCTTTACCGGCCCATTCACCGTGCGCGCCGTCCCCGATCCCGCGATATTCCGCATCTGTATATCTCCATTCACGTTGCGCACCAGAAAGCTGCCGTTGATATCGCGTACCGAAACGTGCCCTTCGTTCACTGTTTTGATCTTGATGTCCACATCTCGCGGCACCTGGATCTGGAAATCCATCTTCACCACGTAACCATCACCATCCCGCGACCGTCCGCAATCATGGCAATCACATCGGAATGGCCCGTTCACGTAAAGCTTGAGCAACTCCCCTTGTTGCGTAACATCCAGCGTTACGTCCTTCTTCGCCTGTTCGATTTTCCCTTTCGATTCCGCTCGGATGTTTTTGTTCACCGTGAGGTGCGCCTGGTCCGACGCCGTGCCCACAACTTCAATCGACCCCCAAACGTTGTCGATCTCCAGTGTCCGTCGTCCTGCGCTAGCAGGCATCGCAAACGACTTCTCGATTTTTTCCTGTTCATGTTGCGTGTAACTCGCGTCTTCATGATCAAAGTCAGCCCCGTCGTCAAAATCGACATCCTCCTGATCCCGATCGGCATCCATATCCGGTTCGTCTTTATCAACGTCCATATCCATGTCGACCTGTGGTTCCTCAACGTCCATCTCCATGTCGACATCCATGTCCGTCTCCGGCGCGTCCTCATCCACTTCCACCTGAACGGGAGGATTTTCTTGCTGTACCGAACGGATCACCTGCTTCTCCGCGTGTTTCTGTGCCTCCTGCGCGGGCCACAGCAGCAAAGCTATCCCCGACGCCAGCACCGAAAGCAAATATGTGTTGCTCATAGCTCGGCTCCTCAATTTAACTTGCTGATAGCCCAATCCGCTCGCTGCCGCACTGTAGGATTCAGATTCGGCGATTGCCGCAGTTTCTCGAGCCCGGACGCCGCCTCCACATCCCGCCATTCCACCAATTGGTCGATCAGCGCAACCTGCACCAGCGGCGATTGCTGCTCCTGCAAAGCGTCCACAACGGTTTTCTTCACTTGCGGCTGCCCCGCATGCCGGCTCAGCGCATCCAGCGCCGCCAGCCGCACATCCACACTCTGGTCATACCGCAGCGTATGCATCAGCGCCGAAAGCACCTGCGGATCGAGATGCTCCTCGCGCCGCGTCCACGTCACGCCCTCCAGCCGCTGGCTCGCCGACTGTTGCTGCAGCATCGAGAGCGCCACCATCTGCCGCATGTTCGTCAGCTCCGTGTGCATCGCCGCCAAATCTTGCGAGTTCGCTTTCGGGTTCCCAAGCTGCAGTCCTAGATAAGTCCCCAGAGCCACCAGCGCGATGCTCCAAGCCACCGCACCCACCGGCGAACGCAGCCACTGGATCACATTCCAAATTGACGCTCTCTTGTCTGACGCAAGTCGCGTCACCACTTCACTTCCTTGGCCCGCCTGGTAGGCCTGCAACATCGCGTCGAATCGCGCGCGCCCCGCTGGACTCGGCTGCTCGTCCGGAATCAGCGCAAGTTTCTTCCACAATCCCGCAACCTCGCTGCACTCCACGCAACTCTCCAGGTGTTGCTCCACCGTTTTCTTTTGCTCGCCTTGTAAACCTTGCTGCAAATAATCCGGTAAGACTTCCGCGATCTGTTCACATTTCATGTCATCCTCCGCGGCGGAAAACCTTGCGCCGCAGCGCGCTGCGTGGAATTCGCCGGGGCAGCTTGCAACTCATGAAAGATTTGCCGCAGCTCTTGCATCGCGCGATGGATTCGCACCTTCACCGTTGCCACCCCGCACCCCACCAGCCGCGCCACGTCCTCGTAGGGAAGTTCCTGAAACCGGCAGAGCACCAGCAACTCGCGCTTGTCCTCCGGCAGCTCCATCATTGCCCGGTGCAATAATTCGGATTCCTGTTGCTGCTGCGCCGGATCGCCCGGCAAAACAGCCGGTGCCATCTCCGTCTCGAACGGCACCTGCGGCCGGCTTTTCCGGAAATGATCGATGCGCGCATTCCGCGCAATCTGATAGATCCACGCGCGAAACGGCGTTCCGTCCCGAAACGTCTGCCGGTGCCGCAAAATCCGTAAAAACACTTCCTGCACGAGGTCCTCACTCAGTGCCCGATCCCCGGTCAGCTTCGTATAAAAGTTGTAAAGCGGCGCGTGATAGCGTTCGAACAACACCCCTAGCGTCTCCCCTGCGCCGTCACGCACCTGCAGCATCAATTCCTCGTCAGTTACCGAGTGCATTCTCGGATGGTCTTCCCTGGGCCAACCATCTGCCCCTGCATACACGAATACCGCCAAGCCCGGAAAAGGTTACATCCGCAAAGTGTCGACTGGAAGATAGTTAAATTTAGAGCGTGGTAGTTCGCTACCGCCTTCAAAAGGCAAGATTTATTGGGGGAAAAACCTGTAGCTCAGGTCTGCTTTTTGGACCTGAGGCTTTCCCTGCGGTGACGCAACCGTGATTGTTCGTGGGAGGCGACCGCCACCATTGACTCACGCCGCCGGTCGGCGCACTACTTTCATCGGCGTGCCCTTACGCGGAATAAATATCTTCTCAGGCGGCGCGATATTGAACTTCTTCGTGTAGCTGCCCTGGTTGATCGCGATTCCCAC
>Ga0210410_10000889_pt1 | contig 29376 bp, 20 predicted proteins | sample IncBWC4MmetaG_FD_161058 | JGI IMG/M metagenome (GOLD analysis project Ga0210410, IMG submission 161058) | Forest soil microbial communities from Barre Woods Harvard Forest LTER site, Petersham, Massachusetts, United States - Inc-BW-C-4-M | ecosystem: Environmental > Terrestrial > Soil >...
CCGAGAGGTGGCGCACCTGCTTCGAGAAAAGAAGATCCCTGCCGACGTAATCTACCTGGACATCGACTACCAGGATAGCTACGCGCCCTTCACGATCAACCGCGAATACTTCCCGCATTTCGAGCAGATGATTGCCGATCTTCGGGCGCAGGGGTTCCGCACTGTTTTAATCACCGATCTGCACATCAAGAAGAACCCCGGGCGCGGCTATGCCCCCTACGATTCCGGAATAAAGAACGATGTCTTCGTCAAGAACCCCGATGGTTCGGTCTTTGTAGGCGCGGTCTGGCCCGGTGATTCCGTCTTTCCGGATTTCACGCTTTCCCGCGTGCGCGATTGGTGGGGCGGCCTGTACAAGGATTTCGTGGGCATGGGCGTGGCTGGTTTTTGGAACGACATGAACGAGCCGTCTGTCTTCAAGCGCGCCGATCAAACCATGCCTCTCGATATCGTTCACCGCCTCGACGACGGCACCACTCTCGATCACCGCGCCATCCACAACGTTTTCGGCATGGAAAATGCCCGGGCCACTTATGATGGTTTGCGAAAACTGCAGCCCAACGAGCGGCCGTTCGTGCTCACACGCGCGGCCTACGCGGGCGCGCAACGCTACGCCGCCACCTGGACCGGCGACAACAGCGCCACCTGGAACCATATTTCCATGAGCACGCCAATGCTCCTCAGCATGGGCTTGTCCGGCTACCCGCTCGTCGGCGATGACATCGGCGGTTTCGCAAGCTCGCCGCCAATGGATTTGCTTACCCGTTGGTACGAACTTGGCGCTTTCAATCCGATCTATCGCAACCACGCGTCGAAGGGAACTCTTGACCACGAACCCTGGGTGGGCGGCCCGGAGCAAGAGGACATTCGCAGACGCTATATCGAGTTGCGCTACAAATTGCTGCCGTACATTTACACCGGCATTGAAGAAATGGCACGCACCGGGCTGCCGCTGATGCGGCCTGTTTTTCTCGAGTATCCGCAAGCGGAGGAATTTTACGGCGACGACCGCGATTTTCTATTCGGGCGCGATCTTTTCGTCGCGCCCGTCGTGAGCGAAACGCTCGATTCGCACGCCGTGCAGCTTCCGCCGGGCGATTGGTACGATTACTGGACGGCGGAAAAACATAACAGCAAAGATCTGATCACGCTGCATCCGAAGCTGGACGAAGTGCCGCTCTATGTGCGCTCCGGAGCGATCCTCCCGATGCAGCCGCTGGTGCAATACACCGGAGAAAAACCGGACGGGCCGCTGGCGTTGCGCGTCTACGTCCCCGCGGAAGGATCGAGTTCAGATTGCCGCGGGTCGCTCTATCAGGATGACGGACATACGTTCGCGTATGCCAAAGGCGAAATTCTGCGCGTCGATTATTCCTGCCGCGTTTCGGCGAATTCCATCACGGTCACTAGCAGCGTCACGAAAAATGCGTTCCAGCCCTGGTGGACCATCGCGGAAGTTTCTGTTTTTGGCGTTGCTGCGGAGCCGAAGGAAATCCGCGTTGGGGATCTGGTGATCCAAGAAACGCGTTACGACAGCAAGTCCCACTCGGTGACGCTAACTGTGCCAGACGCGGTTAAAAACTGGACGGTCCGGCTGCTCCTCTAACTACTGATTTACCGAAATTCAATTCAACACAAAAATCGAAAGAGACTGCGGCGGCAGGCTCATCCGCACTTCCTTACCAATTATTTCCGCTTTTGCATCGCCAAAGACCGGGGCAATGGTTGTGGCGGCTTTCGCGGGTGTGTCGGCCAGCGGGACGCGCAGATCGCGGGGCTGGTCCGCATTGTTGAAGGCCACGAGCAGACGCTCGTCCTCCGATTCGCGGACAAACACGTAGGAGGAATCGTCGGAAGCGAGGTGCCACAAGCGGCCGCCGCGCAGCGCGGGATGTTCTCCGCGCAGGCGCAGGAGGGATTGCACATACGTGAAGATTTCCTGCTGCTGCGGCGTGCGGCCTTCCTTAGTGAACGCGTTTTGCGGATCTTCGCGCCAGCCGCCGGGAAAGTCGCGGCGATTGTCGGGATCGCCTGCGCCGGGCATGCCAATTTCATCACCGTAGTACAGCTCGGGGATTCCGCGGAGCGTCAACGTCAGGCCAAATGCCAGTTTGATTTTGGCGGGAGAGCTTCCTTGCTCGCTGGCGAAGCGCGGCACATCGTGATTGGCGAAAAACGGAACGAGGATATCGGGGTGCACATACAACGAATCGTGGCGCAAGATTTCGGCGATGCGGCCGACGGGCGCGCCGCGGAGCAGCACATCGCGCAGCGTGAAGTACATCGGATAGTCGAAGACGGTGGAGAGTTGCGTATCGATGGAGGGGAGCGTGCCGCCGCCGCGCTGCTGCCCGCCCACAAAGAACGAGGTGACACTCGGATCGGGATGAAAAACTTCGCCGATAGTGGTGAGATTCGGATAAATCCTGCGGAGGCCCGCATGCCAGCCGGCCCAAAACACGCGCGAAACGTACGGAAACGTGTCGATGCGATAGCCGTCCAGCCCCGAGGATTCCGCCCACCAGATGCTGTTTTGCAGGAGATACTGCGCGACGACGGGATTCTCCGTGTTCATGTCCGGAAGGATTCCGAAGAACCATCCTTCGGTGAGATTGCGGCGCATGCCCTCCGGCGTGTGGGGATCGACGAGGGACTCGAACGGATCGTGGCCGGCTTTTTCCGGCTTTCCGTAGAACGAGCCTTTCAACGGCGAGAAGGAATCGAGGTGATGCTGGAGCGTGCCGTGGAACCAATCGGGCAGCGGAGGATCGGCGACCCAAGGATGATGCGGGCCGACGTGGTTGGGCACGACGTCGAAGAAAACTTTCATGTGCTGCTCGTGTGCGGCGGCGACGAGGTCCTGATAATCCTGCAGAGCACCCAAGTGCGGATCGACGGCGTAGAGATCGACCGCGCCGTAGCCGTGGTAGTCCTTCGTGTCGCCGTTCTTTACGACCGGTGTGAGCCAAATCGTGGTGACGCCGAGATCTTTCAAATACGGGAGATGTTCGCGGATGCCGCGCAGGTCGCCGCCGTGATAGGCGCGTGGCTTGGAACGGTCGTGAGAGCCGGGAGCTTCGGCGGGCTCATCGTTGGTGGGATCGCCGTTGGCAAAGCGGTCGGGCATGATGAGGTACAGGACGTCGTCGGGAGTAAGTCCTTGAAATTTATGGAGCCTGACGCTGCGCGCGGCGAGCGGCAGCTCGAAGGAGGTTGCGCCGGCACCCGTTGTGATCCGGCAAACCGCCGTGCCGGATTTGGTCTCCGAGCCGATTTTCAACCAGACAAACAGGTAGTCTCCGCCGGCGCTGGCTTGGGTACGCAAAACGGTGAGCGTCGGGAGGTTGCAACTGACGTGGGTGGCCTCAAGGTTGTGACCGGAGAGCAGGAGCATTACTTCGGGGGTGAGGCCGAGCCACCAATTGGGGGGCTCAACTTTGGCAACGACTGGCGCGTTTGGCGATTCAGTTTGCTGCGCCGTGGTGACACCGGCCAGCAGAAGAAGAGCAAAAATCGGCAAGAAAGCGAGGATTTTGCACCGTAGGGAAACGGCCACTGCAGCGGTGGTTCTCATGCTGGCCCACCCTTAACGCTCCGGTTGAAACTTTGGAGCACGTGAAACTGTGCACCTGCGATGTTATCCGAAGTGGCGAGTGGCGGGTGGCGAGTGGCGAGAGAAGAGTGGTTAAGGGCGAGTGACGAGTGGCTAGTGGCGAGCGGGGAGGTCGTTTCACTGGGAGAAAGCGCGGGGAAGGGACGGACGGAGAGGGGGCCGGTGACGGAGCGGGGGGCCCCTACCCCCCCCTCCCCCCTAATTGCAGAAGAGTGCGCAAGTGATTGAAAACAAAAGGGTGGAAAAACGGAAAATAGCGCACTTGGCGACAAAAAGAGCAGCGAAGGTGACGTGGAAGGGCTGGTGACGGCAGGGGGACGAGAGTGGAGTGGGCGAGTCATGGGAGATGGTAGCATATTATACCGGAAGCGTCAATAGTAATCGAGTAGGCATTCGAATGGATTGTGGAAAAGAGTTCGAACGGTTGCGTCCAGGGAGAAAAAAAGAGGCGGGACGCGAGCCCCGCCTCTTTTTGATGCGCCAAAACTAGAACGTTACGCGCAGGCCCAGTTCCACCTGGCGAAACGTGAATGGGATTGTCGAAGTGATCTGGCCAAACCCGCCCTGGGACAAATCCGAGGCTGGGTTGGCGAAGTGTGGGGTGTTGCTGATGTTGTAGGCTTGCACGCGGAATTGAGCTTTGACCCGTTCGGTGACAGGGAAATTCTTGAAAATGGCCAAGTCTAGGTTGGAGCTGCCAGGACCGCGGAGTATGTCGCGGCCCGCAGTACCGGGGGCAACGAAAATACCACCGGGACAGGGTAAACCAGCGGAACCAAGACCTACGGAGCTGAGGGGAAGAACGAAAGGTGCCGCGGGAACCGAGACGGGTTTTGGGCTGCCTGGACAAATCTCAGGCTGAAAGGTCTCGTTGATATAGGAGGCGATATTTCCTGCGTTCACGCTATGCTTGCCGATCAAGTCTGCGCGGGCATTACTCGGGCTACCGTCCACTGTCACGCTAAATGGCTGCCCAGCCTGCAAGGTGTAGATGCCGTTTACCTGCCAGCCACCGACGGCATAATCGAGCGGCCGCGAGAGGTTGTTTGCCCAGCGCTTGCCTTTGCCGAAAGGCAATTCGTAGAGCGAGCTGAGAACCATCCGGTAAGGCTGGTCTTGGTTCGACAAGCCCCGCTCGATCTTGAAGTTCCTGAAAAACTGGGGCTGGCAGGTGTCGATGGCTCCGCAAGCATCGTCGATTGTTTTGGACCAGGTGAAGGCTCCCAGGAACTGCAAACCGTTGGTGAGTCTGCGTTCATATTGGGCCTGCAGGGAATGATAGTCAGACTTTCCGCTGTTGTCTTGAACGGTAATGCTGCCGTTGAGAGCCGGATCCAAATTCGTTCCGGAGGGAGAGTCAAACAACTGTTGATTGGCGTTGTAGTTTCTGGTCAGGTGGTCGCCATGGGTCCCGACATAGGCCAGGCTTATGGACTGGTTCACACCCAAAGCACGCTGGACTTGCAAATTCCACTGGGAAACCCTGGGAGTCAGATTTGTGGGCAGGTCCGCAACGACACTGACTCCCGTAGGAGCGGCAAGATTCAGGTTGGTGAAATTTCCACTGGGGAGGGGACCTGTGGCGTTGGTGGCGATTAGCTGGGACATGGTGCAGTTCGGTTCGCAAGGGAGCGATCCCGAGAAAGTAATGCGGGCACCCTGGGCATAGGTGGCTCCATTCACGCCGTCAAACGGAGGATTCTGTGCCAACTGGTTGGCGATGCCACCGCGGTCGATGAAGTAGAACAATCCGTATCCGCCGCGCAGAACCGTCTTGCCGTCGTTGGTGAGCTGGTATGCGAATCCAAGACGCGGACCGAAATTGTGGTAGTCGTTGGGGATCAGTGTTCTGGAGGCTCCATTACTCCCCGCGATAGTAAGCGCGAAAGTGTTCAGGTCGAAGTTCGCTTGACGGTTTTGCACCTCGACGGGCCAAGTCAAGACGTCATACCGCAAACCAAGATTCAAGGTGAGCCGCGGAGAAACTCGGAAGTCGTCTTGCACAAAAAAACCATTCTCCCAGCTGCGAGTACCTACTGTGCCGATGTTGGTTCCGTGTTGGTACCCGTCCACAAAGCCAGCGAGAACGTCGGAGACTTCATAGCCAGTGTTTACATGGCCTAGCCCGCCGCCCTGCCCAGAGGTACCATTCCCGGCAAGCCCAAAGAAGCCTTTGGCGTTATTGCCCCGAAAGAGATTCAGTTCGCGGCGGATAATCGTCCCGCCTACCTTTACAGTGTGCTTGCCCTTGACCCAGGTTAGGCTGTCGCTGAAATCAAGGCCGGTCTGAGGAATCAGGAAGGGGCCGCCGTCACCGGTAAACTGAAGCTGGCTATTGAAGCCGCCGATGAGTGCGATTCCGCCCAGCAATGAAGTGTTGCAGTTAACGATACCGATCTGGGTACAAATGTCCACGCCGTTGAACGGGTTGAGGAAGCCGTAGAAGGTGCGAACGAAGCCTGCGCGCGCCTCGTTGACAATTGTGGTGCTCAGGGTGCTGGTCAAACCGATGGAGGAGCCGTAGGGGTGATTGAAGTTGGTGCCGCAGCCGAACCCCGCGCAGGAAGGCACATTCGGAAAAAGAGTGGTATGGACTTGGTCGACGCGCCCGCGGCTGAAGCGGCCAAAGAGGGCGTTCTTTGCGTCGATAATGTAGTCCGTGCGAATGTCAAAATCATTCCAGTTTTCGATTATCTTAGCGGTGTTGGTGTAATTGTTACGCAACGTAAAACACGAGCTATTCATGGTGTGATCGCAGTTGGGTTCCGGGAAGAGGTTTAGATAGGCCTGGCCCACGGTGTTGATGCGAGCAGTTGGGATCACGTTGGGCTGGGCGCCCGTGCCCATGAATTGCGTCCCGGTGGTAGGATCCAGAACCGTCACCGGACCTGCAAGTCCGGTTCCAGCGCATCCGGGGTTGCCGGTACAGAGCAATTCCGAGAAATCTCCTTTGCGCATCAAATCCGTCGGGACAGTGGCGAAGCCGACATTGGCTGCCTGTTTCAGGCGAAGCCCTTCGTAGTCGCCAAAAACGAAAAGCTTATTCTTAAAAATCGGCATGCCGAGAGTTCCGCCAAACTGATTTCGGTTGAACCCTGGAGTGGACTGGCCGGGGGTTGAAAAGAAGTCCTTGGCATTCAGATTGGTGTTGCGATTGAACTCGAAAGCGCTGCCATGAATGTCGTTTGTTCCCGCTTTAATCGAGGTAACAACCAAGGCGCCGCCAGCGCGGCCGAACTCCGCGGGAGCTACACTGGTCTGAACCTTGAATTCATCGATGGCATCGGCGGGTGGAAAGAAAATGATGGTGTTAACCAGGGTTTCGTTGTTGTCAATCCCGTCGAGGATGAAGTTATTGGACTGCGGGCGTAGGCCGTTTACGGCGAGGGAGGCTCCACCTTCTTCTCCGAAGCGGAAGGTCTCGGCGTTATTGTTGACGCCGGTGGCGGAGTTGGCGCTGGTGGGAATACCGCGGCTTGCGCCGGGAACAAGGGTAGCCAGTTGAGTGAAGTTGCGGCCATTCAGCGGCAACTCCGTAATCTGGCGGCTCTCCACCACATCGCCAATGGCGGAGTCTGCCAGGTTGATCACCGGGGAGCCCGCCTCCACGGTGACAGACTGCGTGATGTCGCCAATTTGAAGCTGGAAGTCCGCAACGCCGACCTGCGCGACTTGAAGTTCGAGATCGCGAACCTCCTTCTTGAATCCTTTTAGCGTGATTTCGATGCGGTAGTGACCCGGAGGCAGAGCGGAGACAGAATAGTAACCAAGCTCGCTGGTGCTGGTGGTTATGGAGCGTCCGGTTTCGGTGTTTGTCACCGTTACGCTCGCGTCCTTGACGGCCCCTGCGTTCGGGTCGGTTACGGTGCCTTGCAGGCGCGCGGCATCGCTTTGCGCGAAGCTAAGATGGGCGGCACACAGAATGAGGAAGCAGAGAATGATGCCCCGGTAAAGAATGGATCGCGTCATGAGAAAAGGTCCTTTCTATGCACGTTGCGGCGAATTCTTGTTCTTGCAGCCTGGAGGTTGCCGGAGACCCGGCCAGCAAGGGCCCACTTGGCAAAAACCAAGGCACTCTCCACGGGCGGCGAAGGCTATCGAAGAAGAGACCATCGCTCCAGCCGGAGTAAGAGTCTCAACGGGTTGAAAACTGTCCATGATCAATGAGCTCCCCACCCCTGGAGAGCAGTACCGCTCGCGAACGGCGAAAACTTATAACTGTGAATCGTCAGTTAAACCAAGCGCCAGTCAAACTCCCCCACTTGGGCACAGGAAACCAGTTCGGGCTACCCAAACAAGCCTCGACAGGCAGCCCCATCCCCGGATGCACCGCAAAAATGCAGACCCGGGGCACGACCCTCGACAGGTCCATAGCAAAGATTATGATGCCTAGTAGCAACTATTTGGATACAAGAGAAGTCTCGTAAGGTTTGATACGGTTACATGAAATAAATCCTGCCCTTGCAGGCAGATGGGTGGCTTGGTACTCTCCTGTTACACACATGTAACAGGAGCACTAGTTGAGCGATCACAGTCAATATTTCGCGCAGATTGACAAGCTGGTGGCCAGCCATGCACTCCACGGCTCAGAATCGCTGTGCAAACTGCTCCGCTACCTCGCCAAGCATGCCCTGGAACAGCCAGGAATACCCCTGAAGGAATACCAGATCGCTACCGAGCTGTTTGGACGCCAGTCGGATTTTGATCCGCAATTGGATTCGATGGTGAGGGTGCAGGCAGGGCGGCTGCGGTCAAAATTGGCGGAGTACTACGGTTCGGAGGGAGCGGAAGACCCGGTGTGGGTGGAGCTACCGAAGGGGACTTATGTTCTGACGTTCCATCAGGGGACGCCGGCAAGCGCAAAGGCGCACACGGCCGGGACGCATGAGACGCCGCATGATGGGGCGAGCTCGCAGCCATCCAGCAACAAACTGAGACTCGCAGTAGGCGTGCTCACCGTTGCGCTGGTGGTGTCGCTGGCCGCCATCGCGGTATTGATGAGCGCGCGAAGAGTGAACCGCGATGTGCAGGCTGCGGAGCGCGAGCCGGTTCCGGCGGCGTTTCAGACTTTTTGGAAAGGATTTCTTACGGGGCCGGGCGAACCGTGGGTGATTTTCAGCAACGCGGCGTTCGTGGGGCGGCCGGATCTGGGTTTGCGTTACTACAATCCGGCGCACGATTCGAAGGAGTTGATTTTCGATCATTATACGGGCGTGGGAGAAGTGCTGGCGGTTCACAATCTGGATATGGTGTTTGGGATGCTGCACCAGCCGATTCGCGTGAAACGCGGGAGTTTGTTTTCGCTGGACGACGCGAAGAACAATGATTTGATTTTCATTGGGTCGCCTTCGGAAAACCTTACGTTGCTGGAAATTCCGGGGACACAGGAGTTTGTGTTTCGCAGCGTGCCTTCCGGGCCGCGCAAGGGGAATATGGAAATTATCAACGTGCATGCGCAGCCGGGCGAGCCTGGCGAAGTGCTGGCCTCGCCGGCGAACGTGCCGTTGACAGAGGATTATTCGGTGATTGGGCTGGTGCATGGGCTGAATCCCGAGCGGTCCGTGCTGATTTTGGCGGGGACGACGACGCTTGGCACGCAGGCGGCGGTGGAGTACGTGTGCGGGCAGGAATCGTTGCAGGAGTTACTACGCCGATTGTCGGTGACGCAGCCGGGCGAGCTGAAACCGTTTGAAGCCTTGCTTCGCGTGAAAGTGGCTCGCGGTGTGCCGGTGGGGGCGGAATTGGTGGCGATTCGGAAGTTGGCGCAGTAGCACGAAGACTATTCCACGAAAATTAGTTTTCCGAAGGCTTCCGGGACGTGGAAATTTGGCTGGGGCGTTCGTGTGGGCTGCCAGGCGGAGTAGAAGCGGGGCTCGGCGGGGCCTTCGACGCGGAAGAAATTGACGCGCCAGATTGCAGTGGGATCGAACGATGGCGTGAGACATTTCATGGGAAGCGCTAGCTCGGCGATCCAGGTGCTGGTTTCTTTGTTGAGTTGAACGCGGCGGCGCAGGCCGCTTTGCAAGTCGCTTCTTTGACCGTGGGATAAATCCAAATCGAGCCACATGCCGTTGGGGCTGACTTCGAATTCCTTGTAGCGCAGCGGGTAGGAAGAATCCGGCTGGAGAAAAACTTCGGCGACGTCACGATCCCAGAGATGATCGCGGCGGCCGTTGGGATCGGCGTCGGGGAAAACTGTAATTTCTCGAAAACGCGCGTGGAATTTTACGAAGAGGAATTCGGGAGTCCAGAGCAGGCGGACTTCTGTTTCGAGCTGGGGATCGGCGTTATAGCCTTGCCAGTCGGCGTTGAAATGGAGCGGCGGAGACGTTTGCCAATCTGAATGGGGCGGGAATCCTTGCGCGTCGAGAGCGTGCAGCAAACGAATGGCGGTTGCATTTCCTTGATTCATTGCGCTCCGGGGCGATTGCAGTGCATCTTGCCACGGATGGTGTTGCCGGGCACGCGAAAACATAGGCAAACCTTTTGCGCACGAGATGGAGTTGCGGTTCGAAAGCAGGCCCGGTCTGTGTGCTAGCATCGATTTTGGCCATTTTTACAGGCGTGACGAGGTTATGACATGGATGATGCTCGGGCGAGTCGCAGCGTGATCGAACCGGCAGGCGGCGAAGAGTTGACGACACAGCCGGCGAAACGAAAGCCGGAGCAATTTGAGTTTGTGAAGATGCGCATCGAGAACGGTGTGGCGCGCATGCGGCTGGACCGCCCAGAACACAATCTGCTGAATGAAGCAATGCTGCGCGAAGTTGCGGACGGAATTATGTTCGCGGGCGAGAACGACAGCGTGAAGCTGATTGTGCTGGATTCGGCGTGCAAGGTTTTCAGCGGGGGGATTGATATCGGGGAGTACACGTCGCAACGCGTGTTTCAGATGCTGGACGCGTTTCACGCGGCGTTTGCGGCGATGCTGGAGGTGGGTAAGCCGGTGATTTGCGTGGTGAATGGTCCGGCGATTGGCGGAGGAGCGGAGTTGGCGGCGTTTGGGGATCTGGTGATCGCCACGCCGAAAGCGCGGTTTGCGCAGCCGGAGATTACGATTGGCGTGTTTCCGCCACTGGCGTCAACGATATTGCCGTTTCTGGTGGGGCCGAAGACGGCGCTGGAAATCATCTTGACGGGGGAACCGGTGACGGCGGAGCGGGCGCTGGAACTCGGGTTGATCACGCGGCTGGTGCCGGAGGCGCAACTGGAACAGGCGGTCGAGGAATTGGTGACGCGCATCACGGCGCACTCCGGGCCGGTGCTGTCGATGGCCAAGCGAGCAATTCTGGGGGGGATGGGGCTATCGTTGCGCGAGGGATTGAAGCAGTCGATGAACATTTTTCTGAATGAGCTGTACAAGCTCGAAGATTCGCAGGAAGGGTTGCGCGCGCTGGTCGAGAAACGCAAGCCCAACTGGAAGAACCGCTGAGGTTGGACCCGCGCAACTCTTTGCGTGATGGCATGTTTATGCGCGCATTGACACTCTGGCGGACGCGGCTTACACTCGAAATTCAATTTGCAGGCAAGGGAAGCGGGGAAGGCCGTGAGAATCGGCCGCGGTCCCGCCACTGTAAGCGGCAGAAGAAGCCGTAAGCCAGGCCACCCTCCCATGCCGCAGAGGCCGGCGCCCTTCGCGAGAAAGAGCGTTGCCAAAAGCCCCAGGGTGTCTCGTGGGGCTTTTTTATTGCGCACGGGGAATACTCTCGCCAAAGGAACGTTTTGAAAGATTCACATCGCGTTCGATGGAAAGCCCCGGCATGGGCCGCAATCGCCGCGCTGTTTTTCTACCCTATTGGGGCGCCGGCACAAACGACGGGGCTTGCTCCGGCCGCCACTCGGGAATACAAAGATATCATTGACGAAGCCGGGCGGACGGTGCGGATTCCGCAGCCGGTGCGGCGCATCGTTTCGCTGGCGCCGAGCCTTACGGAGACGATTTACGCGCTAGGATTACAGGATCGCCTTGTCGGAGACACGGATTACTGCGACTACCCCGCCGACGCGCAAAAGAAACACAAAGTCGGCGGCGGCATCAATCCCAGCATCGAGGAGATCGCCGCGCTGCACCCCGATCTCGTTTTGATGACGAAGAGCTACAACCGGCTTGATACCGTTCACGCTCTTGAGAGCCTTGGGATTCCTTCCTACGCTACCGATCCTCACACCGTGGAGCAGATCCTCACTTCCACCGAGAAGGTGGCGGACTTGCTGGGGGCAGCCGAAGTGGGATCCGCGCTAACGAACGATCTGTCGCGCCGCCTGGCCGAACTGCAACAGCGTATCGCTGCGCTTCCACCCAAGCGGGTTTTGTTTGTCGTTTGGACCGAACCGCTCATGTCCGTCGGCAAGGACACCTTCCTTGCGGATGCGCTTCGTCATGCCGGGGCGGTTTCCATCGTGGATTCGACGCAGAGCTGGCCGCAAGTGAACCTGGAGGAAGTTGTCAGGCTGCAGCCCGATTTTCTCGTTTTCGCCGAGTCTCATTTCCAATCGGGGATGCGGGAACTCGAGACCCTAGCGGAACTTCCGGGCTGGCGAGTTCTTGAGGCGGTGCGGAATCATCGTCTCGCGGTGATCAGCGACGCGGTCAATCGTCCCGCTCCACGCATCGTTTCCGCGATTGAGGATCTGGCGCGGCAACTGCACCCGGAGGCCTTCCTTGAAAAGCCGGATGACAACAAGGTGAAAAACGAGGAAAAAAACACAACGGCGGCAATGGATTCGGTTTCGGGTTCTTTGCTGCAATCCACTGCAGCTGTTTTTTCAGGAGAATTTGCATGCGCCCGTTGACGGCCCGGCACGTACTCTTGCGCTGCGGACTTCTTGCGGTGATTTTATTCATCGTCGTAGTGATTGCACTGAAATTGGGAGCAGTCCCCGTATCGCTCTATGGCCTGGGGCGTGATCTGATCAGCGTCCTACTCGGAAAAACCAACGCAATTTCAAGCGATTATGGGCTGATCATCCAGGACATACGCCTTCCGCGCATCTTGCTCGGTATTTTGGTCGGCGCATGCCTTTCCGTTGGCGGTACCAGCTTTCAGGCGTTGTTGCGCAATCCTCTCGCGGATCCTTATGTTCTCGGAGTCTCGAGCGGCGCTGCTTTGGGAGCCATGCTCGCGCTGATGGCCGAGCCGCATCTGGCGATCTCGCCGGAATTGGCCGCGATGTTTACGCCGCTGGGCGCATTTCTGGGTGCCGCGGCCACGATCGCGGGCGTTTACTTCCTGGGCCGCCGCGAAGGGCTGATCGATAGCAATACTTTGCTCCTTGCCGGCGTCATCAGCGCATCCTTTCTCTCCGCCATCATTCTTTTTCTCTTCACTACGCAGGTCGGCCGCGACATGCACGGCATTGCCTACTGGCTGATGGGCGACCTTTCCACTCCCTTGCAGCAGAACTTGCGATGGATTCTAGCCGTTGGATTCGTCGCCGCTGCGGGAGCCATTTATAGCACTGCGGCAGATCTAAATTTGCTGCTGGCCGGGGAAAAAGAAGCGATGCACCTGGGAGTGGACGTTCCGCGCGTTCGCCTGGTCGTGTACATTGCCGCTTCGGTCCTGACGGGATTGGCTGTGTCCGTGAGTGGTGTAATCGGTTACGTCGGCTTGCTGGTTCCCCATGTCATGCGCCTGATTTTCGGTTCCGACCATCGCATTCTGTTGCCTACCGCGGCGTTGGGCGGCGCGATCGCCGTGGTCATCGCCGATACGCTCGCGCGCACGATTGTCGCTCCCACGGAGCTTCCCGTCGGCGCCATGACCGCGATGGCGGGAGCTCCGCTATTTATCTACCTGCTGCGCCGGAGGATTGCATAAGCATGCCATCCGCCGCCCGGGCTGCCAGCGAAGTTTCACGAGTAAACGCCGATGTACGTCTGAGCGTCGAGCAGGTCAGCTACGCTTATTCCCGCAATCCCTCCCAGGCGCCGTTGTTCACGCTCGAAGCCACCAGCTTCCAGGCCAAGCCTGGCGAGATCGTGGCGATCCTCGGTCCGAACGCGTGCGGCAAATCCACTCTGATGAAACTGATTGCCGGAGCGCTCGAGCCGCTTTCCGGGCGTGTCTTGCTCGATGGCTTTGTCACTCACACTCTCGGGCCAAAAACGCGCGCACAGCGCATCGCCATGGTGCAGCAGGAAAGTACTTTGCTGTTTCCCGCGCGGGCCTGGGAGTTCGTGCTGCAAGGCCGGCATCCGTATGGACGCACGCTGCGCTTTGAAACCGATGACGATGTGGCTATCGCGCGCAATGCGCTGGCGCAGGTGGGCGCGGAGCATTTGAGCGACCGCTGGATGGACAAAATTTCCGGCGGCGAAAAACAGCGCGTGATCCTGGCGCGGGCATTGGCGCAGCAGCCTCTGCTTTTGCTGCTGGACGAGCCGACCCTGCATCTCGACATTGGCGCGCAAGTCGATTTGCTGGATGTCTTGCGGCGGCTGGCGGCGGAGAACCGCTACACCGTGGTGGTGGTGACGCATGAGCTGAATCTCGCCGGAGAGTACGCGGATCAAGTGGTGTTGATGCAGCGCGGCAAATGTTTGCGTGTCGGTCCGCCAGCGAGCGTGTACCAGCGGGAATTACTCGAACAGGTTTTTCAGACGACGCTTTCGGTGGAACTCGGCGCGGCTGGACGGCCGCGTGTCAGCGTCTTGCCGGGCACGTAAGAGGATTTTTTGTTGTTATTTGGGGCGCGGCGAGAAATCGCAGCGCCGATGAGTAATCCCTAGCGGGCGTTCACGCCCCCGACAATCACCGTGGACTTCGTGCTCGGGAAGACGGGCAACCGTTCAGCGGTTGCACAAGCCGTCGCCGCCGCGCGACTGTATGGCGAAAAAAGTAGTTCGCAGACCACTGCGTCGACACGTTCGTTCACCGCTTCGCGGTGACAAAAACGGGCAACGGTGCGGGAAGGCTGTGAGCTGGCAACACCGCCAAGCCAGGAGACCGGCGAAGTCCGCAGCCTGCAGGATCGTTTTCTGATCCGCAGGACAACCTCAAACTCCCGCGCGTGAGGGAGCGGAGGGAAAAAATGAAAACGTCTTTGCTTCGAACTGCTTTTCTTCTCTTCGCAGTCTTTGCGCTCAGCTTTTCCTCGCAAGCTCAAAGTAATTCAAACGATGCTCATCTCTCCGGAAAACTTATGGATCTTTCCGGCTATGGCGTCGGCAACGTCAAAGTCACCGCAAGCCTCGAGGGCGGTGCAAACGCGCAACTCTGGTCGGCGACCTCCAGCGCCGAGGGCGCCTATATCCTCGCTGTTCCACCAGGCCGCTATCACGTTCACTTCCAACACGCCTCTTTCGTCGCCCGCGACGTCGTTCTCGATCTGGCCACCTCGGAAAACCGCTCGCTTGACCTGCGCCTCGAGATCGCGCGCGTTTCCGAAAACGTGGTGGTCACCGCGAATGCTCAGCCGCTCGAAGTCAGCCAGACGCCCGCTCCGGCTGATCTCATCGGCCGCCAGGAAATCGAGCAGCGCCAGGCCGTTTCGCTCCCCGATCTTCTCGCCACCCAAACGGGCATCAGTCTCGCGCGAACGGGTACGATCGGCGGCTTTGCCACCATCTTTGTCGACGGAGGCAATTCCAGCTTTACCAAAGTGCTCATCGACGGCACTCCCGTAAATCTTCCCGGCGGCGACTTCCTCTTTTCCAATCTTACTGTCGACAACGTTGACAAAGTGGAGATTGTCCACGGCGCGGAAAGCGCTCTCTATGGGACGGACGCCATGTCCGGCGTGATTCAGATCGTCAGCCATCAGGGTTCCACGCACATCCCCGAAGTTAGCCTCTTCGCTGAAGGCGGCGGTTTTTCTTCCGCTCGCGGCGGTGGGCAAGTCAGCGGACTCCTCGGCAAGTTCGACTATTCGGCTGCCGGTTCCTACTTCCATACCGACGGCCAGGGCGTGAACGACGCCTTCTTGAACCGCAGCTTCGCCGGTAACTTCGGCTACAGCTTCTCCGACTCGAATCAGATCCGGCTCACCGTCCGCAGCACCGCCAGTTTTGCCGGCACGCCCGGCCAGACCCTCCTCGGCTCGGCTTTTACCGATGCCACAGCCTTCGACGGTGAACGCCAGCTTTCCGGCAATCTCAGCTGGACCTTCAAGACCGGTTCCCATTGGGTTCACCGGATCGCGGGCATGGAAGCGCGCTTCCTGGAGACCAGTGGGTTTCCCGATTTCAATTTTTTTGAAACCGCCCAATTCAATCGCGCCGGCTTCCTCGAACAATCCACCTATACTTTCCGCCAGGGAGCAGTCGCCGCTGGCTATCAATACGAAGTAGAAAACGCCGACCCCAATAATCTCAGCGGCCTGCATGCGCGCCGCAACAATCAGGCCGGTTTCCTCGACGCTCGTTGGGTGCCGCTTGCTCGCCTGACCCTCACTGCGGGTGCACGCGCCGAAGAAAATACCAATTTCGGCACGCGCGTTGTGCCCCGCGTCGGCGCCATCTATGGGCTGCGCTATTCCCAAGGTTTTTGGGGAGACACGCGCGCCAGAATTTCCTACGGCCAGGGCATCGAAGAACCCACTATCTTCGAGTCCTTTGACGCCGATCCTTGCAATCCCGGCAATCCCTTTTTGCGCCCGCAGCGTAGCCGCACCGTCAACGCCGGAATCGATCAATATTTCAGTGCCGATCGCTTTCGTGTTTCCGCCACTTTTTTTGCAAACGAGTTTCACGATTTGATCGACCAGGAAGCCGGGCCGCCCAATCCCATCTGCTTTGGCGGCAATGAATTGCTGTTCTTCAATATCGATTCTGCCCGTGCTCGCGGCCTCAATTGGTCCGGTGAAGCGCATCTGAATCACTGGCTTGTGTTGAAGGGCAACTATTCCCACGACGACACCCGCGTGCTCAGGACGGTGGACACGGCTCCGGCCGTTGAACAACCCGGCAATCATCTGCTTCGCCGCCCAGTGAACTCCGGCAACCTCTGGCTCAGCGCCACGTTTCGCCGCTTTAATTTCAACCTCGCCGGCTATTTCACCGGTGTACGCACCGACAGCGACTTCGACGGGCTTGGGTTGACGCGTAATCCGGGTTATGCGCGATTCGATATCGCCACGAGCTACTCCGTTGGGCACGGCGTGTCTGCGTATGGCCGAGTGAGCAACCTCTTCGACAAGCAGTATCAAGAGGCTATCGGTTTTCCCGCACTGGGTCGTGATTACCGCTTGGGAATGAAATACCAGTTCGGCGGCAGGAACTAAGCAGGTATGCGCGAGCCAGAACCGATCCTCTTTTGTTGGAGCGGCGGAAAAGACAGCGCCATGGCGCTGCATGCGCTGCTGCAGCAAGGGGATGTTCGCGTGACGGCTTTGCTCACCACCGTGACGGAGGGCTACGAACGCATCAGTATGCACGGCGTGCGGCGCGAACTTCTGGAGGGGCAGGCGGAATCCATCGGCTTGCCGCTTCACGAAGTGCGCATTCCGCCGCAGTGCGTCAATCCCGTTTACGAAGCCCGCATGGAACAAGCGTTGCGTGTTCACTATAACGCCGGTGTTCGAAGAGTCGCATTTGGAGACATTTTTCTCGAAGACTTGCGCGCTTATCGTGAAAAGAATCTTGCACACATCGGCATGACCGCGCTGTTCCCGATCTGGAAGCGGGACACGCGAGAACTCATCTGTGCGTTTCATGCGGCGGGTTTCCGCGCCATGGCGGTGTGTATCGACGGGAAAATCCTGGGCCGCGAATTTGCCGGGCGCGAACTGGATGAATCTTTCTTCAAGGACTTGCCGCCAAACGCCGATCCCTGTGGTGAAAATGGCGAGTTTCACACGTTTGTGTTCGCCGGTCCCATTTTTCGTCATGCCATTCCGGTGCACACCGGCGAAGTAGTCGAGCGAGATTCTTTTATCTTTTGTGATTTGCTGCCGAATGACGAAAGGACGAGTTGAAATGGAAGATTCTCAAAAAGAAAGTGTCGTTATCCGGATGGTTGCCGTTCTCTCCATGATCGTGATTGCCGCGGCGCTGCGCATCGCGCCTCATCCGTGGAACCTGACGCCGGTCGGGGCAATGGCCGTGTTTTCCGGCGCGCTGGTACGCGACCGCAGACTGGCGTTTGCATTTCCGTTGCTGGCGCTGTTTGCCGGCGATCTGTTTATCGGATTCAACAAGTTGATTCCCGTTGTCTACGCGAGCTTTCTCGTCAACGTCCTCATCGGGCGTTTTTTGGAAGACAACCGGACGATTGCGCGGGTTGGCGGCGCCACATTTCTCGCCGCGCTGCAGTTTTTCCTGGTAAGCAACTTCGGCTTGTGGGCATTTCTGGGCAGTTATCCCCGCACCGGTGCAGGCTTGTTCTCCTGCTACGTCATAGGCCTGCCGCTGTTCTGGAACACGCTCGCTGGCGATCTGCTGTACGCGGTTTTGCTATTTGGTGGATTTGCAATGGCTGAGCGCGTCTTCCCGTCGGTGCGCCAGCAAGCGCTGGACCCCGCCAGAAACCACGCGGGCTGATGCTATAATCTTTGTTCCGCTATGATGAAGTCGGCACAAGAGATGGCCGCGATCGCTCCAGAAGTGCTCGCGAAATACGAGCCCGTTATCGGGCTGGAAGTCCATGTCCAGTTGCTGACGAAGACGAAGATTTTCTGCGGCTGCTCGACGCGTTTCGGTGATGCGCCGAACACGAATGTTTGCCCGGTTTGTCTCGGCCTGCCGGGCACGCTTCCGGTGCTGAACAAGCGTGTTGTGGAGATGGCTGCGCTGGCTTCGCTGGCTTTGCATTGCACCGTGCACGAGCACTCGCGGTTCGCGCGGAAGAATTATTTTTACCCGGACCTGCCGAAGGGCTACCAGATTTCGCAGTATGAGCTTCCACTCGCGACGGGCGGCTGGCTGGAAATCGAGCATGACGGCGCGAAGAAGCGCATCGGCATCACGCGTTTGCACCTGGAGGAAGACGCGGCGAAGAATTTGCATGAAGGCTTTTCGCAATCCACGCAGAAGGCGTACATCGATTACAACCGCTGCGGTACGCCGCTCTGCGAGATTGTATCCGAGCCGGATATGCGGACTCCGGCGGAGGCTTACGCTTATCTTACGACGCTGCGGCAGGTGTTGCTCTATACCGGCGTGAGCGACTGCAACATGGAAGAAGGTTCGCTGCGTTGCGATGCCAACGTCAGCGTGCGGTTGCGTGGCGCGAAGGAGTTCGGAACCAAAGTCGAAGTGAAGAATTTGAATTCGTTCCGTTACCTGCAGAAGGCGCTTGAATACGAGATCGAGCGGCACATTGGCGTGATTGAAAGCGGCGGGCGAATTTCGCAGGAGACGCGGCTTTGGAACCAGGCGGAGAGCCATACGGTTTCCATGCGCTCGAAAGAGAAGGCGCACGATTATCGTTATTTTCCTGAACCGGATTTGCTGTCCGTGCACGTTAGCGCGGCCTGGCGCGAAGAAATTCTGCGTACGCTGCCGGAATTGCCGGAAGCGAAGCGCGCGCGCTTTGTGAGCGCTTACGGGATCACGCCGTACGACGCGGAAGTGCTGACCGGAACGCAGGCGCTGGCGGATTATTTCGAAGCGGCTGTGAAGGCTGGCGCGCCCGCGAAGAGCGCGGCGAACTGGATGCAAACCGAGCTGCTGCGGCAGTTGAACGATTCCGGCAAGGAGATTGAAGCGAGTCCGCTTTCACCTGCCGCCCTTGCGGAATTGTTGAAGCTGGTGGAATCCGGCCAGATTACCGGGGCCATTGGAAAGAAAGTGTTTGCCACCATGTTTGAAACGGGGCGCGGCGCCGCGGAGATTTTGGCTGCGGAGGGGCTTGCGCAAATCGGCGACACTAGCGTGATCGAAAAAGCTGCACGCGAAGTGATCGAGAAAAATGTTGCCAACGTCGCGAAGTTCAAGGCTGGCAATGAAGGCGTGTTCATGTTTTTTGTGGGGCAAGTGATGAAGTCCACGCGGGGCCAGGCCAATCCACAGGTGGTGAACGATATTTTGCGGAAGCTGCTCAGTTCCTGAGGTGCGACGTGCTCAAAGCCGGTGACAAAGCTCCGGACTTTCATCTGAAAACGGACGATGGCGGCGAACTTTCGCTTGCGGATTTTCGCGGCAAGCGCGTGCTGTTGTTTTTCTTTCCGAAAGCCAGTACGCCCGGTTGAACGACCGAAGCGTCCGAGTTTCGCGACGCAAAAAAGCAGTTCGACAAGCTGGGCGTAGCCATTCTGGGCGCGAGCGCCGACCCGGAAAAAGCGCTCGCGAGTTTCAAGATCAAGCAGAAACTCAACTTTCCGCTGCTCAGCGATCCCACGCACAAGATGCTGCAAGCTTACGGCGTATGGCGCATGAAGAAATTCATGGGCAGATCCTTCGAGGGAATCGTTCGAAGCACTTTCCTGATCGGCGCGGACGGCAAGCTCGAAATGGTGTGGGACAGCGTGAAAGTGAAGGGCCACGCGGCCGAGGTTCTGGCAGCGGCTGCGATTCATTAAGAAACGACTTAGCGCGGAGCGACTTGTTTTTGGCTCGCACTACACGTGGAAGAGCAACTCATCCGCACCCGAGGCCGCGGGCTCGATGAAGAGGTTGTCGATCAGGCGAGTCTTGCCTAGAAACACTGCCAGGACTGCGTAGCAGGGGCGGGCGACGCGCACAACTGGCTCAAAGGTGTCGGCGGCGACGATTTCCGCATAGTCGATGGTGGCCATCGGCTCCGTTTCGATGACCCGCCGCATTACGGTTTGCAAATGCAGGGCGTCGCGGACGCCAGCGGCGAGTTCGTTGCGGGCCGCTTCCAGCGCACGATGTAAAACCTTGGCGGCTTTGCGCTCCGCGGGGGTGAGGTAGGCGTTACGCGAAGACAGCGCGAGCCCGTCCGCTTCCCGGACGATGGGGCAAGTAACGATTTCCGCGTCGAGGTTCAGATCGCGCGCCATCTGCGCGATGATGCGTACTTGCTGCGCGTCTTTCCGTCCAAAATACGCGTAGTGCGGGTGCACGATTTCCAGCAATTTCAACACGACAGTCGCGACGCCCCGGAAATGCCCCGGACGCGACCGCCCTTCGAGTTTGTCACCAAGGCCCTCGACACTGACGTAGGTGGAAAAGCCTGGGGGATAAATTTCCGCGGCTTCCGGCAAGAACAGGGCGTCTACTCCCGCTGCCGACAATTTTTCGGTATCCGCTTCCAGCGCGCGCGGATATTTTGCGAAGTCTTCTTTCGGGCCAAATTGTTTCGGGTTTACAAAAATCGAGGCGATCACGGGCGAGCATTCCTGCCGCGCGCGTTGTATCAGGGAGGTGTGGCCTTCGTGCAGCGCGCCCATGGTCGGCACCAGGCCGATGACGCGGTTCTCCGCGCGCGCCTGACGCGCTTGTTCTTTCATCCAGGCGATGGTTCGGATTGTGTCCACAGGAAAAAGATTTCTCGTTGACTACGCACCGGCAGCGGCGGCGCGCTCGCGGTAGAAATGCATCAGGTCAGTTGGAATAGGCTGAGCGCCGAGCTGGCGAAGCAGTGTGGTCACCTGTCCGCGGTGATAGCTCCCGTGATTCACGACGTGCTGCATCGATTGCCACAGGGGATTTTTATAGACGCCGTACTTCAAGGTTTTGTATTCCAGCACGCGTTCGAGATCTGTCTGCGAAAGACCACGGACGAATTTCAACAAATGCGCTTCGTGTTCGAGCCAGCGCTCGCGAAGACTGGTCACGTCGGCGAATTGCGTAGGTTCCGGCAAGTTCGAAGGAGAGCGGCCCTGAAAGCGCTCCAGCCAGATCCATTCGGCGCCATAAATGTGTGCGAGCGTGTCCCGGACGGAAGAAAAACTCGAGCCCATCGTGCGTGTAAACTCCTCGGGCTTCAACGCGGACGCGGCTTCCAGCGACCGATGATTTGCCCAGGCATTGAAATCGTAAAGCGCGCACATTTCATCCGGCGTCATGGTGCTCTCCAATTGCAGCCTCGCGCGGCACGTTGTCCATTGTCGTTCCGATCGCAGCGAGGAATCTGCCTTTTAGTTTTTTGGGATCCGCCAGCTACCAATCACCGTCACGATTGACCGGTGCATCTTCGAGTTCCACCAGCATTTTCACTGCGTGATACGATTCCGCGTCCGACGGAAACGTCCCGCGCCGCACATCCTGGCAGTACTCGCGCACCGCCTCTGAAATCAATTCGCCGGCGTTGGCGTATTGCCGCGCGAATTTCGGCGTCTGGTTGAAAGTCAGTCCCAGCATGTCGTGTGTTACAAGGATCTGCCCGTCGCAATCGGGCCCGGCGCCGATGCCGATGGTGGGAATGCGCAGGTCGCGCGTAATCTGGGCCGCAAGCTCGCGCGGTACGGCTTCGAGCACGACCGCAAACGCGCCGGCGGCTTCCACGGAGCGCGCATCGCGCAGCAAATGCTCCGCAGCATCCGCGGTCTTGCCCTGCACGCGGTAGCCACCAAGGGCATTGACGGACTGGGGGGTCAAGCCGACGTGCCCCATCACAGGGATCTCGGCTTCCGTCAGTCGCGAGATCATCTCCAGCCGCCGCTCGCCGCCCTCGATCTTGACCGCTTCGGCTCCCGCTTCCTTCACGAAGCGCACGGCATTGCGCAGCGATTCCGCGGTGTCGGTGTGATAGCTGCCATACGGCATATCCGCGACGACGAGCGCGCGCCGCGTACCGCGCCGCACCGCCCGCGTGTGATGGAGCATCTCCTCGATCGTCACGGGCAGCGTGCTGTCGTAGCCCAGCACCACCATCCCGAGCGAATCGCCAACGAGGATGACATCGACGCCCGCCTCGTCGGCCAGGCGCGCGGTCGGGTAGTCATAAGCCGTCAAACTGACAATTTTCTTTGCAGGAGAATCCGCAGCCGAGGACTTCCGCTGCAGAAGTTCAGGCACGGTGATTTTCCCGTTGCCCGCATTCGGAACAACACTCATGGTGGCCTCCGGTGCCATTCCCTGAAATCGGGATACAGCCCTGTACCTAACCTTCGCGAAGGATAGCAAACTCCGATGCGATTGACTACAATTTTCGATTGTGGGCCAGAGGCAAATCTGACTCAGAACGGGTCGAGCAGCAACTGGGATGGCTAGCCGATTCGTGCAGCCGGAGAGTACCGGTTCAAATTCCGGGAGCATCCAAACAAGGCGCCGGAACGGCTTAGGCCGGCGGGCGCACGAGGAGGCGAAATGGCGAAGAGAGTATGGATGGTTACAGGGGCGTCGCGGGGCTTTGGCGTGGAAATCGTAAAGGCGGCGCTCGGCGCGGGCGACCAAGTGGCCGCGACGGCGCGGGACACCAAGAGTCTCGAGTACGTGGGCGAGAACGAAAATGTTTTCAAGGTGGCGATGGACGTGACAAACGAAAAGCAGGTGAAGTCGGCGGTGGACGACACAGTGGAACATTTCGGACGCATCGACGTGCTGGTGAATAACGCGGGGTTTGGTTTGCTGGGTGCGGTGGAAGAAGCCAGCGCGAAGGAGGTGGAACACGTTTACAACACGAACGTGTTCGGATTGCTGAACGTGACGCGGGCGGTGCTGCCGACGATGCGAAAGCAGAAGTCGGGGCACGTGGTCAATATTTCATCGGTAGGCGGATTTCGCGGTTTTCCGGGGTTTGGGATTTATTGCTCGACGAAATTCGCGGTGGAAGGGATCAGCGAGGCTTTGCATGGCGAACTGGCGCCGTTGGGGATTCGCGTTACGGTGGTCGAGCCGGGCGCTTTCCGGACGGATTTTCTGAAGGACAATTCGCTGACGCAAACGAAGCAGCGCATTGCCGACTATGAGGTGTCAGCAGGAAAAACGCGAGAGTCGGCAGCGGCGAGAAATGGCAAGCAGCCCGGCGATCCGGTCAAACTCGGACAAGCGTTACTGCAACTGTTGAACGCGCCGGAGCCGCCACTGCGTCTGCCGCTAGGGACAGATGCGTTGGAGGGAATCGCGTACAAGCTCAAGTTCGTAGAGCAGGAGACGGAGAAGTGGAGAGCGGTTTCGTCGTCGACGGATTTTGAGAAAAAGGCAAGCGCCAGTCAGAGCTGACGGGGAGCCTGGGCGCGGCCTTTCCATTGGCCGCCACGTCCGAGCCAAAAGCGCCACGCTGACAGGCAAGTAGCGCAGGCATAAAAGAGAGCGGCAAGCGGCAGCCAGGGCGCCCAAAGCGAGGATACGCGGTAGAAGCGGACCGTCGGCAGAAATGTGAGCGACATCAGCAGCCAGGTGATGAGACCCAGAATGAGCGGCGCGCGGCCGGGTGTGAAGAGAAGTGCAACGGGCGCGACGTACGTTAGTAAGAGGCCAATCAGCGTGCCGAGCAGCAGAACCGCGGAGTAACGGAGTTGCGTGAAGCCCGTGCGGGCGATCATGTCGCGAATCTCGGTGAACGTGCGGTAGGAGCGTAGGCTGACGCTCGCGCGTGTTAGACCCAGCCATATTCTTCCGCCACTCTGTTTGACAGCGCGGGCCATGGCGCAATCATCAATTACCTCACCGCGGATCGTTGCTAGTCCTCCTATCCTATCGAGAGCTTCACGGCGCAGCAGGATGCAGCCGCCAGCGGCCCCCGCCGAGCGCGCGTGTGCGTCTGCAATCCAGCGCGGCGGATAAAGTTTCAGAAAGAAATAAAGGAATGATGGAATCAGAGCGCGCTCGGCGAAGGCGTTAGCGCGCAGCAGCACCATGAGCGAAACGAGATCGAGTTTGTTTTCTTCAGAGCGAGCGACCAGACGCCGCAGGGTATCTGGAACGTGCACGATGTCCGCGTCTGTAAACCAATAAAATGTTGGCGCATCCGCGCAGGCTGCGCTCACCCCTTCGTGGAGAGCCCACAATTTGCCGGTCCATCCCGCGGGCAACTCCGATGCGGATTGAATCCTGATGCGTGCGGCTGCACCTGTTTCCTGCGCTGCCTGTTGCGCGCCTTGCGCGGTTCCGTCTTCGCTGTGGTCGTCAACAACACTGATGGAGAATGCACCCGGATAATCCTGCCGGGCGAGCGCTTCGACCGTTCTGGCGATGGTCGCTGCTTCATTGCGCGCCGGTACGATGGCGACCACGGTCGGCAAATGATCCGGAAGTTTGTACGCCGATCGATCGTCATCGAATTCACGAAGCTGCCAGAAAAAACCACGCGCAAAAACAAGATACAGCCAGATTGCGAGTGAGATGGCTCCCGCAAGAAAGTATGGAGACGGCACGGACCATTCTGCAACGGCCAACCCGAAACTGCTAGGCTGCCGATTTATCTTTGCCGGCTTGCATCGCGGCAGCGCGGTGGATGGCTTTGCGGATGCGCTGGTAGGTGCCGCAGCGGCAGATGTTGCCGCTCATGGCGTCGTCGATGTCGGCGTCGGTGGGACTGCCTTTTTTCGAGAGCAGAGCCACGGCCGACATGATCTGTCCGGACTGGCAGTAGCCGCACTGCGGAACGTCTTCCGCCATCCAGGCTTGTTGTACCGGGTGGCTACCGTCGGCAGAGAGACCTTCGATGGTGATGATCTTCTTTCCGGAAACGCTGGAGACCGGCGTGATACACGAACGCGCCGCTTCTCCATTGATGTGCACGGTGCAAGCGCCGCAAAGCGCCATGCCACAGCCGAATTTCGTGCCGGTCATGTTCAACGTGTCGCGCAACACCCACAGTAGCGGCATGTCCGGGCTGACGTCGACGGTCTGAGATTTGCCGTTCAGCGTGAAAGTAATGGCCATGGATTCCCCCTTAAACGGAAACCTATCGTACAACAGGTGGCCTGCAGGGTGAAAATACGCGGAAAATCGCAGCGGCCTTTCGAAAGTTAGGAGGAAAGTCCAATTGGGAATTTCGTGAGAGCTTAGGTCAGTCCGCGGTGGGAACCTGGGCAGGGGTCGGCTCTCGCGGCGCTCTGGGAGGCTGGGGAGCTTCCGGCTCGACGCCGCGCCAGCCTACTGGGCGGCCGCGAACGGCTTCCTTTACAGAGCGGAAGAGAACGACGTACATCAACTGGCGGTAATAGAACCGCTGGAGAAGGACGGGAATGAGCAAGGTCCAGTCTTCCTTGCGCTCGAGGGCGAAGGCGATAACGCAAGTGAGAACATCGATGAGCAGGAAGCCGAGGAAGAAGAAGACGGAGCGCAGCAGATTATCCGTGGTGGCGGGAATGGTGGGCAGCCACGAGGCATGCAGTTTTTCCATTCCCCACAGGGCAACGGAGCCCAGGAAGAGCAGGTCAATCACCGGGGAGATGAGCGGCAAAGCGATCTGGAAAACAAAGATATTAGGGAGGGCGATCCAGCCCAGGGTTCCATGCTTGGGCCGAAAGAGCGTGTCGCTGTGCTTCCAGAAGGATTGCAGCGTGCCGAAGGTCCAACGAAAGCGCTGACGGATGAGCGCGCTGGGCGTTTCGGGCGCCTCGGTCCAGGCGATGGCTTCTTCTTCGTAGCTGATACGCCAGCCGAGCCGGCGAATGGCGATGGTAAGGTCAGCATCTTCGGCGACGGTATCGGCGGTGATGCCTCCCGCTTCTTCGATGGCTTTCTTTCGCCACGCGCCCAGAGCGCCGGGAACGACCGTGATGCAATTCAAAAGGTCGAAGGCGCGCTTCTCCATGTTCTGGCTGGTGATGTATTCGAGGGCTTGCCAGCGGGTGAGCCAGCGAGAGCGGTTGCCGACTTTGACGTTGCCGGCGACGGCGCCGGTCTTGGGATCGGAAAAGTGGCGGAGGAGTTTGCCGATGGCGTCGGGCTCGATTTCGGTGTCGGCGTCTATGGTCACGACAATTTCGGTGTTGGCACGGCTCAGAGCGTTACTCAAGGCGGCGGATTTGCCGCGATTGGCCTGATGGATGATGTGCACGCGGGGATCGTTTCCATAATGGTCGTCGAGCAGCGCGCCGGTTCTGTCCGTGGAACCATCATCGACGACGATGATGTGCAAGTCCTGTATGTCGGAAGCCAGCACGGAAGTCACCGTCTGCACGATTACGTTTTCTTCGTTGTACGCGGGGATGAGCACCGTCACGCTAGGCTGTGGATCGGGCATCACGGCACGGTCCGGGCGCATTTTTTCGATCAAGGCCAGGATGCCGATGATCAACGCCCGCCCGCTGACCAGCACGATGCCCAGGATAAAAATGGTGGCGATGCTGACGCGCGTCCAGTGATAGAGGCCGAAGATGAAACCGTCGGCGCGGGCCTCAAATTGTTCGTCGCGCGAAAGAGGAATCAGGACTTGCGCGCGGGTCTTGCCAATGAGATCGGACACGGAGACGAACTGGTAGCCCTGGGCGCGCAGTTTGTCGATGATTTGCGGAAGCGCGGCGAGGGTTTGCGTGCGGTCTCCGCCGCCATCGTGAAACAGAATGATGTTGCCGTCGCCGGCGTCGTTGACAACATTGTCGACGATTTCCTGCGCCGGAACTTGCTTCCCGTTAACCTGCTTCCAATCGTGCGGGTCGATCTTCTGCCCCACGATGATGTAGCCCATGTCCTGAGCGACGGGAAGATGAGCGACTTCCTCGGCGTATTCGGGCTGATGGTCGATGCCGAACGGCGGACGGAAGAGGATGGGCTTCACGCCCAGCGTGCTCTCGATGAGGCGCTCGGTAAGGTTCAGTTCCCAGCGAATCTGGGTGGGAGAGACATCGTCCCATGGCGGATGCGTGTAGGTGTGATTCCCGATTTCGTGGCCTTCCGCGTACTCGCGCTGCAAAATCTGCGGCCACTGGCTGGCGTCCACGCCAATGACGAAAAACGCAGCGGGAACGCCTTTTTGCTTGAGGACGTCGAGGATTTTGGGAGTCCAGGCGGGATCGGGGCCGTCGTCGAAAGTGATGGCGAGTTTCTTGTTTGCGGCGCCGAGCTGATCGATGTGATAGGAGAGCGGGTAGGCGTCGTATTTTTCGCTGGTGAAAAGATCGGTAGCGGGATCGTAGGTAAAGCTGCGTGAGCCGTGCTTGGGCGTGTCGATAAAATGCCAGACGTCGCCTTCGCCTTCGAAAATTAAGTCCGGTCCGGGCGCGACGTCCTTGAGTTTGTCGCGAGCCGCAGCATCCGGGTGCGTGGCTTCCCAGATAGACCAAGTCGAAGTGTCCGAGGAACCCAGACGCCAGAGCGCGGTGCCTTGCACTCCCATGCGTTCGCTGGCGCGCAATTCGTTGTAAGCGGTGACGGCATCGAGCATCCAGACTTGATGGACGTGGTCGTGCTCGTCGTAATAGGAGTAGTGGGGATTGAGCGAGGCCGGATCGAATTCCACCTGGGTCTCGGATTCCGACGCGCGGAGTAAAGCATCCTGGATGGTGAGCGACTGCGCGGACTCGTGGGCTTTTTTAGGAGCTTCCGACCAGTCGTACGCATAGTTGCCAATGGTGACGATAATTTTTTGGGCGGGGACTTCTTCCATGACCTGGCGGAGATTTTCTACGAACCAATCCTGAGAGGCGATGGGGCCCGGGCCGGAGGTGAGCCAGTGCTCGTCGTAGTTCATGAGCACGACGGCATCGGCTTGCTTGCCGAAGAATTCGTAGTCGTAAGCGTCATCGCGCGCGGGAAGAGCGATCATGAGCTTGAGGCCGGCGGAGTGCAGCGCGGGAGCAAGCTCGGCGGCAAAATCCTGGAAATTGTCTTGGCTCTTGTCGGGGATTTCTTCGAAGTCCACGACGATGCCGGCCTCATGGGCCTGCACGGCGTAATCGGCGAGATCGCGAACGAGGTTTTTTCGCGCCGTGGGGTTGGCGAGCATCGCTACCATTTCGTCGATGCGCCAGGAGACGCCATCGTAGTTGTTGACGAGACCCATGACGGGCAGCTCAACGGGAGGACTGAGCGTCTTGAGGGTCTTCATCCATTGATGGAGCTTGTCTTCGCGGAGGATGCCGACGGCTTGGGCTGGCGTGCATTTGACGCGCTGCTGGCCGCGTTCGTAGTCGACGACGGTGATGGAGCCGTCCGCCGAAACAGCGTGCAATTGCTCGGGCATGAGCAAGTCGATGTCTTTGTAATGTTTTTTGAGTGAGGCGAGGCTGTTGGGATCCCAGCTGACGAAGAAAGCGGCGCGCACCGGATCGTAGCTTGCCGGCACCGTGCCAATGTTTGCCACGCGCCGCCGGCGGCCTTCACGAACGGGAAGAGATTTTTTCTTTAGCTTGAGCGGGTGAAATCCCGGCTTGGTGTCCGCCAGCAGCCCGGCGGGCAAGTCTACGCTAACGGCGATGGTGACGAAGAAATACGCCAGCAGCAGGGTGAGCAGCACGCCCGTAATTTCCAGCACGCGGCGAGTGCGCCGCCAGCGCACACGCTCCGCGTCGTAGAAGATGGGACCGCGTTCCTTCATTTCGTCAATACACCTGGCGGTTGGGCAGGGACCGGTTGGCCGGGCTGGGTGGAGTCCGTCTGCGCGAATCCGTCTGCCCTATTGTAAGATGCGTTTCACGAATGAGGCGAATTTTCTCGAATACCTTTGCCACGCTAGCCGCCGGGTTCTGCTTGCGGCTGTTTTTCGTGCTGAAGTTCCCCGCCAATTCAGGGGACACCGTTCTGTATGAGCAAATTGCCACCAACTGGCTCAAGCACGGAACGTACGCCATGAACGTGGGCGGAGCGGTGACACCGGTGGATTTGAGGATGCCGGGCTATCCGGCGTTTCTCGCGTTAATTTATGCGCTCACGGGACGAACTGGCGCCGACGCGCGGCTTTTTGTGATGCTGGCGCAGATTGCTGTCGATCTTCTCGGCTGCCTGATAATCGCCCGGCTCGCCCGGCTATTGGCAATGACCTCCGCGGGCGTCACAGCGGACGACCGCGTGTACCGCTCGGCTC
>Ga0210410_10000890_pt1 | contig 29340 bp, 21 predicted proteins | sample IncBWC4MmetaG_FD_161058 | JGI IMG/M metagenome (GOLD analysis project Ga0210410, IMG submission 161058) | Forest soil microbial communities from Barre Woods Harvard Forest LTER site, Petersham, Massachusetts, United States - Inc-BW-C-4-M | ecosystem: Environmental > Terrestrial > Soil >...
ATGGTTCGAGAAGTTGCAGGCCAACGACGCTCTGGTCCAGGATCAGTACGGCCAGGTTGCTTTCACAAACCTGCAGACGTTTTTGCAAGGCAAGGTGAGCACATACACATACGCTCCCAGCTATACGCCGCTGTCCTGGCGTTCTCTCGAAGGCGCGTTCTATGCGGAAGACGCGATAAAACTCAAGCCCTCCTTGGAACTGCGCATCGGCTTCCGAGGTGAGTCCACAAACGGATGGAACGAAGCTCATGGACGTGCGTCGAATTATGCGTTTGCTCCCAATGGAGTGATCGAAACCCAGCCCGTTGTGGGCAACTCCGCCTTTTCCGTCAACAACGCAAAGTTCCTGCCAGCGCCGCGCGTCGGGGCCGCCTGGTCTCCGTTCGCGGCAAAGAAAACAGTTGTGCGGGCGGGCTTCGGTCTGTATTACGCTCTTCTTGACAGCCTGAGTTACCGCCTCGACCAAAACGGTCCCTTCAATACTGTCTTCGCAGTCAAAAACATTTCATTCTCCGAGATCGGGCCGGACGCGACATATTCAGCCGCAAAAGTGGTCCCTAGTGGCGTCCAACCGAACCTCGAGACACCAACCGTGGAATCCTGGAGCTTGAAGATCGAGCAGCAACTCTCTTCGAGCACTTCGTTGGGAATCAGCTACATCGGTTCGCACGCCTACCACGAATTGCTTTCCCTGGACGCGAACCTCCCTCGACCGACGATTTGCCCGACGTCGCCTTGCCCCGCAGGCTATCCCGCTGGGGCGTACTACTACCCAACGAGCGCGCCACTGGCCAACAATACCGTATGGAATACCACGCATTGGTTCTCACAAGGCATCAGTTCCTACCACGGGCTTGAGGTCGATGTGAACCGCCGCTTCGGCCATGGATTGCAATTTCGGGCCGTCTATACGTTCTCGAAGACGCTCGACGATGGCGACAACATGAACACCAGCGTCGCAACCAACTCTCCCGCGTTCATTGCGAATCCGCTTCAACCAAAGGCCGATTATGGTCGGGCTTCGTTCGACGTACGGAATGCCGCGGTCATCCATGCAACCTACGATCTCCCCTTCGGAACCGGCAATTTTTCTCGCGAGCATCCCTGGGTGGAGCGGCTGATCGGAAACTGGCAACTCAGCGGAATCCAAACGTTCGACTCTGGCCTCCCGTTTACCCCGCAGTTGTCTTACAACCCATCCAACGACGGCGACACTCGCAATCCAGTCCGGCCGTCTCGCAATCCCAATTTCACGGGTCGGGTAATCCTGGGCGGCCCCAACCAGTTTTTCAACCCCAGCGCGTTCGTTCAGCCGTTGCCCGGAACTTATGGCAATGCCGGCCGCAACATCCTCGAGGGTCCGGGTCTCGCAGAAACGGACCTCTCGCTAACAAAGAAGTTCTCACTTTCGGAGCGTTTGAGCATGCAGTTCCGCTCCGAGTTTTTCAATTTGTTCAATCGCACGAACTTCAACAATCCAAATCCCGTCGTTTACGCCCTGGCCACGGGTGGGCCGTCACCCACGGCAGGTGTGATCACTTCGACTTCAACCACCTCGCGGCAGATTCAGTTCGGGTTGAAGCTCGTGTGGTAAGGCCAATCGCTGCTTGTGCCTACCAACACTACGATTCAGGGCAGGGAAGCGCGCAAGGAACATGCAGGAAGGACCGAACTGAGCCATGCTCTCCCGTTTCCTTCCGAGAACTGGCATACGAGCATGCAGGATGCCCGGCGACACAGGGTACGCGGCCGCGGTCGCCGCACGACTGGGTCTCCCCTCGGAAAGGTCCGGCCCGATGTCTTTCACGGTTTCGCTGAGCGTCACGGACACTACCGGGGGACAAATACAGCTTCGAACAGGCAGCAGCGACCTGGATCTTCCACTGGCACCAAGAAGTTAGGCCTGGCCGGCTGGCAAGGGAACGGAATTCTCGTGTGGAATTCCGGAACGCCCTTCAGCATCACCGACAACTTCACCGGCTTTGGCAACTCGTTGTTCAACGGCATCGGAGGCGGCCCGACACGTCCGAACCAAATCGCGAATGCCGGCCTGCCCAACCCGAGCAACGCCGAATTCTTCAATAACAATGCCTTCGAGGTTGCATTGTTGGGCACCATTGGCGATAGCGGCCGCATCACCCTTTACGGCCCGCACTTCCGTTATTTTACGTTCTCCATCTTTAAGGATTTTCCTGTAACGGAAAGAATAAATCTGCAGTTCCGCACGGAGATCTCTAATTTGACAAACACTCCGGGCTATTTCATTCCTAATAACCAGAACGATCACGGCACGACGAACCAGGTACCGACCGCTGATCAGATTGCTGCTGGCGCGGTAAGTCCGGCATTCGGCCAGGTGGTAGTGACCAGTCCTAACTACACGCCTAGGGAGATTCAGTTTGCGCTGAAGCTGCTCTTCCAAGGAACCCCGCCTTGCTGAACGAGTTCGCTATGCCGCCTTTTGTTCTATGGGAACGAGTTCATAGCCCAATTGCTTGGCTTGCCGCTTGAGCTTCATTTCCAATCGTTTCTCCCTGTGAGCGTCTCTGGTGGCCCAGATGGATTCGTCATATTCCACTTGGTTTTTGACGATGGTGTAAGAAATCACCGCGATCTTGTGCGCGAAACTCCTGCCGGTAACGATCACCGATGAGCGACTGGAAGCTGTGAAAGTTGTGAAGGCGGCTTCGCCGTCGCCTTTGAGGACGATGGAGATCAAGCTCGCCAAAGGCTGAAATAATGTTCGTACATCGTACGAGATAGGTGTACGCTGTCCGGGGGACATAGAGTTGTCGAAACGAGCTGGCCATTGCTTGGGGCGCCAACGGCGTAAGGTTTCGTCGACTTGGGATGCCATTGTTAACGAGGGGAACGACTTCGGTTTGACGCGAGAACGAATCGTCGCTGCTGGAATCGCCATTGCGGACCAAGGCGGCTTGGCGAGAGTATCCGTGCGAAGAATCGCTGCCCAACTGGATTCGAGCCCGATGTCGCTCTATCACTATGTTCCAAGTAAACGCGATCTGTTGAATTTGATGTTGGATGCAGCAAATCAAGACTTCGCGCGGCCTGCCAAAACGATCACTGGCTGGCGAGGCGTCCTGTGTCACTTCGCATGGGAGAGCCGCCGCTGTCTGAAGCAGCACCCATGGGTGAACCAACTCCGCGCATCTGATCCCGAATATGGTCCGGAAAGTATCCGCATTCTCGAGTGGCTTCTCACTAGTCTTTCCAGGGTTGGACTGGATGTGAGGACTGCCATTCGGGTTATCGGAGTGTTGTTCGTATTTGTGAACGGCTTTGTTGCTGCCGAGAGTTCGGGGTCGTCCGCTGGCAAGAGTGAAGGACGACGGCCGTCGGTGAATCAGCCGACTTTCGCGAAAGCCATTCTCGCCACCGGAAATTATCCTCACGTGAAGCGATTTATCGAGATGACCGCGGAAATTCCCGATGATCAAGGGTTTGAGCGTGCTCTCAACCTTATCTTGAACGGCGTCGCCTCCGAGATTCAACTCCACAGGAGAAGTCCTGCGGCGAAGCAAGGCAAGGAAGCGTGATCGCTGGATACGCGTCGGTAGACTTTGCTAGAGATGAGAAGAGATGAGACATTTCCGATTGTTTCTTCGCGTTGGGGCTCGAACGCTCCTGGCAGTACATGAAGGGTTGTTGGCACAGACTCACTAGCCCGACAGGGCGGAATGGACACGCGCGTGCGACCTATGATCAAAACCACTTCCCGTAGAACATTTGTGAAAGCGGCAGCTTCTGGTCTCGCTGCCTCTCTTCTGGAGATCCCATCTATGAATGCCAGTCCTCTGAATCTGCCGATCGGGCTGCAGCTTTACACCGTAGGCCAGGAAATGGATAGCGATCCGGCTGGAACGTTGAGGGCGGTGGCGGCAGCCGGATACAAACATGTGGAGCTTTCTCCGCTTGCCAAAACATCGGCGAAAGATCTGAAGAAAGCGCTCGATGATGCGGGCCTAAAAAATCCTTCGGGGCACTACCTGCTTCCCGATTTGATCAGCAATCTTCCGCAGAAGATTGATTTTGCCCATCAGTTTGGGCAGGAGTTTATGGTTGTTACCGTGCCTTGGGTAGCCGATGCGTCGCTCTTCAAGCCCGATCCGCAGTTGGGGGAGATGGGCGTTTTTATTGCGGTCATCAATGGGCTTACGCTGGACGACTGGAAGTGGAATGCTGAGCAGTTCAATAAAGTTGGGGAGCAGATTAAGAAAGCTGGGCTGCAGCTCGCGTATCACAACCACAACTTTGAGTGGAGGTCGTACGGAGGCGTGACGGGTTACGATGAGTTTCTTCGGTTGACCGATTCGGGGCTGGTCAAGCTAGAGCTGGACTGCGGTTGGGCGGCTGTTGCGGGCCAGGATCCAGTTGCCTACCTGACGAAATATCCGGAGCGCTACAGTTTGCTGCACATTAAAGACTTCCGGAAGGGATTCACTCCGCGGACGACATTGATGGGCCAGGATCCTGGGGCCCCCGTGCCAACGGAATTGGGGCGGGGCGCGATCGAGTATGGCCGAATTTTCGCTGCGGCTCGGAAGGCGCGGATTCGCGCGCTATTTGTCGAGCAGGAACCGCCTTTTACTGAGATGCCGGCACTGGAAGCGATCAAAGTAGATTACGAGTACATGAAGAATCTGAAGCCGTGAAGCCCGGGAGAAACAGAATGTCCAATCGTTACTTCGGTACTGTCGCTGTCTTGCTTCTGTTTTCGTCGATAAGTTCGGAGCAGGCCGACCAGGCGGCCAATGCGGAGAAGCAGAAGGCGGCGAATGGGCAACAGAAAGACGCTCCGCAGAAGGAGAATGCGGGCGATGCGATTGCTGCGATGATGGGCGGCGCGCACATCGACAAAGAAGCGGCAGAACGCGGGCGAAAAATTTTTGTGCCGGCGTGCGGGTTTTGTCACGGCAATGATGCTCATGGGAAGAGCGGGCCTGATCTCGTGCGGTCGGCGTTGGTGCTGCACGACGACAAGGGTGATGTGATCGGTCCGGTTATCCGAAGTGGGCGGCCGGAGCGGGGCATGCCGGCTTTCTCGGAGCTTTCTGCGGAGCAGCTTGCCGACCTCTCGACCTTTTTGCATTCGCGAGCGGCTGACGTAAAGAATCGGTTTGCTTACAAGATCGGCGATCTGATTACGGGTGACGCGCAGAAGGGCGCCGCGTTCTTCAACGGTGACGGGCATTGCGGGAGCTGTCACTCTGCGACCGGTGATCTCGCGCATGTGGCGACCAAGTATGAACCTGTCGAGTTGCAACGGCGGATGTTGTATCCCACCCCGAATCTCATTGATGTGTTTCTGGGACGAGCGGTGACGCCGCCTGCGCCCACCAAAGTTACTGTTCAGCTGGCTTCTGGTGAACGGGTTTCGGGGACGCTTGACCATGTGGATGAATTTGCGGTCTCCATGCACGATTCTGCCGGCTGGTACCGCTCCTTCTCGCGTGAAAGCGTGACTGTGGATGTACAGGATCCTCGGGAGGCGCATGAGGGGCTGCTGCCGAAGTACACCGATCAGGAAATGCACGATGTTTTGGCGTATCTGGAGACTTTGAAATGAGAGTCTGGACCCTCACGCCCGTGTTGTTGCTGGCGCCCTTCGTTCTTTGTGGGCAGGAATTGACTCCGGAGGCGCTCGTGAAGCCGGGGACGGATAGTTGGCCTACGTATAATGGCGATTATTCGGGCCGGCGTCACAGTCCGTTGGATCAGATCAACGCGTCGAATGTGGCTTCCTTGTCATTGGCCTGGATGTATCGCGCCAGCAATTACGGTGCGGCCGGGTTCGGTTCGGTGATCAAGTCGACGCCGATTGAAGTGAATGGCGTGCTTTACTTCACCATGCCGGATAACGTGTGGGCCGTTGATGCGCGCTACGGACGGGAAATCTGGCATTACAAGTATCCCCCTAACGAAGGCGGGCACATCGGCCAGCGTGGTGTGGCTATGCTGGGTAGTTGGATTTACACCGAAACACCGGACTGCAATCTCGTTTCGTTGAACGCCAAGGACGGCAAGGAGCACTGGCGAAAGCAGATTGCAGACGTCAAGCTCGAGTATTTCTGCACCATGTCGCCGCTGGTGGTGGGCAACCACATCATCGTCGGTGTAGGCGGCGATTCGCTGGATAATCCCGGATATCTGGAGTCACGCGACCCTGAAACCGGCGAGCTACAGTGGCATTGGAATACTGAACCCAACCCAGGCGAACCTGGCTCCGAGAGTTGGCCCGATGCCGAAGCTCGAAACCATGGCGGCGGGATGACGTGGATGACCGGCACTTACGATCCAGACTTACGCCTGATCTATTGGGGAATCGGCAATCCCAATCCCGTGCACGCTGGGGCAGGGCGGAAGGGCGACAATTTGTGGACCTGCTCGATCGTTGCCTTGAATGTCGACACGGGAAAGCTGGTATGGGGTTATCAGGTCTCGCCGCACGATACGCACGACTGGGACGCTACACAGACGCCGGTTTTGTTTGATGGAGAGTTTAAGGGGAAGCGGCGCAAACTGCTGGCACAGGCGAGTCGGAATGGATTTTTCTTTGTGCTGGACCGAAGCAACGGCGAACATCTGCTGACGGCGCCCTTCATTAACAGCAATTGGACTCTGGGGATCAATGCCAAGGGCCAACCCATTCCCAATCCGAAAAAAGAGCCTACACGTGATGGTACGTTCGTCTCGCCCAGCTCGAATGGCGCGTCGAATTGGTTTGCGCCCAGTTTCAATCCGGCGGCCGGTCTTTTCTACGTGGTGGCGTCGCAGAGTTACAGCGTCTTTTACTTGACCGCAGAGGGAAAAGCCGAAGGATTTGCCGGACGCGACGATTTTCTGAATTATCCGGGGACCATCAAGGCGATCGACTTCAAAACGGGAGAGGTTCGCTGGACGCATGAGCTGGGCGGCATGGGTAGTGGCCTGCTGACCACGGCGGGCAATTTGCTCTTTGCCGGCGACACCTCGGGGCATATCCTGGCCATCGACTCTGCTACCGGGAAGACGCTTTGGCACACTACCGTCGCAGCCAATCAGGCAAACGGCGCGATCACCTACGAACTCGACGGCAAACAGTACGTGGTTGTGGGAGCGGCTGACTCACTGTTTGCGTTCGCTCTTGGCCCCAGCCGTTGAAGCGCGACAGTCAGATCTTCCGTGCGACGAGGCTGACTAGTTGTTTATGGCTCGCTCCGCTTAGAGGATTGAGCTTCCGACGGGTACGCCTCTTTATCCCGCCACATTTGGCTGTCTGGATAGGCTCTCCTAGGACGCTGGCTATCCCTATGCAGAGATCCTGCATGGCCGGGGAGCGCTGGTGGACGCGAGCTCAGTTCGCCGAATGCTTACCGATTTTGGGAAGAAGCGTCCGGGCCAGTTCGATAATGTAACGGTGAGGAATGCCTTTGGTCTTGGCGAAATCATCGGTATTAATTTGCATGGCAATGGCCACCCGATACTCGTGGAAATATTCCATTTCTGACAAAAAGCCCGGGAACCATCCTCCATGACCATAGGTGATTCCGAAATCGGTGTGGCGGATCTGCACTCCGAGACCGTATTCATCATTCTTTCCCGTCTTGGCTGGTACTCCTGCTTCCATCGTTTGCAAGGCATCTGGCTTGAGTAGTTTGCCTCCGTAAAGCATATACGCCCATCGCGCAAGGTCGGTGGAGTTGGAGAGGAATCCTCCACCTGTCCATTCGAATTGTGGATTGAAGATCAGTTTACCATCGCGGATGTTTGGTCCCTTGAAGCGAAAGGGGCTGTCCGGCATGGAGTAACCGGGGATGACGCCAGGCAGAGCGCGCTGCGTTGACGGCATCGTATTTTCGAGCTTCAGCGGTTTCAGAATTATTCGGTCCACGTCGCTGTACAGCGAATGATGGAGGATCTTTTCCGCGGCAATTCCCAGGACGAGATAATTGGCATCCGCGTAGCTCCACCCTTGGCCGGCAGAAAACAGCGGTGGTTGGTCGAAGATAAAAGACAGCAGTTGCTCGGGTGGCCAGACCTTGTCGGGGCTCTCGGTGAGAGCTTTGGTGAAGGTGGGCAGTTCCGCGTATTCGGGAATGCCGCTGGTGTGGTTCATGAGCATGCGGACGGTAATGTCTCTCGCGTTTGGCAGGCGGTGAAACCATGGCTCGTCGCCCAGCCAGATGGAGACTTTGTCGTCGAGTCTCATTTGTCCCGCAGAGATCATGCAAAGAAACACGGTGGCGAAGAAGGTCTTGCCAATGCTGCCGGCGAGCATGCGGTCGCCGGGATGCATGGGCCTTTTCGTTTCGACGGTGGAAAGCCCTGTGGCAACCGAAAATTCGCGGCCATCCGGTAGCACGACGGCCATGGTGGCGCCGGGAAATCCGTTGGTAGTCTGGAATTCATTGAGACCCGTCTGGGTCACTTGGACCAGTGGCTGTGCGTTCTCCGATTGAACCTGCGATTGCGCGACCCAAGTGGGTAGAGTGACAAGAATCGCTATTACGGCTAGGGTATGGAGTCGTCGCATGTTTCCGCTCCTGGCAACGACAGTTTGGACGCATAACAGGTGCTGGGCACGGCGCAATGGGGTCATTTTGCCGCGAGCACACCGGAAAAAGGTGTGAACTGCCACTCCATAGGGGCGAAGATATGGACCGCCGGGGTCGGATCGTGAAGCAGTTCCTGCGAGAAGACCGTCTAGATAGGTATGTTCCTGAGTATGCCTTCGGTTTCGGGACAGAAGCGCTGTTTCGTGAGCAATCGCCACAATGCCGCCTATGCTCAATCATTTCGAGCGGCACGTATCGATCCCGCGAAGGCAGAGCGCTACGATTAGAGACGAACGGGACGCACTCGGACGGAGAATGCAGCAGGCAAGCATTGTGGACGTACACGATTCTGTTGGCGGGGTGAGCGTTGCGAGGGCCGTCGATCACAAGAGCGTCCCTCGGACCTGGACGCTCGGGCGCTGGCGCGGAGTTATCTGGCCGTGGTGTGTACGTGTCTGGCGTTGGAGCTTCCCCATTGGAACCTGCCTGGGTTTGGCATCCGGGTTTCACGATTACGCGGTTGCCCGGGCTTTCGGCCAGGAAATGTCGCTTGCCTACTGGGCAGCGGGAGAGATTCTGCTGTTCTGGTTTTGGTCTCTGTTCACACCGTGGATTTTGCTGATGATGCGCAGCTTTCCGCTTCGGCGGGAAAGCTGGTTGAAGGGCGGGCTGGTTCATCTGGCCGCCTATGCTATTTTAGCGGTGGCATACACCGGATACTACTTGTTTATCGACGCGCGGCTCGGTCCCAACAACGATCCTGGGTTGAAGAGCGACTTTGTGCACTCGTTTTCCGTGGCTCTTTCAGGCGGGCTCGTCAAATATTATTTGCCGATTCTGGTGGCCGGCTACATCGGCGTGTATTACACGCAGTTGCGGGAGAAGGAAGTTCACAACGCGCAGCTGGCGTCGCAGCTCGGACAGGCGCAGCTGCGCGCGTTGAAAGCGCAACTGCAGCCGCATTTCCTGTTTAACACTCTGCATTCGATTTCGACGCTGGTGTATACGGACGCGCGAAGCGCGGACGAGATGATCAGCCAACTGAGTGATCTGCTCCGTATGACGCTGGAAGCGGAAGAGTTTGATCGCGTTCCCCTTCGACAGGAAATGGACTACGTCCGGAAATATTTGGCCATCGAGCGGACACGGTTCTCGGATCGGCTGCAGGTGGATCTTGAGGTCGATCCGGCCACATTGGATTTTCCTGTCCCTTACTTCCTTCTGCAACCCATTGTGGAGAATTGCGTCCGGCACGGAATTTCGAAGAAGGCCCGGGGAGGGAGTATCCATCTGCGGACGTCGTTGAACGGAGAACGACTCCGAATCAGCATCAGCGATGATGGGCCAGGAACGAGGGTCGGCGAAGTCGATGGGAATGGGCGTTCCGGGGTCGGCCTCAAGAACACTAGAGAGCGCCTCGAACAGTTCTACGGCCGCAACTTCGAATTCACAATCCAGGGATCGAGCCGGGGAACACAGGTGGAATTTTTGTTGCCGTTCGCGGCGGTTCGAGAAACGGTCTGACGCTGCCGGTGGGGAACGCAAGGTAGAAAGGAGGAGCCGGTTGGTGGCAAAAGTGGAAGTGGTTATCGCGGATGATGAACCGCTGGCACGCAAAAAGTTGAGTTTGCTGCTGGAAAAAGATCCAGAGGTTTGCCTGGTCGGAGAGTGCGGCACGGTTCAGCAGACCATCGAGGCGGTCAACGGGAAGAAGCCGGATCTGCTCTTTCTGGACATTCAGATGCCCGATGGAGAAGGCTTTCTGGCGCTGGAAAAAATCGCACCCGGTGCGATGCCCGTCGTGATTTTCACGACAGCGTTCGACCAGCATGCCGTGCGAGCTTTCGAGGCCAACGCGCTTGATTATTTGTTGAAACCGTTCGATGAAACGCGTTTTGTAAAATCCCTTGGGCGCGCGAAGGCCTATCTCGCGGCCACGACTTCGACCGAGGCGATTTCTGGGTTGATGGATTCCCTGGGTGCGCTGGCGGATGGTCGGGTTCAGTCGGAACGACTTGTGTTTCGCGCAGAAGGGCGAATGGTGTTTGTGAACCCAGGCGAGATCGATTGGATCGAAGCGGCGTCGAACTATGTGCGAATTCACGTCGGCGCCGGTTCTTATCTTGTACGAAGCACGGTCGGAGAGGCGGAGGCGCGGCTGGATGGAAAGCGGTTCGTTCGCATTCATCGCTCGGTGATTGTGAACGGCGACCGCATCAAGGAATTGAAGGCCTGCAACAGCGGAGAGTTCATCGTTACCCTGACGAATGGGAAACAACTCCCGGCCAGCCGCGGCTTCCGCGAAAACATAGAGAAGCTGTTGAAAAGGACGCTCTGAGACGAAGCGCGGCGGTTCAGTCTTGAGGCTTTGTCGAGTCCAGGATGTAGCGCATGGGAATTCGGTAGAGGTTGCCGAGGCCGTTGAAGAGCCCGCGCGAAAATTTAACGAAGTCCGCGTGACTCATAGGCGAAGGGGGCGCGTGATCCAGTTTCTCGCTCGTAAAAAGCATCCAGTTGCCGTCGCCTGAGATTCTCGGACTGTAATCACGCGCTGGCGTATTGACCATGGTTCCGACGTTGCGTGGCTTGGTCCACGCGCCATTGCGATTGTAGCTGATGTAAATATCGGAGCTGCCCTGACTTTCTTCGCGTCCGAAACTTCCGATCAGGAGAAAACTCTCGTCGGGTGCAATGGCAGCTTCAAAGCTGTCGATTTGAGGCCCATTGAAGTCCGGACCCAGATCCTCCGCTTGCTGATAAACGCCATTGGCCAGCCGCGAGCGAAAGAGATCGTAGTGCCCCGTTTTGCGACTCGAAGCGAAGTACACATTTCCGTTGCTGGTCATGGACGCAAAGACCTGATTGAAGCCGTCGTTCACGGGTCCCGGCATAAGCTCCGGCGCGGTCCAGCCATGGGGCGTTTCCGTCGCGTACCAGATGTAGAAATGGTGCTTGTCTACGCCGTGAATGGGGCGGTCCGATGCGAAAAGGAGTGTTTTACCATCCGGGCATAGGACCGGGTCGGTATCGCGATACCGGCCTGAAAAGGGCAGAACGGCGGGAGTCGTCCACGCACCATTCCGCAGGTGGGATTCATACAGTATATATAGGTAGTGGGGCGGAGCGGACTTCTCAAAATAAAGGGTTTGTCCGTCCGGGGTGAGGTTGCCACCTAGCTCGTCGTCTGGGGTAGAAATTACCCCTTCGCCGATAAGTTGCGCCTTGGGTGGAGGTGGTGCGACATCGGGACCTTGCGAGCCAGCCGGTAAGCTCAGCATAGTCATGAGAATGAGGGAGATACGAACTCGCTCGGGATTCATTGGGGTTTGGACCTTCTTTCAATCTCCAGAGCGTCGAGGGTTATGTAGTAGATGTTGCCGTGCCCGTTCAAAGCACTGTGAAGGATACGTTCGATTTGCTGATAGTTCAGTCGACGGGCGGTGGGGACGCTGAAAGGACTTCGTTCACTGCTGAAGAACAGGTATTTGCCGTCGGGACTGATGGAAGGCGAGGATTCATCCGCGAACGAGTTGACATCATGTTCGAGGTGCTGGGCCTTGTTCCAGTGACCGTTTTGGCCAAAGCTGGCATAGAGATCGCCGCGCGGGTATCGGACCCCACCCCCTTTAACGGTTTCGGGGCGGTCGGCGCCTTCCGGCAGTTCGCCTCCGGCTGAGGCAAAGACCAAGAGGCGTTCGTCGGGAGAGACGTACGGGTCGGCATCATTGAAATCGGAATTGATCTCCGCGCCGAGCTTCTCGGGTTCGGTATATGCATTGTTGACAAGCCGTGATCTGTAGATATGGGCATGACCTGATCCATCCCGTGTGGAAGCGAAGTACAGGGTGCCGTCCTGGGTAACCGAAGGAGCCCAGTTCCAGCGATCGTCAAGCGCGTTGATTGGCGGAGGTAGGAGAACGGGCTCGCCCCATTCGTCGGCTCTACGGGGCACGGACCAGATCTTCAAGGCGTGCAGGTTCTTACCTTCGACGGGCCGTGAAGAGGCGAAATACAAGGTTTTTCCGTCGGGTGCGAGCCGAGGCGGGAAATCGAGATACTTGCCAGAGAAAGGCAGGACCTCGGGCTCGGTCCAGCGATGATCGCGGTAACGGGAAACGCAGAGAAGGCCAAGGCGCGGGAAGGTCGTGTACTGGTTGACTTTGGTGAAGTAGTATTCGGTTCCATCCGGGCTGAAGGCTCCGTTCAACTCATCGTCCTCCGTCGAAATAACGCCCTCGGCGAATAATCTGGGTTTGCTTGGTCGGCCAAGGTCGTACGGACCAGCTTGCCCGTTCTGCGGGAACAGAGCGGATCCAAATAGCATAGAGCACAGCAGAGCGCCAACGGCACCCACGAGAGGCCACGTGCTTCGAATCCTGTCCGGTGTGGTCATCTGCTCCTCGAAATTCGCTTCCCAGCGGAACTGGGTGTCGTTCTCACTGGCGCTCCGCTTCCGTTTGGGCCAACTTTCGCAGATAAACGGATAAATGGTATTGCTGCAAGGATTGCAAAGTCGCCATGCGCACACCCTGGATGGTTGATGGAGTTCCTTCCCTCGTTGACGCGAATCTTAATGATCAGAGAGCGCGCCGTGACAGAGCCAGGGACCAATGCAGCGAATTCGGGGATGAAAGTAGGAACGGCGCAGCTTGTTCGATTGATGCCTGCTGGGTCTCGCATCTCATCTTGCTCGATTCTGGACCTACGCGGTGGGCCGACAACCGGCCTCTATTTGAAGAGATCTATCCCGAGCGGAGTCGGCGGCGCAGTGAGTTGACTCCCGAGAGAGGTGATCGTGCCGCGGAAGAGCAGAATCTGCAGCAGCTATTTCGAAATGCTATTCTATTCGGCGGAAAAGCGGCGGGCTTTCCTGAATCAGTTTTCTGTGCCATCCATCGTTCCTTCGTTGAGTGAAATGCTGCTGCAAGACATACGCGAAATCAATCTGACGGCAGAGGCAGGCGAGTTCGCGTTTCCTGTTCTCGTGGCCAACTGGCGATTCGACTTGGATGTTACTCTGTCGACGGCATTTGATCTCCATGCGTATACCCGGCTCACTTTTTTATGTGTTCGAAACCAGCGGGCACCTGCCGCTCTACGAGCAGCCGGAAGAGTTCGTCCGAATCGTGGAGTTGTTTCTGGATGGGCGACCGCTGTGATCTTCCGAGTCGGCTGCCCATTCGCGGGATCGCACGTCCCATAGACTATGCCCCTCGAAGATCTTCGCTACGCTATCCGCTTCTTCAGGAAAAGCCGTTCGTTCACGCTGGCCGTCCTGCTCTCCCTCGCGATCGGCATTGGCGCGAATACCGCCATGTTCAGTGTCGCGAACGCGTTGCTGTTGCGTCCCCTTCCATACGGAAATGCAGATCGCCTGGTGATCCTCTGGAATCGCTCGCCCGGTTTAAATATCGCCGAGGACTGGTTTTCGACGGCGCAGTATTTCGACGTCAAATCTACTCAGAGCTTCGAACAGGTGGCACTCGCGATTGGAGGGAACGAAAGCCTGACCGGTGACGCGGACCCCGAGCGAGTGGGCACCATCCACGTGTCATCCAGTTTGTTGCCGATGCTCGGCGTACGGGCCACCACGGGCAGGCTCTTCACGGCTGATGAGGATGTGCGTGGCGGCCCAAGCACGGCGGTGCTCAGCTATCCCATGTGGGAACGGCGTTTTGCTGGAGACCCGCATGTACTGGGGAAATCACTGACCATCAACGGAAAACTTCACCAGATTGTGGGAATTCTTCCGAAGGGCTTTTCACTTCCGCGCGAGGTGTTGCCAACTTTAGGCGGCGCGGAGCAAGCCGAAATTCTTTTGCCGCTGCCACTTGGACCAGAGGCTTACCAGGGGCGGGGGCACGAAGACTACAACATCCTCGCCAAGCTGAAGCCTGGCCATTCCGTAAGGCAGGCCCAAGCGGAAATGGATACTTTGACGGCGCGTCTGCGGCACGACTATTCAAGCGTCTATCCGCCGAATGGTGGCTTGACGTTTGGAGTGGTTGCGCTTCAGGAACAGGTGGTGGGCGACGTTCGCGGGACACTGGTGCTCTTGACGGGAGCGGTTGGTCTCGTGCTGCTCATCGCCTGCGCGAATGTAGCGAATCTGTTGTTGTCGCATGCCGCCGCGCGTCAAAAGGAGATCGCGGTGCGGATGGCATTGGGAGCTTCCGGCGGCCGTGTGCTTCGCCAATTAATGACGGAGAGCGTGTTGGTCGCATCCGGGGGCGGACTTCTGGGTGTCGGATTTGCAGCTGTCGCACTGGCCGGAATTCGCATTCTCGGCCCGAAGATCATTCCCCGGCTTCCCGAGGTTGGTTTGAACGCCCAAGTTCTGTTGTATGCGGTGGTAATCTCCGTTTTTTCGGGCGTGCTATTCGGGTTGGCACCTAGTCTGCGCCTTCGCGGAGTTGATCTGAACGCCATCCTCAAGAATGCGGGCCGCGGATCGGCTGGTAGAGGCGCGGTGTGGGGGCGCGGAAATGGGCTCCGCAAACTACTTGTTATTTCGGAAATAGCGCTGTCGGTGATTCTGTTGATTGGAGCCGGACTGCTGATTCGGAGCTTCGCCCGCGTGCAGCAGGTGCGCGCCGGCTTCAATCCGGATAACGTTCTGACGCTCGAGCTGACGATGACAGGCCGAAGGTACGACGCTCCTGGCGCGGTAGGTGAAGCCTATCGCCTGCTCGACGAACGGTTGGAACATCTTCCTGGGGTGAAGGCCGCGGGCGCCGTAACATCTTTGCCTCTGAGTCAGATGTTTGCCTGGGGACCCATTGTGGTGGAAGGCCGCGTACCGGCGGCCGGAGAAAATTTCCTTAACGCGGACCAGCGTGTCGCAGCCGGCCATTATTTCGAGGCCATGTCGATTCCGCTCGTGGCGGGTCGCTTCTTCAGCGAACACGATACTGCGACGAACCCGCGCGTCGCCCTGATCGATGACTACATGGCTCAGGAGCTCTGGCCGGGTCAGAATGCCGTGGGGAAGCGATTCCGTTTCGCAGACGTAGGTGCGGGCCAGGATTGGGTGACCGTCGTGGGAGTTGTGGGCCGCGTGAAGCAATACACCCTCGATAGTGACTCGCGCATGGCGCTGTACGTTTCGCATATACAATTCCCGTCGCGGGACATGAATGTGGTGCTGCGTGCCGCAGAGGTGGATGCTGGCCTCGCCTCTTCGGTCAGAGAGGTGGTTCGAAACATCGACCGCGATCTGCCGATCTATCATCTGCGGACGATGGAACAACGCGTGCGAGAATCGCTCGGCCGACGACGATTCTCCATGGTCCTGCTGGGTCTGTTCGCAGGTTTCGCGCTGCTGCTGGCGACGATCGGGATTTATGGTGTGGTTTCCTATCTGGTGACGCAAGGAACACGGGAGATGGGAATTCGCCTAGCGCTGGGCGCCTCGGAAACACGCATTTTGACTCTGGTGATGCGGCAGGGAATGCTGCTTGCGTTGGCGGGGATCATGGCGGGTTTGACGGGCGGCCTGGTTCTTGCGCGTATCATGCACGGCATGCTTTTTGGAATCAGCGCAGGGGATCCTGCCACGTACATCGCCGTCTGTAGCTCGCTCGGGTTGATCGCCCTCGTTGCCAGTTACATCCCCGCGTGCCGCGCCGCGCGCGTGGATCCGACCGTATCTCTTCGCTGGGAGTAGATTTCGATTTTGCGGAACAGTTCATGAAGCAGAGCTTTGTATTTTGTACAGACGCGGCTTTTCGACTAGACAATCCCTCAGCCCAGAAAGAGGTGCCGTGGGCGAGTGCGAAGCTATTAGTAGTGTAGCGAGAGGAGAGCATCGACCGGCGCAGCGCGACGTGTGGGATCACAGGCTTCAGGCAAAAAGCCCGTTTGCATACGGCGGCCGTGGTTCTTACGCTGATGCCCGGTATCGGTGCGAACACACGGCGATCTTCTAGTGTGGACATCATGGTGCCAGACTGATGGTCAGTCCGAAAGGTGCGAGCGAATTTCGGATGATGGTCTCTTCGCCGACGGCGACCACCGACATTCTGGACGCCGGGAAATATGTGCGGCCGGCCGACTCCACGTCAGACGGTGTGATGGAGGCGATTTTCTGGCCATACCGACCGATTTCCAGCGGTGGCAGCCCTTTACTCCAGAGGTCCGTCAGCTCGCCGGCCAACACATCCTGAGATTGCAGTCGGATGGAGGCTAAGCCCAGGAGATAGCGCTTGGCCTGTAGCAGTTCGGCATCGGTAGGGGCGGTGGTTGCCATGCGGTTCATCTCGTACAAGATTTCATTGAGAGATGCTCCCGTCACTTCGTTTCGAACGTCGGCTCTTGTGCGCAACACACCAGCCGAGCGATAGATCTGCAGGAATGCAGCCGGGGAATAGGCATAGCCTTTCTCCTCGCGAATGTTTAACGTCAAGCGTGAGCCGAAAGCGCCGCCATAAATGGCGTTTGCGACTTCAGCGGCTTCATAGTCGGACGCACCTCGCAAGGGACCGAGCGAGTCCAGCAACAAGGTGGTTTGCACGGACTGCGGGCGCGGAACCACGAACACAGCGTGCGCTGGGGTGCCGACCGGTGCGGGCGCAGGCGGAATAACCGGGGTCGATGGAGCGTGCCAGGAACCGAATAGTTCCCGTAACAGCGCGAGTATTTCGTCGGCTTGGAAATCGCCGATGGCCACCAGCACGGCGCGGTCCGGTCGAAAGCGTCGCGCGTACTCCGCGCGCAATTCGCCGGCGGTGGTAGCAGCGATGGACTCCCTTGTGGGGGAGGCAAAGGCATAGGGTGCGTCCCCGAAGACCACTCTGGCCATGGAACGCGAAGCAAGGAAGTACGGATCGGCTTCATCCTGATCCAGTTGCTGCGTGAGATTCCGTTTTGCGAGCGTCACCTCGTCCTCGGGAAAACTGGCGTTCTGGACAAGGTCCGCGAGAATCTGCACTCCCTTCGGTGCATTGGACGACAGAATACTGGCCGAAACGCGGATGGTGTCCCGGAAGCCGATCGAGGTGATGTCGCCGCCGGCGGCCTGCATTTGCTCCGCGATTTGACGTGCCGTTCGTAGTTTGCTGCCTTCGGCTAAAGTGGATGCGAGAAGCTGTGCGAGTCCGGACCGTCCCTTGGGGTCCGCGGCGGTACCGCCCATCACCGCGAAGGAGAGAGAGACTTTAGGAAAACCTCCCCGGGGAACCAACCAGACGGTGAGGCCATTCTCCAGTCGCTCTTCGCGCACGTTTGGGGCCTCGAGAGGTTTTTCTGACCCGAACGGCGGCAAGTCTGCAGGCAACGAGGGTTCCTTTTGTCCGTAGGAGCAGGCAGCGAGCAGCAAGGGAAGAGCCAGTGTCAACACTTTCATTTGGGATCTCCAGCGGCGTCGGGCGTTTTCGCGCGTTCCGGCACGCGGTTAATAATCGTGCGATTTGTCCTTGACAAGTATTTCGCGACGAAGGCGCGAACTTCGTCGGAGGTCACCCGCGATACTTCTTCGGGAATCGCATACGCGCGCTCGAAGCCTCCATCTAGAAGGGTGGCGTGGGAAAGGGCTTGCGCTCGGGCAAATGGAATTTCCAGTTGTGCGTACCAATCGGACCGCATTTTCGCTCGAATGCGACTCAGTTCTTCATCAGGTGGCCGCCGGGCCGCGAGATCGGCAATGACCGCGTCGTAGGCCTGGAGGACTTGTTCCTGGGTTGTATCCTTGGGGTATACGATGAAAGACGTGAGCAGCGTTGGCCCGTTGTATTCAAAGGGATTGGTGCCCGTAAAATTCAATCCTCCGGCGACGGAGATAGCCACTTGGCTTTCCTTCACAAGCTTGCGATACAGCCGCGAGGCCTGGCCATTGTGGAGGAGTTCGCCGACCAGCGCTCCCACAACCGCCTCACTCGAGGTACGCGGGGGCATGCGATAGCCGATGGCCAGCGCGGGAACTTTTGCCAGCCTGTCCGATTGGGTCAGGCGGCGCTCGGCGGTTTGCGGACCCTCGGAAACGTCGGGGTGTCGAGGCGTGGATCTCGAGGGAACTGCGGAGAAGTATTTCTGAATTTTGGCGAGAAGTTCGTCCGCGGAAAAGTCGCCAACGATGGCAAGAACGGCATTGTTGGGCGCGTAGTAGAGCTCGTAAAAATGACGGACGTCCTCAATGCTCGCGGCGTCGAGATCCTTGAAGTTGCCGAAGCCGTTATGTGAATTCGGGAATTTGTCGAAGGCCTTCGCGGGCAAGTCGACAAAATAGAACAAGCCATAGGGTTGGTTCAGCACACTGACCCTGACCTCTTCTTCCACCACGCTGCGCTGGTTGTCGAGGTTCCTGGAGGAAAAATCGAGTGTTTTCATGCGGTCGGCCTCGAGCCAGAGGATGGCGTCGAGCGCCGAGATGGGAGCGCTTTCATAGTATTGCGTGAAATCGCTGTCCGTCTCGGCGTTGTTGACGCCCCCTCCTGATTCGAGAACGCGTTCGAAGATTCCCTTGGGAGCGGCGGGCGTACCCTCGAACATCATGTGCTCGAACAGGTGGGCAAAGCCGCTGCGACCCTGCGGTTCGAGACGGGAGCCAATTCCGTAGGAAAGGCAGAGACCGACGGTTGGGGCGGAGTGGTCTTCGGAGAGGACAACGGTCAATCCGTTCGACAACTTTGTCTGCGTCGTGGTGGGACGCCATTCCTGGGCCTGAGCCACGCAAGACAACAGGCAGGCAAGCAGCAGCGAGAGGCAGCGCAGAATCACCATTCCCCCTCCGTTCCTTAGTCGATTAACACTGGCGAGATCATGCCGCATGTAAGCTGTGAATCCTACCGCGGTCTCGCAGGGGCCCTCCGTTTGGGCATTCTTTGGGACGAGTACAGGGATTTGCGGGACGGATTTTCGTGTAACCAACGGGCGATGCGAGGAGGAGTCCGCTGACCGCGATCCGAGTGGTGCGCAGTCTGTTATTGAAAGGAATCTCAAGGCTTTTGGCTTTCGGGGTTTATCCGCGAGGAGGGCTCTTTGTAATAACGTACGTACAAATGTATTGACATCTTTCAGCGCAACAGATAGGACGGTGGACCTGGCGTTGACTTAAACACATTGATTCCTCCTGGTTCTGACCTGCAATTGGTAGTTGCGGTTTGGACCAACGATCGCGGAGAGATCGTCGGTCTGGGCCACGACCCTACTTGTCCCAATGGCGATAGCTGCGACGCGCACGCTTACGTGCTGATCCCCTGCGATCAGGATCATCCTGACATCGAAGGATGCGACTATGAACCTGTGGAAACGGTGACCGAAGATCGATACTTTTCAGTTCCGTTTGATTGACTCTGGGGCAACCGGCATCTCACGTCGCTTCCGACCTGCATGTCGCAGTTCACCAACCCCTAGTCCGAACCGGCTCCAGCCAGGGTAGAGCCTCTGAGAGCCAAACCCCAGGCTACCGAGGTAAATTGATTTCCCGTCCTGATCCGTTGCTCTCCGAAGCGCGTTGCGAAGATTCTTCTTACTGCTGGTACGAATGACGATCCGCCAGTCAGAAACACCGCATCTACGTTTCTCGGATGAACTCCACTTGTTCTAAGCAAGGAGTCCAAACAGGACTCAATCTGCTTCAATTCGTCGGAGATCCAGGTTTCAAAGGAAGAACGTCTTACTCCGGCAGTAAGGTCAACTGCTCCATCAGAGTAACGAAACGTTGCTGCAAGGTTGTTTGACAATTCGTACTTCACGGCCTGAACAGACTGGAGCAATTGATATCCAAGGTCATCTTTTATGAGATGGATCAAAGCGGCGATTTTCTGAGGTTCAATGGCATCGGTCTTGATACGGGTGAGCAAGTCCATCACCTCCTTGGCCCTCAGAAAGGACAGGTGATGCCAGCGTTCCAACTTGCCATAGATCCAGGAGGGTATCGGTAAAAGCCTCTTCATCGAACGCATATCCGTCCCGGCGCCGAGCGCGGGAGACAAAAGATGTCGAATGAGCTTCGCATCAAACGAATCGCCTGCCACACCGAGGCCTGCGTTGCCTAGAAGGTCCGCCGCACTTCTACCTCTACGACGGACACTTGGACCGACCCTAACCAAAGAAAAGTCACTCGTGCCACCTCCAAAATCTCCAATCAGAATGAGTTCATCGTGATCAAGTGTTGACTCGTAGTAGTGAGCTGCCGCTATCGGCTCAAGCTCGAACTGCACAGACTCGTACCCAGCAATGTTGAATGCCATCTTAAGACGGTTTTCCGCACAGCAATCCTCTTCCTCGGTTTCGGCTCCGACAAATCGTACCGGTCGACCAACTACCGCTTTCGAAATGGGGACACCAAACTGGGCAGCGGCCTTTTCACGCAGGTCTCTCAAGATACGCGCGATCAGGTCCTCGAGCGTGTGTCTCCGGCCAAAAACGTCCGTACTCAGGAGGCTGCGATTGCTCAGAAAAGACTTCAGCGATTGCATCAACCGTCCTTTGTGGTCTGCAGAGAGGTAGTGCTCGATACCCTCCGGTCCGCTCCACGATTTGAGTGCGATGACACCCCGCTCTTTTACTTGCTCGAGATAGAGAAGCGAACGATAGGCGGCCGTCACTTCGCCCATGTAAGGGAAATGAGCAAACGCAACCTCGCCAGTGTCGTTAGCGCGGGCAATCGAACTATTCGTCGTGCCAAAGTCGATACCAATCGCAGTGGGCATTCTTATCGATTTTAGAGGCCACGCACCTCACCGGCAACTAACTGCACCCTCCCGCCCACCGAAGGCGGGCCAGAAGTCCCGTTCGCGAAGGTTTGTAGTGGTATAGCACTCGCTGGGATAGATCGCGAGTAACCTGCCAGTGTTTATCGATTCTCACATATCGGTCGTTATCGATGAACACGCTTCGGCTGGACAGGTGCGTGAACATGGCGCTGGTATATCCGGGCGAGCTGCTGATAGGACCTATGAAGAGCCGCGTGCGCAGTGGCCTTCCGTTGAACCTAAATAATCCAATTTGCGGTGGCTGAGGAAATCCGCGTCGATGGGATGAAGGCTTTCGCCCATCGCGGGCCAGAAGTCCTAGTGCTTTATCGGAAGCGCGCTAGAGCATCGTGCCAACGCACAATCGGCCCTCAAATGCGCGCTTCCGATAAAACTCTAGCGTTTCGGGATAGCTTCTTGACCGCCGGCGATTGGCCCGGTCAGCTAAGAGCCGCCGGTATCGTAAAGACGGGACTCGCGCGCCAATCTGCTTTTCTTCCGCAACGCCCTCCAGACATAACGCCCTCCAGACACTTGACAATCCGCAGGCAACGAGGCAGCGTGTCCCTAAACACCTAGGGGACACGCTTGGGAAAAGACCAACTGCAAGGCGCGCTTGATCTTCTGACCCTGAAAATGCAGGGCCGGGGCCCGCTTCACGGTTACGGTCTCGCGCAGCACATTCAGCAAATCTCAGAAGAAGCACTGCGTGTAGAAGAAGGCTCCTTTTATCCGGCCCTGCACTGCATGGAACAGCTCGATTGGATCTCTGCGGAATCGAAGGCCACCGAGAACGGACGCCGTGCAAAGTATTACAAGCTGACTCTGCATGGCCGCAAACGGCTCGCGCGCAAAGGAAAGGACTGGAGCCGCGTGGTGGGAGCAGTTTCCAAAATTCTGCGCTATGCGTGAGGCCTCATAATGTCCCTGCGCAAACACCTGCGATCGCTGCTCCGTCGTAAGGACCCGGACATGTATCTCGACGAGGCACTGAAGTTTCACGTCGAGACGAAAATGCTCGACTACATCGCGACAGGCATGGACCCGGAGGAAGCGCGGACCAATGCTATGCGGGCTTTCGGCGGCGTCGAAAAAGCCCGGGAAGAATGCCGCGATATGCGTGGAACAAATTTGATCGCAGACTGCTGGCGGGATCTCCGCTACGGTGTGCGGACTCTGTTCAAGGATCGCCGCTTTGCTCTCTTAGCCATCTTTGCGCTCGCATTGGGGATTGGCGCGTCCACGGTTGTCTTCAGCGTTGTCTACGACGGCCTGCTCAACCCATTCCCCTACAAGGACGCCAACGGAATCTCCATCTTCCAGATTCACGACGTGGAGCGAGCGGGCAATCAAGGCCGTGGCGCTTTCTCGTTTCCTGAATTCCTCGATTATCGCGAACAAAACCACGTCTTCACGGACATGGTGGGCACAGCTTACACGGACGTGCTTTATTCCTCCAACGGAGGAGCCCAGCAATTGCAGGGCGCCTACGTCACGACGAACACGTTCCCCTTTCTTGGCGTCATGCCGCTGCTCGGCCGATGGATCACCGACGACGACGGGAAGCCCGGCGCGCCGCCCGTGCTCGTCATGAGCTTCAGCTTTTGGGAAGAGCAGTTCAACGGTGACCCGAAAGTTTTGGGAACCGCGTTAACGCTGAATGGCGAGTCCAGAACCCTCGTCGGCGTCATGCCCCCACGGTTCCGGTATTTCGGCGCTCGCGTTTATTTCCCGCTGAGTTTGAGCCGCAACGCGGCCGACGCGAGAGACGAGTACAATCGCCCGCGATATCTCGTTGGCGAGGAGCGCCGCAAGCCCGGAGTCACCCTGCAAGCTGCGGCAGCAGACATAGACGTGATTGCCCGGCGCCTTGCCAAGGTTTATCCGAACGATTATCCAAAGCGCTTCACGATCTGGACTGATTCGCTCGCAAGCGACGTGGTGGGCGATTCCAAGCATATTCTCTATGTCCTGCTCGCCGCTGTCGGCATGCTACTTCTGATCGCATGCAGCAACGTGGCGAACTTGTTGCTCGCTCGCGCCACAATTCGCGAAAAGGAGATTGCCGTCCGGGCGTCGCTCGGGGCAAGCCAAGGGCGGCTTGTGCGACAACTTCTCGTCGAGAGTTTCGTCTTGGCGGTGGCGGGCGGCGCCTTCGGATGCCTTTTTGCGTACGGTGGTATCAGAATGGTTGCTGCCGTGATCCCGGCAATGCTTCCGGGTGAAGCCGTAATTGAATTGAACCGTGTGGTCCTGATGTTCGCCATCGGCGTCACAGTACTCACGACTCTTGGTTGCGGCCTGGCGCCAGCTATCCATTCTATGCGCGCCAATTTGAATAAGCGTCTCACGGGGAGCGGAAAGGGCGCGAGCGGTGGCTTTCGCCATGGAAAACTCCGAGCCGGCCTCGTAATCGTGGAAGTAGCTCTCTCGATCGTGCTATTGGCAGGTGCCGGCCTGATGACGCGGACCCTTTACGCCCTCATGCACGTCAATCTCGGCTTCGACGCTTCCAATGTCATGGCGGCGCAAATCACATTTCCAAAGGGAAGCTACACAACGGTGCAGGAGAGGAAGGCTTTCTTCCAACAAACGCTGGCCCGCATTACAGCACTTCCGGGCGTAGTCGCCGCCGCGGAAACCATCTCCTTGCCGCCCTACGACGCGGGAAGAAGCGAAGTAACCGTACCTGGAAAGACGCACTCCGAAGCATGGAACACGATGTTCGACACCTGCAGCGAAGGCTACTTCAGCACGCTCAGGATTCCGCTCCTGCGCGGCAGGCTTCTCTCCGAATTCGACGTCGATTCGGGGCGCTTCGTAGCGGTGGTCAACCAAACCTTCGTTCGCAATTATTTCGCCAACGATGACCCGATCGGCCATCAGTTCAAGTTCGACGTGTTCGACCAGGTCGCGCAAACCCCGCACGACGCCTATTTCGAAATCGTTGGCGTTTGTCGCCGATATTAAGAATCAGGGCTTGCAGGCCCCGCCGATGCCGCAGGCCTACATTCCCTACACGGTCACTGCGTATGCCAATCGCGCTATCCTGGTCAGAACAGCTGTGGACCCGCTTTCTCTTCTAAACAGTGTCCGCACGGAAATTTGGGCAGTGGATCGCAACGTAGCGTTTAGCGAAGCTGGAACGCTCACCGCCTTTCTGCAGCGATATTCATACGCCCAGCCGGAGTTTGGTCTCGTCTCGCTTGGCGCGTTCGCGGGAATTGGCCTGCTGCTCGCGGCCATCGGCGTTTTCAGTGTGATGGCTTATGCCGTGTCGCTGCAAACTCACGAAATCGGCATCCGCATGGCGCTCGGCGCACAGCGCGCTGACATTCTGCGGATGGTCCTCAGCAAGGGACTTGCTCTCGTGATTGCGGGAATTCTGATCGGCCTCGCGACCAGCTTTGTCGCCAACCGGCTGCTCTCAAGTGAGCTCTGGGGTGTATCGGCCAGCGATCCTTGGACGTTTTCCGCGGTCGTCGCGGTCGTCGTCGCAGTGGGCGTCGCGGCATGTTTGTTGCCGGCGCGGCGCGCCACACGCGTCGATCCACTCGTCGCCTTGCGGTACGAATAATTGTTCTGTAAATCGTTGGATACATCTCGTGGAGCAGTGCGCTTCCCAAGATTCAGTTGTTCTGGCACCCAAAGGAGCCCTAGCCGACGAGCGAGTGCTCATCAAGGGTAAACGCTAGAGCTTTATCGGACGCGCGTTTTCTCGAAGGCGCGAAATTGGGCGCGGTGCTCTGCGCGCGTTCGATAAAGCACTAAGACCTATCCTCCACTGGCCGGAGGTTGCAGTGTCGTTGACCAGAAACAAGAAACCGTGACGCCAAGGAGTTCTTCGAGACTGCGGGGCTTTATCTGAAGTTCCGGCTACCATCGCCAAAGGCTCAGATAGCCGCAATGTCTGAACATTCGAAACGTTCCATAGAGCAGTATTACGCTGAATACCCCGAACACGACAGGCTGAGTTCTGCCAGAGGGCAACTTGAGTTCGAGCGAACAAAGAGAATTGTGCTGCGATTCCTGCCAACTCCGCCTGCCATCGTGGCCGATATTGGAGGTGGCACTGGCCCATATTCTTTTTGGCTCGCCTCTCTCGGCTACGAAACCCATCTGGTTGAACCCTCGATTCGGCTCGTGGACATCCGGCTTGCCCTCTCCCCAGAAACACTTTGGCCATTTTGTTCGTCTCTTATCAATGTCACCGACAGATCACTTATACTTGGTGACCCCAGGGAGTATTTGCACATGGGCAACCTCATCTCCGACCTTCGGCTCGGCTTTCGTATCCTCCTTCGTAATCCCGGCTTCTCTGCCACCGCCGTCCTCCTCCTGGCATTAGGCATTGGCGCCAACACGGCGATTTTCTCTGTAGTCAATGCCGTCCTTCTCCGCCCCCTTCCTTTCCAGGATTCGTCCCGCATCATGCAGATTTGGCACGTCCCTCCAGCAAAGAGTTTCCCAGGAATGACGCTATTCTCCGTCTCCCCCGCGAATTACCTCGACTGGCAGAGCCAGAACCGTTCCTTTGAAGAAATGGCGGCCTATGGTGGCGCCAGTTTCAATGTAGGGGGAAAAGAACGGCCCGAGTCGATTCAAGCAGCCCCGGTCGCTCCGGGCTTCTTCTCGATACTCCGTGTTCGTCCGCTCCTCGGCCGGACCTTCACGCCGGAAGACGACCGTCCCGGCCAGGGCCATGTTGTTGTTCTCGGCAATGCGCTCTGGCGCGATCACTTTGGCGGCGATCCAAGCGTCGTTGGCCGGAACATCGTTCTCGACGGCGAGACCTACAACGTCATTGGCGTCATGCCCGCAAAATTCAAGTTTCCCAGCTGGGCTCAACTCTGGGTTCCTCTGGCCTGGACCAATGAGAAGCGCGCCATCCGCGGCAATCACAATTATTTGGTCATCGGTCGCTTGAAACCGGGCGTGGATATCCGCGCAGCGCAAGACGAAATCAGCGCGATCTCCTCCCGCCTTGAGCAACTTTATCCTGAGGACGATAAAGGTTGGGGCGCCACGATCCGTCCTTTACGCGAGCAACTGGTTGGCGATGTCCGCCTAGCACTGCTCGTATTGCTGGGCGCCGTCGCCTTCGTCCTTTTGATCGCCTGCTCCAACGTTGCCAATCTCGTGCTCGGTAAAGTCCTCGCCCGAAAAAAAGAAATCGCCATTCGGACGGCTCTCGGAGCCGGCCGTGGCGCAATCCTGCGTCAAATCCTGGCGGAAACCGTGCTCCTCTCGCTCGCTGGCGGCGCGTTGGGCTTGTTCCTGGCAAGTTTTGGCACGTCTGTGATCGTCAAATTCCTCGCCGATCGACTCCCGCGCTTCGCAGAAATCGCTCTCGATGGTCGGGTGCTCGCATTCACCGCACTTCTCGCGCTGTTCGCAGGCGTCCTCGCGGGTCTTCTCCCGGCTCTGCGGTTTACGAAAACGGATGTGAACGAAGCTCTTAAGCAAGGCCAGAGCCGAGGCAGCTCCGATTCGGGCGGAAGGAAGACGCGCAGCCTGCTAGTGGTTTGCGAAGTTGCCCTATCTTTGGTTCTGCTGATCGGTGCGGGACTCATGGTCCGAACACTGTGGCAGCTCAGTAACGTGCAACCCGGCTTTGACCCTAATAGCGTTCTCACGATGGCCATCTCTGTTCCTGCCAACAAGTTTGCCACTCCCGCCGCCCAAATCGCCTTCTTCGAGCGCGTACTCCAGCGGGTTCGGGCTACCCCTGGTGTGGAGTCGGCCGGCGTAATCGATGACCTTCCCATGGGCGGCGGCGGCTCGCACCAGCCTGTTGCTATCGAAGGCCAGCCTGTCGTGCCCATGGCAGACCAGCCCGAAGTCGATGTTCGCCTCGCTAGTCCGGGCTACTTGCATACAATGCGCGTCGCGCTCTTGCGTGGCCGCGATCTCACTGATTCCGACGTGGCGGGCAGAACCCCCACAGTGCTTATCAGCGAGTCTATGGCCAAGCGCTTTTGGCCCAACCAGGACCCCATCGGCCAACATCTCACGTTGACCTTCTACCCGAATGCGGTTCGCGAAATCGTGGGAATTGTAGGCGATGTGAAACTGGATTCTTTGGACGAGACCCGGCCGGTTGCGACGGTCTATTGGCCGCTGGACCAAATCTACGCCCCTCCCTCCGAACCGTGGCGCTCCTTTGGTATGAGCCTCGCCGTGCGTACCAGCACAGACCCCATGGGCACTGTTTCCGCGGTGACCAGCGCTGTGCGCGAAGTAGACCCGGAAACGCCCGTCACAGACGTGATGAGCATGAACGAATTGATTTCCAATTCTTTATCACCTCAGCGCTCCAACATGTTCTTGCTCGCCGCATTCGCTGGGCTCGCGCTGGTGCTTACTGCACTTGGCATTTATAGCGTGCTTTCCTACGCCGTTCGCCGCCGCGTTCGCGAGATCGGCATTCGAATGGCCTTGGGCGCGTCACACTTCGACGTATTGAGGATGGTGGTTGCCGATGGAATGAAGCCGATTCTACTCGGCGTCTGTATTGGCTTTGCCGCTGCGCTCGCTTTGGGACGCGTCGTGTCGTCCCTCATCTTTGGCGTCCGCGCAACCGATCCGCTCACCTTCGTAATGGTTGCACTACTTCTTGTCGCGGTCGGCCTTCTGGCTACGGTCCTGCCCGCTTACCGTGCCACTCTCGTCGAGCCCATCCGCACCCTCCGAGAGGAGTGAAGCGCAAGACCTCGTTATATTTTGTCGCCGATTCTGGTCGGATCATGGCACTCCGAAATAATCCACATGATTGTCTGATAACGCCGAAACCGGACATCAAGTCAAAATGGGCCCAAAACCACTTCTCCGATAATGTGACTCATCAGGCAAGCGGAGTCACTGCCAGTTCCCCGTCACTCGGGAACAGACAGCAATAGGTCGAGGCGGACCCACATTTCCGCTTGGCCGGCTAACGGGTCAAGTTCAAACCAACGCGTGATGCGAGACGGTTCGGCAGTAGTTGCACGAACTAGACCAATCGTGAGAAGCGGCGGCTGGAGTTTGGGAAGTCCACGCCCATCGCGAACCAGACGAACGCACCGAATACTGCGGAGGCCAGTAACACACGCCATTCAAAGTGAGGAGTTGGCGCCGGGCCGCCGTGACCCAGAGCCGTCATGAGCGCTCCGGCGACGACGCTTGCAACGGCCGCCCACTGATACAACCGAAGGCGCGCAAAGACAGGTGTTTGCGGTTCACCGCGCCAAGCCTCTTCCACAAAGCGCCCCAGGCCAGTGAGAATGAAATAGATTCCAGAAATGAGATGCAGGGGTGCATGCAGGATCCACAAGCGTGCTATGGCCGAGGCAACAAAACCGTTCCACAGGATCGAGTATACGGGCGTGGGATGGAGCGGCAAACCAGCCCAAGCGGTCAGTCGACAAACACGCGAGCGCGGGTGAGTGTAGCGAATCCCCAGCGAGTCGGGCGCGAGCCTCCCGTGACAGCAACCCTGCACTAGGCAGCGCAGCCTGCCCATGGCTTGGGCCCAAGGTCCGCCGGCTGAGAACGCAGCGAGAATGAGCCACGCGCTCGCACCGAACAGCGGTGCCACGAGGGCGCCAAGGATCCCGCCGAGCAAGCCGCCGTAGTAGCCAAAAGGGCGCAAAAGCTGGGACGATCCTTCGATGTATTGGGCCCATAGTGCCGCCCCAACCACAGCAGCAAACCCAGCAACGAGGACCGCTGTCTGGTGTTCAGAACCGACGAGTGAACCGGCGATCCAAAGTCCGAAAGTTCCTCCCAGGCCGACATAGATGCCATGGTTGATGATGCGAACTGAGCCAATTCTCCACTCTCTCCAGGAGTTGGCGATACGCTCGGCTCCGCTCCGGATGGCCTCCCAGAAGGCCGCACCGCGCGTAACAATCCCGACGATCGCAAAGCCGGCAAGCACGTTGACCAGTGCATTCTGACCCGTAGTTACGCAACTGCCGGAAATGAGGAGTGCCCAGCCGAGGGGCCACCACGCTCCCCTGGGCCATCGCCGGGCGTAAACCTCGGCGGCCAGCATAGTCCAGATCACGCGAAACGAAGGAAACCCGGTCGCGGGGCCGTCCAGCATTCGTTCG
>Ga0210410_10000891_pt1 | contig 29333 bp, 25 predicted proteins | sample IncBWC4MmetaG_FD_161058 | JGI IMG/M metagenome (GOLD analysis project Ga0210410, IMG submission 161058) | Forest soil microbial communities from Barre Woods Harvard Forest LTER site, Petersham, Massachusetts, United States - Inc-BW-C-4-M | ecosystem: Environmental > Terrestrial > Soil >...
CCGGTGGTGTAAAAGAACTTTCCGGAATGGTCCACCGTCCCGGCGAAGGGAGAACTGCCATCGGAGAAAGGCGAACCCGCCAAGGGCGTAAGAGCGCCGGTCGAACCATTAAAGCTGAAGGCGGCCACCCCGGCCTGATAGGGAGCGTACAAATACTTCCCGGAAGGATCCATCGATAGGCTCCCAGCGCCTGCACCGCCGATGGAAAAGGGCGATCCGGCAACGGGCGTCAGGCTGCCCGTAGTTTGATTTATGGAAAAAACTTTGACTTGGCTGCCGGTTGAATCCGTAACCAGCAAGAACTTCCCGGAAGCGGCGGTGAGCATATTGCCGGTGATAAATAGACCAAGGGCAGAGTCCTGAGTCGTTGCGAGAGCAGTCAGACCGCCGTTCTTGATCGAAAACGCTTGAATCCCTGTGGCACTGTCCGCAAACAAGAGTTCCTGAGAGGCCGGCGGAGGCGGTGGAGGGATGGGAGGAATCGCCGAACTCCCGCCGCATCCAAGTGTGATTATCGCGCAACAAAGAAGAAGGCAGAGAGCGGTGGTAGGCGGTACTCTCATTCGTTCGGAATTCCCATTTGGCTATTTCCTGCGCGCGACAGTATACAACTGTTGACCTCCAACGGAGCAATTGGAAAAGATGGCGCGTGGCGCATCCTGTACCGGCGCGCCGATTCAGCGTTAGTATCTAGGGGCACGGAAGGAGAGCAATGCCTGCCCGTTCCGCTCCCGAACGCCGACGACTGAAGCGAGCTGCCCTGAAAAAACGCGCCAGCCTGATCGTTAAGCATGGGCAGCAGGCGCAGCGGATTCCGTGCCTGCTCCTGGACAACTCACAGGACGGTTTCAAGATCGGCGGGGCCCCCCGCCTCAAACGAGGAGAATCTGTCGAGCTCATTTTGGAAGAGGATAGCTGTGATACGGTACCGTGCCGCGTGATGTGGGTTGGCAGACAAGGGTCTAAACAAGGCGGCGAAGCTGGGCTGCAAATCAGAAACTGATAGTGCCTGACGAACGCGTTCTTGGCCGGGAACTTTTGGCGGGCGGTACATCCTTAACGGGCTTTTCGCATTAACAAATGGAGTATGAACATGTTGGACGCGCCAGACCAACGCCTGCTTGAGGCTCTGCTGGACTCCTGGGACCGCAACAACACCATTCTGCTGAACCTGCTCCGCGCCCTGCCGGAGGGCGGGCTGGAGGCCAGGGCGATCGAGGGCAGCCCATCCGTCGCGCAGCTGTTCACGCACATCCACTATGGGCGGCTTGTGATTGTGTTCGAGGACGCGCCCGAGTTTGCCAGAGACGTGCCCGAGGAAGAGTGGGCGGCGGAGCGCGACCGTAATCGTCTCGCGCAGATGCTGAACGAGAGCGCCAAGGCCGTGCGGGACGCAGTAAAGAGCAGGGTGGAGGCAGGCCGGGAAATGAACCTTCACTACGACCACCCGATCCTCCTGCTCCAGCACATGCTCTGGCATGAGGGTTACCATCACGGTCAGATAAAGCTGGTCCTCAAGGCGGCGGGCCGCCCATTGAGCGATGAGGAAGCCGGGCCGCTCACGTGGGGCGTCTGGATGCGCAAGAAGTGAGCAATGGGGCCTTCACGCGGTTATCGGACAAGTGGAATCAATAACCTCAAGGCCCGCCCACGAGGAAATCAAACACTACTTGAGTGTTGTCGCTGCGGATTCCGACCGGTCCCTTGAATTCCAGCACCACCGGGACAAGTGTTCCTCCCCAAGCAACCTTTCCGTCAGCTTGCACTTTGAGTTCTAGCCCTTCCAGCTCAGCCGAAAGAGTATGCGGTTGATCCACCTCCACGGCCGGAGGGAGCATCCATGTTTGTGGTTTGATGTTACTGATGTATCCATGGTCCAAACACTGTTTATGAGTACGCTGACCCGGATTTAACTTCACCGATACCGCGATTTTCTGAGTGTCGAAGTTCCACATCACATAGACCAGGTTGCAAGTATCCTGTGCCTTGAGTTTGATCCCGAACTGGTGACGCACTTCGCCATTGCCCAGGTGCGACACTTCCTGCGTCGGACCCAAGTAAGTGAACTTGACGGTGACGTTTTGTGAAGTGCCGGTCTTCTTCAACGTCGCGCGCATTTCTTTGGAACTCACCATGAGGCGATTCCCGGCGGTTTCTTCAATTTTGCCGTCGGAAACCTCGAAGTCGCTCAACTGCGTCTTGGTTTGCGCTTTAGCAATGGGAATTGTTATCAGCGCAATCAGGCCCAGCGCAAGGAGAAATCGTGGCATGCCTCACATCCTCCGACGGCAAACCCGCAGGCCGTTGGCTTGCGTAGTGAAAGCCATGCAGGAGAAAGGCTTTCTCTGGCTGAGAATCTGGGAATCCTCGCCCCGCCATGTCGGCAATCCTAACATCTTTCCCCGTCAAGAGCGGGGCGGAGGTGCAAAACTCGCAAGGATGAGCCATCCAAAAGCCTTTTTCGGAATTAAGGCACGGCCACCCGCCTCAATCAAAGAAACACACCCACATCGGAAAAGGCGGCCTCAGGTCACTCTGGAGCCGCCTTTTATCATGCTGGGAATGCGCCCTCTCACGAGAAGCGCGCTGCTGATGCTCAGTTCATCTTCATTTTTTCCGGGCCCTGCGTTGAGGTAGCGGCTTTTGACGTTTTTGCAGGAGCGGCGGTCTTGGTTGATCCATTTCCCTCAACTTTGGCGGGAGCCGGTTTTGAAGTACCTCGATTGGCCGCGCTTGCCGCCACAACCTGGATGATGTTCATCATGCCCAAGTCCTCGTGATTGAGGATGTGGCAATGGAAAACAAATGTGCCAATGTCATTTCCACGGAAGTCAATCCGCAGCGTGACACTTGGAAATGGATGGGCGGTGTTGCCATCCCAATTGGGAACTTCGATCATGTCCAGGTATTGCCCGATGATTCCCGGAGCCTCCTGGTCCCCGTTGATTTTGAAGTTGTTTTGCGATTCAACCAGGAAGTGCAGCTGGTGGAAGTGGAATTCGTGGTTCTCCAGCGTATGATTTTCCACCGTCCACTCTTCCACGGTTCCTTGCGTCGCCGTGATGGCGGGGGCCGCATTCGGATCGAAAATTTTCTCTGGCTGCCCCTGCACGTCCATAAAGAAATTGGTCGGCTGGATTTCGTTGAAAAACACGACACGCCTTACAGCAATGGGCGCGGCTGCCAAGCCTGCGAAGCGCTTCTGGTTGGGATTCAACGCCGTGAATTGGCCCACGCGGTCATCAGTTGCCGGCTCGTCGCTGTCATTGGCAAGCAACCGAATGTTAAAGATCGGCCGGTTGGGATCATCGTCTCCATTGGTTCCCGTGAGGATATTGAGCGTCACCAATTGGGCCAGGCTTACACTGGCAGGTGGCGCATTGGCGATGAATTCCACGCGCGACGCCGGCGGCAGCCGAAAATGGTTTTCCGCAATCAGGCCACTAGGCAGTGTCTGGTCCTGGGAATTCACCGGAACGCCATCAATCGCGACCACTTGAATGGTTTGCGGCACTCCGTCAAATTGCAATTGCAGGTAGATGATCGTGTCCGACGTCGAATTCGAAACGCGCCAGAACTGCTTCTCCCCGGGCTCCATGTGCAGAACGGCCGGCGTATAGCTGGTGTTGCCGTTCGCATCCGTGAAGGTGTTGGTTGTGATGTTGTTTACCGTAAGATCCTGGAATGGAACACCGTTGGGAGTCCCGCCGGGGCTTTCCGTCACGGGAGGAGTGAGCAGGCTCTGGACCGTAGGTTGATCTCGTAGAACTAGAATTCGATGACGCAAGCCTGAGACGGCCGGCTGAACATCTTCAATGCCGTCCACGACCAGCGCTCCGGCCGCGCCGCCCAGCACCGCCTTTTCGGCAATGCCATGCACGTGCGGGTGATACCAGTAAAGTCCGGGCGGCTCGTTGGACGGGAAGGCCACGTTGTATTGAAAAGTCTGTCCAAAATTGATGAGTGTTTTGATCACCTCGTCCGAGTGGCACGTGGGGGACGTGTTCGTGCCGTGATAGTGAATGTTGAGCGAGGACGCCGTCATCTGCGACCCTCCCGGCCCGCAGTTCGGCGGATCAATGGTCATCTCCAGCGGTTGGTTCGTCGTATTGTTGGTCACCGTGATGATCAGGTGATCGCCTGGCTTCACGTGTAGCGTGGGGTTCTCCAAGCCGTTCGGCGTCATGAAGCAAAACAATGTTCTGCCCGCGGCGTCGGTTGCGGTTTGATAGGAGAACTGTAGCGCCAGCACGCCGTTCTGGCTGAACAGCGCCGCTGGCTGATGTACAACGCTGCCCGCGGCGATTCGCGGACAAGGATTGGGAACAGGCTGAACTGCGGCGGGCGTGCTGCTCGCCGTCGCGGTGACCTGGGCAATCGCGGGCACCTGCGCGAGTGCCAACAGAACTACAACAAACAGGATTCTCCAACTTAGATTCGGAATTTTCCTTCCTCGCATGGACTCTCCTCTCGGGGTTCACTCCGGGCGGGGTTAGAGAAAAGGGATGGTGTCAGGCATGTTAGTTAAACAGTTTAGAATGTCAAATTAAATTTCATGCCGATCAAATGGTACGTTGCGTTAACACTGATCACCTGGCGGGTGGCCGCGCTTTACTTCCGAAAGCGCATCCGGGTGGCCCTTGCGGCGTCAACGGTGGAGATGGTTTTCGCTAGCCGGGTTTCCTGAGTAACCTCGTCTTTTCATTCCCTCGCCTGCTTTCTGCTTCTCGGCTGGCTGTGCTAGCATCATGCGTACCCCGCGTACAACATAGACGATGGATTTTTCGCTCAAAGACCACCAAAAACTGATTCGCGATACCGTCCGCCATTTCATGGAGGCGGAGGTGCGGCCGTTCGTCAAGGAGATGGAGAAGGCGGAAAGATTTCCGGCGGAGGCCATCAAGAAACTGGGCGAGATGGGTTGCTGCGGGATGCTGGTGCCGGAAGAGTGGGGCGGGCCGGGACTCGATACCGTTTCGTACGTGTTGATGCTGGAAGAAGTGGCGCGCGTCTTCACGGCGATGTCCACGGCGCTGGGCGTGACCAATTCGGCGGTGCAGGCGCCGCTGCTGATGTTTGGCAACGAAGCGCAGAAGAAAAAATATTTGCGGCCCATGGCCACGGGAGAAACGCTCGGCGCGTTTTGCCTGACGGAAGCGTCGGCGGGGTCCGATGCGGCGGGAATACAGGCACGCGCGGTGCGCGATGGAAATGTTTATAAGCTGAATGGCACAAAGACCTGGGTGACCAACGGCAGCGTGGCGGGCGTGCTGCTGGTCTTTGCGAAGACCGGTCTGGCGGCGGGCGGCAAAGGCATCAGCGCGTTCTTGGTCGAGCCGGGATTCGCTGGATTTCGTGTGGGGCGGCATGAGGACAAAATGGGGCAGCGCTCGTCGCCGTCGGTCGAAATTTTGCTGAACGATTGCGTAGTGCCAGCGGAGAATCGGCTGGGCGAAGAAGGGCAGGGGCTGAAGATTGCGTTGAGTGCGCTGGACGGCGGCCGGATTGGGATTGCGGCGCAGGCCGTCGGCTTGGCGCAAGGCGCGCTGGAAGAAACTATCAAGTACGCGAAGCAGCGCAAAGCGTTTGGGAAAAGCATCAGCGAGTTTCAGGCGATTCAGTGGATGATTGCGGACATGCAAACGGAGATTGAAGCCGCGCGCGGGCTGACCTACTACGCGGCGTGGCTGAAGGACGCGCACCCCACGATGCTCGGAGCCGCTTCTTCCAAGGCCAAGCTCTACGCCAGCGAAATGGTGAACCGCGTGGTCTACAAAGCAGTGCAGGTGCACGGCAGCAGCGGCTATTCGCGCGAGACGGACGTGGAGCGCATGTACCGCGACGCGCGCGTCATCACAATTTACGAAGGGACAAGCGAGGTGCAGCGCATGATCATCGCGCGCGATTTGCTGGGGAAGGCGAGCTGAGGGGCAAGCAGGCTCTATGGTTGACGATGCGGAAGCTCGCGAGGCTGTCCGGCAGCTCTTGAAACGGTTTGAGTTTATAGCTGCGCAGGGATGCGCGTTGGCATATGTCCTCGCGAAAAGGGACTCGCAGGAGTATGCCCGACTACTGGAAGCTGCTGAAGTGGCTTTGAAGACTGTGATTCAGCCAATCAGCGATGCTGACCGGGACTGGAGCGCAGTCTATGCGGCGCTGGACGACCCTCGCGCGGACTGGAGCAAGGCTGTGGTGGCGATGCTTAACCAGGGACCGATTGAATTCACGGGCGAACAAGCGATCGAACGGTTCAAGTTCATGCAGAGCCTCGAAGAACGATTATGCAGAGATGAAGGATAAAAACGAAAGCGACGAGGACGAGGAGCCGGGAATTGGAAACCGGGACTAAGGGGAAGATGAGCCGCGTTTTGAGTGGCATGCGCCCAACGGGCCGGCTGCACATTGGCCATTATTTCGGCGCATTGCAGAATTGGGTGCGCTTGCAGAATGATCCCGCCTACGACTGCTTCTACTTCATTGCGGATTGGCACGCGCTGACGAGTGATTACGCCGACACGTCGGCGGTGGCGGAGAACACGCTGCAAATCATGATCGATTATCTGGCGGCGGGGCTGGATCCGCAGAAGTCGGTCCTGTTTCAGCAATCAGTGATTCCGGAACACGCCGAGTTGCATTTGTTGCTCTCCATGGTGACCCCGCTGGGCTGGCTCGAGCGCGTGCCCACATATAAAGAGGCGATTGAGAACGTTAAGGACAAGGACCTGCACAATTACGGCTTCCTGGGCTATCCGATTCTGCAGTGCGCCGACATTGTGATTTATAGCAAGGAAGGAGCACCCCTTTACGTGCCGGTCGGAGAAGACCAAGTCTCCCACGTGGAGATTTCGCGCGAAATCGTCCGACACTTTAACGGGTTTTTTGGATTCGAGTTGGATCGGGCCATATTCGACCCAAAGAACGTGAGGTTTTTGGAGCTTCTGTACGAACTCGCCCCAGGTCACCTTATACAGGAGGAGTCGTGGGGTGGACGTAAGTTTGTTGAGCATTTTGAGTCCGTCTTTAATCAGGTTAGATTTGAAACCGTGCTGAAACAGATGGCGGCAGGCGCAGGCTACGCGAATTTTCTGGATGGACTTGGCGAGGCAGCAAGATTCTTTCACTTTCGCAAGCATCTCAACGAACCCGACGTTATTCTGACGAAGACGCCGCGGATACCGGGACTCGATGGGCGGAAGATGTCGAAGAGTTATGGGAATGCAATTACGCTCAGCGAGAGCGACGCGGACATTCGGGCAAAGACGAAGGTGATGGTGACAGACCCGGCGCGGAAGAGGCGGACGGATCCGGGAAATCCGGACGTGTGTCCGGTGTATGACTGGCATAAACTGTTCTCGGCGGAAGAGCCGGGACGGCTGGAGTGGGTGCGCCAAGGGTGCACGACGGCGGGAATCGGCTGCATCGAATGCAAAGCCGCGATGGCGGAGAATTTGATCAAGTGGATCGCTCCAGTCCGCGAGCGTCGCGTCCAGTACGAAACGAACCCGAAGCAAGTGCTGGAGATTTTGGATGCGGGATCGAAGAAGGCGCGCGCAGTCGCGCAAGGTACGATGGAACGCGTGAGGGAAGCTGTGTTTGGCTGGGAGAAAAAACGAAAAGAGATTGACGGCACAGCGGGAAGGGCAAAAGCGTAAGAAAAAGACTTAACACAGAGTTCGCGGAGTCTTAAGCACAGAGGGCACAGAGAAGAGATGGCGACGCCGTACAAAATAAATATCCCGATGTACGAAGGGCCGTTGGATTTGCTGTTGGATTTGATTCGACAGCAGAAGATGAATATTCACGACATCCAGATTTCGAAAATTACGGCGCAATATTTGGATTATTTGCACAAATTGGAAGAGCTGGATGTGGATGTGTCTTCGGAATTTATTTATATGGCGGCGACACTGATTTACATTAAATCGAAGATGCTGCTGCCGCCGGATCCGCTGGCGGGGCCGGAAGAATCGGAAGATCCGCGCAAGGATCTGGTGCAGCGGCTTGTGGAACACGAAAAATTCAAAAACGCGGCGCAGCTTTTGTATCAGAAACAGCAGATTGAAGAAAACGTGTGGTCGAAGCCGGACAAGTCGCTGTACCACGACGAAGGAACGGAAGGCGAGTTGGTGGTTTCGCTGGTGGATTTGGTGCGCGTGTTCCAGCAGGTTTTGGAACGGAAAAAAGAAGTTTCGCGGATCGAGCTGCAGCACGAGCAATTCACGGTGGCGCAGATGATCGCGGCGCTGCGGGCGCAGATTATTGCGAGTGCGGAAAATTCGGTGAACTTGATTCAGTTTTTTGAGGCGTGCCCTTCGCGGCACGCGATGATCGTGGCGTTTCTGGCGGTGCTGGAGATGGTGAAGCTGCAAGCGGTGGCGCTGGCGCAGGAAAAACAGTTTGGGGAGATTGTGGTGCGGAAGCATAAAATGTTTGATTTGGTGTTTGATGAAGCGGGCGGGATCAAGCAGATTGATGAGGAATATAGATAGTCGAAAGTTTAAAGTTGAAGGGGAAAAGATTTAACACAGAGGGCACAGAGAACGCAGAGGGCGCAGAGAAGAAGAGGAAAGACCGGTCTAAAGACCGGCCACTACAAAAAGAAGAGCCGGCAGGGATGCCGGCGCTACCAAATAAAAAAGGCAAGAATGGCCTATGACGAATGAAGAGAGAAAAGCGGCTTTGGAAGCGATTATTTATGCGGCGGATGAGCCGGCGACGATCGAGCAACTGACGCGGGCGCTTGGGGAAGAGAAGCTGGCGGTGCAGGCTTCGCTGGACGAGTTGGTGGCGAGTTACGCGGCGGAAGATCGTGGGATTGAGATTCGCGCTGTGGCGGGCGGATACAAGCTGTACACGAAGCCGCAGCAGCATGACGTGGTGCGAAGGTTCATCAAGAGTTTGCGGCCGCCGCTGCGGCTTTCGATGCCGGCGCTGGAGACGCTGGCGGTGATTGCGTACAAGCAGCCGGTGACTTCGCCGGAAATTTCGGAAATTCGCGGGGTGAATACGGCGGGGGTGATCAGCACGCTGCTGGACAAGCACTTGATTACCACGGCGGGGCGCAAGGAAGTGATCGGGCGGCCGATTCTGTACAAGACGTCGAAAGAGTTTTTGATGCGGTTTGGATTGAGCGATTTGGAAGAATTGCCGAGTTTGAAGGAGTTTGAGGCGCTGGCGCGGGAGGCGCTGGGGAGCGATGAAGGGTTCGCGCCGGTAGATGAGTCGGCGATAGGTGATCATTTACATGAAACGTCATCGGACGCTATCGCGCACGTTGGAGCAGAACTAGCCGAGGCAGAAGCAGAACGTGAACATGAGGCGGCAGCGACATCCGAAGGTATGCCCTCAGGGCAACTCGATGAAGATCCGCCCGCGGTGAAGTCTACGGCAGTGGGGGAGTAGGAAAAAGATTTAACACAGAGTGCGCGGAGGCCGGAACGCAGAGGTCACAGGGAAGAAACGGCGAGCAAGAATCCACGTCATCCGAAAGAAGGGCACCCGCCGCGGCGGGTGCCCCTACCAAACAACTCTCTAGAAAGAGACTATGCAGGAAAGATTGCAGAAGATAATTGCGCGGGCGGGGATTGCTTCGCGGAGGCATGCGGAGCTGCTGATCACCAGCGGACAGGTTCGCGTGAACGGGCAGGTGGTGCGGGAGCTAGGGACGAAGGCGGATGTGGCGAAGGATCGGATTGAGGCGGCGGGGAAAGTCGTCGCGGAGAAGGAAGAGCGGCGCGTCTATATTTTGCTGAACAAGCCGCCGGAAGTAGTGGCGGCGATGGCGGACCCGGAAGGGCGCAAGACGCTGCGGAATTGCTTGCGGGGCTTGCCGGAGCGCGTGTATCCGGTGGGGAGCCTGGAGTATGGGGCGGCGGGGCTGGTGTTTTTGACAAATGACGGGGACCTGGCGGCGCAGATGCTGAAGAATTGGGCGCAGCTGGAGCAGGTGTATCTGGTCAAAGTGAAAGGAATGCTGACGCTGGCGGACCTGGAGCGTTTGGGAAAAGAGATTGGCGTGAAGATGCAAACGGTGCGGCAGCCGGATGCGACGCGGGGACGCGTAGCGAATTATTGGTACGAAGTGCGGATGCGGGATTCGAAGAAGGAAGAGATGCGGCGCGTGTTGTTCAAGGAAAAGCATCCGATTGAAAAGTTGATGCGCATCGGATTAGGGCCGCTGTCGGTAGAGGGGATTCCGCGTGGGAGATACCGGATGATCGAGCCGAAGGAAGCGGAGAAGTTGCGGAAGTTTGAGAAGGGCGAAGAAGGAAAGGGAAAAAGCAAGAATCTAACGCAGAGGGCGCCGAGAACACAGAAGACGCAGAGAAGAGAAGAAAAAGCAGATTCCTCGCTTCGCTCGGAATGACAATCTTGTGCTAGGCGCAGAGGGGAAAGAGAAAAGCACCGGTCTGAAGACCGGCCATTACAGGAGTCCCATGTGAAGTATTACTTTATCGGGGAAATCGAAGTAAAGGACCAGAGCTGGGTGCCTGATTACGTAAGCAATGTGACGGGGTTGGTGGAGAGGCGCGGAGGCAGGTATCTGGCTCGCACACCAAAAATCGAGAAGATCGAAGGTGAGCGCAAACCGCTGCCAATGTGTGTGATTCTCGAATGGCCTTCCAAAGAGGCGGCGGTGAGTTTCTACGAAAGTGAAGAGTACAGGCCCTACCGGCAAAATCGCATCGCTGGCGCCAAGAACGAATTTCTGCTGGTAGCGGGCGAGGACGTCACCAACACAGCGCACATTGCCGATTAGTGTCGGTTCCTACCATGGCTTCCGAGAGACTGCAGAAGATTATGGCGGCTTGCGGGATTGCGTCGCGGCGCAAGGCCGAGGAGATCATTGCGGCCGGACGCGTGACGCTCAATGGGAAAGTGGTGACGGAGCAAGGGACGAAGGCGGATCCTGACGAGGATTCGATTTGCGTGGATGGGGTACCGCTCAAGAAGAAGGAGCGGCTGCTGTATTTTATGCTGCACAAGCCGAAAGGTTACGTGACTACGGTCAGCGATCCCGAGGGGCGGCCGACGGTCATGGAGCTGATGAAGAATTGCCCGGAGCGCGTGTACCCGGTGGGGCGGCTGGACTATGCCAGCGAAGGACTGCTGCTTCTGACGAATGACGGAGCGCTGGCGCAGAAGCTGATGAAAGCCGGTTCGCACGCGCCGAAGACGTACCTGGTAAAGATCAGCGGGAGGCCGGATGAGAAAGCAATCAACCGTTTGCGCGCGGGAATCACGATTGAATTGGAAGATGGGGAACGCGTGAAGACGTCCCCGGCAAAAATCCGTCTTGCGGAAGACGCTCCGAATCCCTGGTATGAGGTGATTCTCATCGAGGGACGAAACCGGCAGATTCGGCGCATGTTTCAGAGCGTGGGATTCCTGGTGGAGAAAATCAAGCGCGTGCAATTGGGGCCGTTGGTGCTGGATGTGGCCCCGGGGAAATATCGGGCGCTGACGGTGCGGGAAGTGGCGAAGCTGAAGAGTCTGTGAGAGTTTGGCATGACAACATATTGTTCAGGAGAGGGCGGACGGTGGGCGCGGGAAAATGGAGAATTCAACACAGAGGGCACAGAGAGCGCGGAGAAGAGAGGAAAAAGCAGATTCCTCACTCCGCTCGGAATGACAATCGCTCTGTCTAGTGCGGCGACAGGTTAGAGAATGGCTACGGCGCGGGAGCGGCGATTGGCGGCAAAGCGATTGGGGAAGTAAACTAGAAGAGATGACACGAACTATCGAAGAGCTGATACCAGAATACATTCGCGGACTGCCTGTCTACGTCCCCGGAAGACCCATTGAAGAAGTGGAACGCGAGCTGAAGATTCATGCGGTGAAGCTCGCTTCGAACGAGAATCCTCTGGGGCCGTCGCCGTTAGCGATCGAAGCGGCGCGCGCGGTGCTGGGCGATTCGAACCGTTATCCAGACGGTGGAACGCACCTGCTGCGGGAAAAGCTCGCCCGGTTGCACGGCGTCTCGATCGATGAACTTTTTGTGGCCCTGGGGTCGAGCGAAATTATTGACCTGGCTGCACGCGTGCTGCTGCGCTCGGGTCTGCAGGGACTGACGTCGGAAGGAACATACGCGCCGTTTTCGGTGGCGATTCGCGGCAGTGATGCCGAACTCGTGCTGGTGCCGCAGCGCCACTTTGCGTTTGACCTGGAAGCTATGGCCGCAGCGATCACTCCAAAAACCGCGGTGATTTACCTCGCGAATCCGAACAATCCGACCGGAAGCGCGTTCACGGCAAAAGAGTTTGCGGATTTCATTGAGAAGGTGCCGGAGGGCGTGCTGGTGGTCCTGGATGAAGCGTACATCCATTATGCCGTGAGCGTGAGGCTGAGCGATTCCGTGGAAGCATACCGCAAGCGGAAAAATCTGCTGATCCTGCGAACATTTTCCAAAGTGTACGGGCTTGCCGGCCTGCGCATCGGCTATTCCATCGGAAGACCGGGGCTGCTTGCGGCCATGAACAAGTTCAGGACGCCGTTCAACACTTCCGGCGTTGCGCAAGCGGCGGCGCTGGCTGCGCTCGACGATGAACAACATGTTTCCCGATGCATCGCGACGAACGCCGCCGAGCGAAAGCGCATGATCGCCGCGTTCGGGGCGATGGGCTTCGCGCCGGTTGCGAGCGAGTCGAACTTTGTGTTCATGAATGTCGGCACCGGGGCCAAGACGCTGTGCGACGATCTGCTGCATCTCGGCGTGATTGTGCGGCCGCTCGGGTGGATGGGCTTTCCGGAAGCGATCCGCGTTTCCGTGGGAACGTCGGAAGAAAACAGCAAATTGTTTTCGGCTCTGGGCCAGCTCTTGCCGGAGCGGGCCGGGAAGGGCGAACTCGCGGCGCCATGAGAGTGGTGCTTCCCAATGGCGCAAAGCCGGGCGCCGATCCAATCACAGAAATCCTGAAGACGCACAAGACGATTGCAGTGGTGGGATTGTCTTCGAATCCCATGCGGCCCAGTTTCGAAGTGACCGAGTACATGCAGGCCGCGGGGTATCGCATCATTCCTGTAAATCCAAATGAGACGGAAGTGCTTGGGGAGAAAAGCTACGCGCGGCTGGAAGATGTGCCGGAGAGAATTGACATTGTGAACGTGTTCCGGCGCGCGGACGATGTGCCTCCGGTGGTAGAGAGCGCGATTCGGGTGGGAGCCAGGGTCGTGTGGATGCAGATGGGCATTGAGAACGATGCCGCGGCGGAGAAAGCGCGGGCAGCGGGATTAACAGTTGTCGAAGATGCTTGCATTCTGATTGAACACCGAAAGAGACTGTGCGCTCTGTCTAGTCGATATTCCGAATCCCAAAATTGAACGCCGAGATGTGGCTGACGTTGAGATCCTTCGGCGAACCTCATCGGTTCGCTTCAGGATGACGCGCTGGGCGAGAAGCCGCGGCGGTGGTACCTCTGCAAAGATTGCGAAGGAAGAAAAGGATTTAACGCAGAGGAAGAGAAGAGGAGACGCTGAGGGCGTAGAGAAGAGGGAGACGTCAGCGAGGAAGCGGGAAGACTAGGAGATTGCGCTTGCCGGGCATGGTGACGGCGAGGAAGCGGCCGTCGGGAGAGATATCGAATTGGCGGAAGCTGATGCCGCGAAAAATGGGGCTGGGCTCAGGCTGTGAGACAGGGATGTCCTGTCCTTTTGCTGGAACCGCGAGCGGGGGAAGGGCGATCCACACGAGGTCGCCGGATTTTTTTTCGAGCGCGCGCTTGAGAAGGATGCGCGATTCGTCGGGCGACCAGCGAAAAATGCCCAGGCCCACACGAATGCGAGCGACGCGAGATGGAAAGGCGAGGTCGCGAATCTCGAGAACTTCCTTGTCGATGAAGTACGCCACTTTTTTTCTGCTAGGAGAAACGCTGAGGCCGCCTTCGTAACCATCCAGAGTGGCGAGTTCCTGGTGATCGTCACTGAACAGATCGAGGTGCTGGAGGCGCGGCGGTCCGCTGAGAGAGCGGTCCTGTTCGACGGCTATGGCAAAATTCATGTCCTTCAGCCAGACCACATCACGGAAGCTGCGGCCTTCGTAGAATGAAGGAAAAGTTCCGGTGGCCAGGCGCGTGGACTTGATGGCGAACAGCGGAAGAGGCTTGAGGGTTTCGGAAAGAAAAAAGATGGTCGCGTTGTCGGGAAGAAAAGTCGCGTTGGCGGCGTCGAGGATGACGTTGTCGCCTTTGGCGATGCGAATCTCATGGCCGGAATCATCGAAAATGAGGGTCTGGTAAGAGTCCACGCCGTTGCCACTATCGGACTCGACCGTGGTGGTGAACAGTTGAGCGAGGATGAAGCGGCCGTTAGGCGACCAGCGAAACGAATCAATGAGATAGCTGAAAGTTTGATTGCCGCGCGCGTACTTTTGTCCTTCTAGAAGGCGGCGGCGCTTGCCGCCGGCTTCCTGGAGCCAGATGTCGTCGTGTTCGAGCGCGTCGTAGGCTTTTGTTTTGAGCTTGCGATAGACGGAATAGACGATGCGGCCATCGGGAGCGAAAGCGAAAGCGGTAACTTCTTCGTCGATGCTTTGAAGCGGCTTGTCGAGATTCTGCGCGAGAGAGACAGAAGAAAAAAAGAAAAAAGAATTTACACAGAGCGCACAGAGAACGCAGAGGGCATGGAGAAGAGGGAACCGAGCGGTCATGGTTTGGGATGCGCCCCCGTATAAGGATTGCAGCACGGCGGCTGGGCGGACTTGAATTCCATGAATTCGACGCGCGTGGCGTCAGGATCGTAGATGTCGAAGGACCATTTGCCGTCGCGGCCGATTTCGGGCTGGTCGGTGGATTTTAGGCCGTGCATGCGCAAGCGAGTGGCGGTGGGCTTAATCTGCTCGACGGCAAACGAGAAATGGTTTTGTATGCCGCGCTCGTTGTGATCGGCGTAGGGCGAAATGTTGAGCATGTATTCAATCCAATCGTTTCCTTCGGGAACCTGAATCTCCCACCAGTCGTTATCGGCGTCCTTAAAGCCGCCGTGCCAGTACATGCGAAAGCCGAGGAGGTCGCGGTAGAAGCGGTCTTCGGCGGCGCGATCTTTGACGATGAATCCCGCGTGGACCATGCGGGTGCTGACTTGATCGGCGGGAGCGTTGAAGAAGTGCGAGGCGGGAAGTTGCACGAAGGCTATAGGGACACCTTCCGGGTCGCGGAGTTCGAAATGCCGGACGCCGTAGGTGTCTTTCGCGATCGCGCCAACGGTGACGTTATGCGCGAGGAGGTAGTGCCGCATTTGTTCGACATCGGGAGTGGCGAAGGCGATCTCGGCGAGGAGATTGTCGGGAGCGCCGCCGGTTACTTGCAGCAGCTCGATTTGTTGGTGGTCGTTGACGGTGTAGCAAGGAAGGATCGCGCCCATGCAACCTGCAGTGCCGCCGGCCATGCCGAGAATGTGCGAGTAGAATTCGCGCGACTTGTAGAGATCGGTGGAATAGACGCGCACGTGCGCAATTCCCGTGATGGGCGGACGCGAGGGCTGTTCTTGCGCGGCAAGTGGCAGGCAGACGGAACACAAGACGAGTGAGAGAGTGACTCGGTTCATTTGATTCACAAAGGATTCTGACACGGAACGAGATTCTTCGGGAAGCGGATCACGGGTGTGGTCCGGGATGGGGACCATTGAATTCAGAACAACAGGGTTCTTCGACGGGCTTGAATTCCATGAATTCGACGCGAGTGTCATCGGGATCGTAGACGTTGAGCTGCCACTTGCCGTCACGGCCGATTTTGGGTTCTTCTGTGAGCTTCACGCCGCGCTCCAAAAGCTGTTTTTGGGCCGCGTGTACGTCTGGAACGCCGAGCGCAATGTGATTCATGACGCCGAAAGTATGGTGATCGGCGTTTGCGGGAACATGCAACATGTATTCAATCCAGTCCGTCCCGTCGGGGACTTGCATGTCCACCCAGTCGGTTTGATCGTCTTTCATGCCTCCATGCCAATACATGCGAAAACCGAGAATGTCTTGGTAGAAGCGGTCTTCGGCGGTGCGGTCGTGAACAACAAAGCCTGCGTGGATAATAGGTGACCTTGCGGGAGCGGATGAGGAGGCCCCCATAAGTTCGACGGGAGGACTATTGGTTTTCTGGACAAAGATGAGTCGATGGTGTTCCGGGTCGAAGGTACCAAAACACGGGTCTTCTCCACATTTAGACAGTTTCTCTGCCGCAATGCTGCTCTTCAGCAAGAAATCTCTAAGGCTTGTGACGTCGTCGGTGCTAAATGCGACTTCACCAAGGAGATTGGGGGAGTTTTGCGCATGGATAGGTTCGACCTCGATTGGGCCGAGCTGTTTCTTCGTCAAGTCCAATGAAACCGGGGCCCGCTCGCACCAGTTACAAGGTGATTTAGGGTCGCTCGGCGGCGGGACGGAATGCAAAGCCAGCGAGTAAAAATCCCCTGCTTTTTCAACATTTGTAACAAATATTCGGACGTAGGCGATGCCGGAAATGTGCGGGCGCTTCGGCGCATCGCCCGCGGAAACGGCAGCGGCTGTCAGGAAAATAGAGAGCGCGAAAAAAGAGCGTTTCAAAACTTGGCGGAGCCGGCGGAAATGGCTGCGGAAGTAAGGGCAGGTCATGGTTTAGGGTGCGGGCCAGTATATTCCGAACAGCAGGGTTTTTGCACGGGAGTGAACTCCATGAGTTCGACGCGGGTGTCGTCGGGATCGTAAAGGTTGAGCTGCCATTTGCCGCCGCGGCCGATCTTGGGTTGCTCGGTACCGGTCCAGCCGTTTTTGATGAATTGTTGCTGCGTGGCGTGAATGTCTTTGACGCCGAGCGCGATGTGGTTCATTACTCCTAGAGTGTGCTTATCGGCTGTTGGTGAGATGTTCAGCATGTATTCGACCCAGTCCGTGCCGTCGGGGACTTGCAAAGACAACCAGTCGTCCCTGTCGTCTTTCATGCCGCCGTGCCAGTAGGGACGAAAGCCGAGAATGTCTTTGTAAAAGTGGTCTGATGCAGGGCGGTCATGAACGATGAGCCCGGCGTGAATTAGTTGCACATGCCACGGCGCTCCAGGCGGCGGGTCATCGATGGGAAACCCGAACTGTTGGATAAAGGAAATTCGAGTACCCTCAGGATCGCGGACTTCAAAATGGGCGTCTAATGTGTTTTTGTCGTAGGTATCTTTGATGATTTTGCCGGCTGCGACTCCACGGGCGAGAAGATACCGGCGCATTTGCGCGACGTTATCGGTACGAAAGGCAATTTCCGCGAGCCAGTTCTTGGTTTCACCGCTGGGAGCCTTGTCCAGCTCGATGCCTTGATAGCGAAGCCAGCCGACCCTGAAACAAGTGTGAGAAGCGTTATAGCAGGACGTTGGTAGTTCATCTCGGATACCGCTCAGCGTTCCATAGAACTTACGTGATTTTTCAAAGTCCGAGACGTAGATCCGAACGTGGTCGATGTCAGTTATGTGAGGGCGAACGGGCGGATTCTGAGTGGGGATGGGCGCGGGAAGGAGTAGTAAACAGAGGACGCCGAAAAAGCAGATCCCTCGCTTCGCTCGGGATGACAGGGCGGAGGATATTTTTGCTACTGAGGAAATCCCTGATGTTGAGCTAAGCATTCGAGGCTCCGCGAGATTTTATTTTGCGGATTTCGTCGAGGCGGGCGCGGAGGCGCTGCTCGAAGCCCTGGTCGGTGGGGTTGAAGTAGACGCGGCCGGCGAGATTGTCGGGGAGGCAGGTCATGTCGGTGACCTTATCATCGAAATTATGGGCGTATTTGTAGCCTTGGCCGTAGCCGATGTTTTTCATGAGGCCGGTGACGGCATTGCGAAGATGGAGCGGGACGGGATCGGCCTCGGTCTTGCGAACGTCTTCCATGACGGCGCCGTAACCGGTGTAGAGGGCGTTGGATTTTGGCGCGAGCGAAAGATAGACGGCGGCTTGCGCGAGAGCAAGATGTCCTTCGGGCGCGCCGAGGAAATCGAAAGCGTCTTTCGCAGCGAGCGTGATGGCAAGGGCGGCTGGTTCGGCGAGGCCGATGTCTTCGCTGGCCATGCGCACCATGCGGCGGGCAAGATAGAGCGGGTCTTCGCCGGATTCGATCATGCGCGCGAGCCAGTAAAGCGCGGCGTCGGGATCGGAATTGCGGACGGATTTGTGGAGCGCGGAGATGAGATTGAAGTGCTCCTCCCCGGCTTTGTCATAGCGGAGGAGTTTTCTTTGCAGGACGTCTTCGAGGAGTTCCGGGGTGATGACTCGCGCGCCTTTGTCGTCGGGGCGAGCGCCGCGGACTGCAAGTTCCAGCGTATTGTAGGCGGCGCGGGCGTCGCCGTTGGCGAAGGAAGCGATGCGAAAGAGGATGTCGTCGGAAGCGGCAATCGCGTCCGCCCCGTAGCCGTGTTCCTTATCGTTGAGGGCGCGGCGAAGGAGTTCCGCGATTTGTGGAGTCGTCAGCGGTTCGAGGACGTAGACCTTGGTCCGCGAGAGCAGCGGGGAGATGACTTCGAAGGAAGGATTCTCGGTGGTCGCGCCGATAAAGATGATATGCCCGGCTTCGACGTGCGGCAGAAAGGCGTCCTGTTGCGCTTTGTTGAAGCGGTGAACTTCGTCGACAAACACGATAGTGCGGTGGCCAGAGCGGGCCTTGTATTCGGCGCCGGCCATGACTTCCTTGATTTCCTTAATGCCCGTGAGGACGGCGCTGAACGCAATGAATTCTGAACGCGTCAAGCGAGCGATGAGGCGCGCCAGCGTGGTTTTCCCGCAGCCTGGCGGTCCCCAGAAGAGCATCGAGCCGAGATTGTCTCTTTCGATTTGCACGCGAAGAGATTTGCCCGGGCCGAGAAGTTTTTCCTGGCCGATGAATTCGTCGAGGGTGCGTGGGCGCATGCGCTCGGCAAGCGGCTGGTTGGCGGCGGGAACGTCGGGTTCCGCGGCGGGCTGGGGAAGCTTGGAGAAGAGGCTCACGGTTTCCTGCGGGGCCGCGGGGCGGCTGAAGTTTGGATGTTGGAACCGCGGCCGGAGTTTCTTTGGCGAGCGGCTTCGTAGAAAACCACCGCGGCGGCGGCAGCCGCGTTCAACGATTCGATGCCGCTGGCCATGGGGATTCGAATGCGCGCATCGGCCGTGCGCTCGAGTTCTTCAGGAAGGCCGGCGCCTTCGTTGCCGACGAGCAGCGCGACGGGCTGGCACCAATCGACTTCCCAGGGTGCGAGCAGCGGCTTTTCCCCGTCAAGCGGCTCGTGGACGCTTGAAGCTAGCGTGCGAATCCCGGCAATTTTGAACTGCGTGAGGAGAATCGCCAGCGACATCCCAGCAAGAATGGGCAGATGCAGAGCAGCTCCCGCCGAAGCGCGCAAGGCTTTCGGCGAGAAGGGGCTGGCGGTGCCGCTGATGCCAGAGGCCGCGGCGGCCGCGCCTGTCGCGCCAAAGGCTGCAGCAGTGCGCAGGATGGTGCCAACGTTGCCGGGATCCTGCACGCCTGCGAGAACCACCAGCAGGGGAGCGCAAGCAGAGTCAGGAGTGCGGACAAGGTCGTCAAGTGAAGTCTCGCGCGGCTTGACGAGCGCCGCGACGCCCTGCGGATGCTCGGTATCGGCGAGGCCTTCAAAGAGGCGGTCGGTTGTACGCAGAGTGGGAAAGGCCATCTCGGGCCGGTCGATCAAAGGAGCGAGGCGTTCATGATGGCGTTCACCCGATTCGCTGAAAAGAACGGCGAGAATGGGGCAACCGGAGCGCAATGCCTCTTCGACGAGACGCACGCCCTCCACGCCGACATATCCGCCATCCGTGGGCAGCCCTCCGCGCAAAGCCACGCGAAATTCCTTGAGCCAGCGATTGTCGCGGCTGGTAAGAATCGCCGAATCGCCGGCGGCGCGAGAGACACGTGCGATTTTTCCTGGGGCAGCCATCACTGTGGAGCGTAGCAAATTTTCGGCTCCATGCGCCAACTCCCGCCTCTTCGGGCAGCGGAGAACAGTTTCGACAAGCGGTGATGCTTATTCCGGGCGAGTGGCGGTTTCGAATCTATTTTAAAACTATTTTAGTCACTGAAAAAATAACGTGCTATCTTCAGAGCCGTTCCTAGCCTGGGTGTCCTTTCTTGTACAGTCGAAAACCTGTTGATGAACTAGGCTCCGCGCTCAAGGGTTGCGTCGTTCGGAGCCGAAGAAGCCGCGCCTAGAATGGAGACATCGCATTCGAATTCTACTTTACAATCCCGATAACGGTGTCACCCGCAATTTCATGCCACATCTTTGGATGTTTCTCCTCCAAGCGCTAACTCCGGCCGAACATGAAGTATTGCTGATCGATGGCAACGCGCAGCCCATGGATGAAGCCGGCATCGCCCGGTATGTGCTCGAACAAGAGATCGGACTCGTTGGCATCGGGGCGATGACCCGCATGATCGCCAAGGCCTACCGCGTGGCCGATGCCATCCGCGCCGTGGGTGTGCCCGTGGTGATGGGTGGACCTCACGTCACGGAAGAGGCCGACGAAGCCCTTGGCCGAAACGGCGGGCCGCGGCACGCGGACGCAGTAGCTCTAGGCGAAGCCGATGAAACATGGCCAAAGATCGTCGAGGATGCCGCACGCGGCCAGCTCAAGGAAATCTACGCTCCTGTCGATGACTTCGGCCAGGAACGCAAACCAAGTCTCAAGGACTATCCCGCGATTCCTTGGGACAAAATAAATCTCAAGCAGTTTAATTTGGTTCCAAACATAGCCAAGCGCACTTTGCAGCGGATTGGTGAAGGCTGGGGCACGTTTCGGATCATTCCGATGGAGTCTGGCCGTGGCTGCCCGTATGGCTGCGAGTTCTGCACGGTAACCGGGTTTTTTGGCGACTCCATCCGGTTTCGCACCAACGAAAGCGTAGTGAATGAACTGCTCCTGCTGAAAGCCCGGGCGAAAAGCGAGGGCGGCCAAATCGCCGTCTTCTTTATCGACGATAATTTCGCCATCAATATTAAACGCACGAAATCTCTGCTCCGCGACATCATCGCTGCCGGCGCTCAGGTGCACTGGGTCGCGCAGATCAGCGCCAATCTCTTGCGGGACGAAGAACTCGTAGACCTCATTGCGGCCTCAGGAGGCAAGTGGGTCTTTATCGGGATGGAGTCTATCGATCCGACGAATCTCGCCGATGTAAACAAGGGATTCAACAAGCCGGGCGAGTATGCCGCCGTGCTTGAGCGGCTCGCTCTCCGAAACGTTTACGCCATCACTTCCTTCATTTTCGGCATGGACAACGACACCGTTGGTGTCGCGGAACGCACCATGAAGGAGATCCGCACCTGGCCCGCAGGACTGCCTATTTTTGGATTGCTCACTCCTTTGCCCGCGACGCCGCTTTATAAGAGATTGGAAGCCGCCGGCCGGCTCACCCGCCCGAAGCATTGGCAGGAGTTCATACCGTTTGCGATGGCCCACACTCCGCTGAAAATGACCATCGACGAAGCCCACGCCGAGGTAAAAGCCGGCTGGGCGAAATCGTACAGCCCGGAAGCCATGGCTCAGGCGGTCGCATCGCTCAAGGACAAGCCGCTCGGCTATCGCATTAACATTTTTATCGCCCGAATGTGTTTTCGCGGAATCTATTTCCCACAAATGGGTCCTCTCGCGTGGTTGAAGCTGATTTATCAGAATCGCCGGACAATCTCCAGTCTCGTCAAAGAAGGTTTTTCGACTTGGCGCGGCCGGCCCGCCCCGGCTGCGGCCGACGAAAGCTTGGGAACTGGGTTCAGCGCCACGTAACGGCCGCTTGCCGCGCAAACTTCGCGACTTTCTGGATCAACCTTCAGGCCATCGGCCAACAATCAGCACAGGTAAGTAAAACGGGAATCCACGTCCCGGCGCATGGGAATTCCCATCCAAGAATGCCGCCCGAGGAGCATTGACCGAATTCGTCTGATGCATGGAAAAGGCGATTTGCGGAGCGGTCAGAGCAATGTGACAATAGGGACATGAAAAAACCACTCACAATCGCTTTCACTCTCTTGACGGCCGGGATCTTGCCACTCGAATCCGCTCGCGCGCAGCAACCGCCGGCGACAAACTCGCAACAGACTCCTACGGCCAAGCCACAAGCCTCGACACAGACGGGCTCGGCGCAAACTCCCGCAACAAAAACGCCAAGTGGAACCGCGCCGGCAAAGACACCGACGGCGACCACGGCCAAGAAACCTATTCCCCTGACGCTCAAGACCGATAAGGACAAAGCCAGCTACGCCATCGGCATGTTTTGGGGAGGCCAGCTCCACAGGCAGTCCACGGAAGTTGATACAGCCATTTTGATGCGCGGGCTGAAAGACGCCATAGCTGCCGGCAAGATGCTGATGACAGAAGACGAAATGAGAGCCACGCTCACGAAACTTCAGAACGATGCCCGCGCGAAACAACAAGAGATGGCACGGCTGGCCGGAGCGGCGAACAAGAAAGAAGGCGACGCCTTCCTCGCCGCAAACAAGGACAAAGAGGGTGTGGTCGCGCTGCCCAGTGGCCTGCAATACAAGATTTTGACGGAAGGCGCCGGGCCGAAGCCCGCCGCCACGGATTCGGTCGTCTGCAATTACAGCGGCAAGCTTATAAGCGGCACGGAATTTGATAGCTCCTACAAACGTGGCCAGCCGGTGACATTCCCGGTTACGGGAGTTATCAAGGGCTGGACGGAAGCCCTGCAACTCATGCCGGTCGGCTCCAAGTGGGAACTTTTCATTCCCGCCGAGCTTGCCTACGGAGAGCCTGGCCGCGGCCCGGCCATCCCACCCAACTCCACCCTTATTTTCGAGGTCGAGCTGATCTCCATTCAGAGCAAGGACCTGAATAAGGACCTTGCCAAGCCCCAGGCGACACCTCCGCCTGCACCTACCCCCACGCCCACACTCCCGCAATAAGACTCTCGGATCTGCGAAAACGAACGAGCACCACGTTTTCTACGGCAATCGAACCGTGATCTGCCTGGAACCTTAGCGGGCCAGTCGCTTTGTCATTTTTCTCCTTCGGATGGGTTCTGGCGATAGTTTCAATAACAACCTGATATTGCGTGGGTTGAGGGGGTATGGTAGCTTCGCCCAAATAAGGGCAGCGCGGGCGGATCGCTGCAAGGTGGCACTACGAGTTCGCCAAAGGCCAAAAAATTGCCGGCTGAGCTGCTGCGCATTAACGCAATCAACCCAGAGGCGGAAGTGCTGCGTTATGCGGCACACTTTCTCAGTCGCGGATGTGTGATTGCGATTCCCACGGACACCTTTTACGGACTTGCGGCCGACCCCTTTAATCTCGCCGCCGTGGATGAGATTTATCGCGTGAAAGGGCGGCCCGAGACGAGGGCTCTGCCCATCCTTGTGAACTCCGTCGAACAGGCGCTGCTGCTTTCCCGCGGAACGCCGGCGAATTTCATCCGGCTGGCGCAGGCATTTTGGCCCGGCGCCTTGACGCTGGTGGTGAACGCCGCGCATCGCATCCCGCTCAAAGTGACGGGAGGGACGGGCCGCATCGCCTTGCGCTGGCCGCGTAGCGAGATCGTGAAGCGCTTGATCGATGAATTCGACGCGCCGGTCACGGGAACGAGCGCCAATATTTCGGGATTTTCTTCCTGCGCGAGCGCGGCGCAGGTGATGAAGCAGCTTGGTTCACGAGTGCCGCTGGTGCTGGACGCCGGTGAAACCGGGGCGACATTGGCTTCCACCATCGTGGAGTTGAACGGTGACGCCTGGCGGATCGGCCGCGAAGGCGCCATCCCGGTGGAAGAGATTGAAAAGACGATGAAGTAAGTTTTGCCCTGCTCCACCGTGAGGATACCAAAATGGAACTGGCCCGCAGGGAAAGCTCAGCGCGGCGGGGCATAAGAGATTTTACCGAGAATGGCGGGTCCCCTTGCGCCGGTCGCGGACGGAAGATTTGACGGACGCTCGTGGAATGTCTCGTACGCAAGCAAGGCAAACGCCAGAGCTTCCTTGGCATCTTCCCGAATCCCGAATTGTGATGACACAACGATCTCAATCCCCGGCAACAACGCAGCAAGTTGGCCGAGGATTAAGGGATTGTGCGTGCCACCGCCGGAAATAATAATCTGGTGGATCTTTGTCTTACGCAAAACGAAACGATTCAGGGCATCGACGAGCGAAAGTGCCGTGAAGAGAGTCGCCGCGCGGATGAGATCGTTGGATTTGGCGCCGTGCCGACGGCCAAGGGCGAGAAGGTTCTTTACAAACGCGTGGCCGTAGTATTCGCGCCCGGTGGATTTTGGCGGGCTGAGCCGGAGATAAGGATCCTTCATCAACTCGTTGAGGAGCGCAGGAATGCTGCGTCCGAGCGATGCCAGACGTGCGTTTTCGTCAAACCGCTGACGGCCTCGCGAGAAATGTGCGACGAGCGCGTCGATCAGCATATTTGCAGGGCCGGTGTCGAACGCGAAAACCTGCGACGGTTTGGCAGCTGCGGGAAGCACGGTGATGTTGGCGATGCCGCCAAGATTGAGCGAAACTCGGCCCAGTTTGGGATGCCGATAGAGCGCGTAGTCTGCGAACGGAACGAGAGGCGCGCCTTGGCCACCAAGCGCCATGTCCGCGGGACGAAAATCCCCGACCGTAGTGATCCCCGTGCGCGCGGCGATCACCGATGGCTCGCCAATCTGAAGCGTCGATGCCGTTGTTGAATTGAAATAAAGAATGGCGCGGCCCTGATGAAAGATTGTCTGACCGTGGCTGCCGATGAGCGCAATTTTCTTGGGCGAAACCTTGAATTTGCGGCACGCGGCCAGCGCGGCGTCAGCGAAAAGCTCTCCCAAGCGAAAATTCAGTTGACTCAGTTCGCCCGCCGAAATGGGCTGCTGCTCGGCAACACGAAGAATTTCCTTTCGAACCGCAGTGGGGAATTTGACGGCGGTGCAGCCCAGTAGCTTGGCATTCAATTTTGGCGGCGCGCCGGAGATGCGCGCTAGGGCCACGTCAATTCCATCCGCAGACGTTCCGGACATCATGCCGAGCACCAGCATCGATTTAGCGCTCATAAAATTTGTTTTTTCAGCTCGGCGAGAAGATTGAGCGCGTCGAGCGGCTTCAACTGGTCGAGGTCGGCGCCACGCAGCTTCTCCAGCACTTCGCGGTCCAACGCCGTAAACAGCACTTGCTGGTTGCCGTTCTTGTGTGCAGGGTCCCCGGCCCCTGGTGAAAGCGTCTCGCTCAGCTCATGCTCGCTCTGTTCATGCTTTTTCAAAACTTCGCGCGCCCGCTCAATCACGCTCCGGGGCAGGCCGGCCAGGCGCGCCACTTCGATTCCGTAGCTCTTGTCCGCGCTGCCCGGCTCGACGCGCCGCAGAAAAATAATTTCACTGGGGGTCTCCTTTACCGAGACGTGAACATTTTTCACCACCGGCAAAAGATCGGCCAGCTCCGTCAATTCGTGATAGTGCGTGGCGAAAAGCGTGCGCGCGCGTGTGTGCTTCTGCAAATGCTCGACGACCGCCCAGGCAATCGAAAGCCCGTCAAACGTAGCCGTGCCACGCCCGACTTCATCGAGAAGCACTAAACTCGAAGGAGTGGCGTGATTCAGGATGGCGGCGACTTCGCTCATCTCCACAAGGAAAGTCGAACGCCCGCGCGCAAGATTGTCGCTCGCGCCGATGCGCGTAAAGATCCGATCGGTGATCGGCAGATTCGCCTGTCGCGCCGGAACAAAAGAGCCCATCTGCGCCATGAGCACAATCAGCGCCGACTGCCGAAGATACGTGGACTTGCCGCCCATGTTCGGGCCAGTGATCAGCAGCAATTGCTGGCGCCCCGGCTCGAAGCACAGGTCGTTCGGGACAAAGCGCTCGCCTTTCTGACGCAGCAACTCTTCGATGACCGGATGGCGCCCGCCAATAATCAGCAGCTCGCCGGTCGAGTTGAATTCGGGCCGCGAATAGCCGCGATCGGCGGCCAGCTTTGCAAAAGCGGTGAGCACGTCGAGCTGCGCCACGGCCGAAGCTGTGTGTCGCAAACGCACAGCTTTGGCGGCTACGAAAGAACGAACATCAACGAAAAGCTGGCGCTCGATTTCAAGAATGCGTTCGTCCGCGGCCAGGATTTTGCGCTCATATTCCTTCAGCTCGGCGGAAGTGAAGCGCTCGGCATTCACCAGCGTCTGCTTGCGCTCATAATCCGCGGGTGCGAGGTGCAGATTCGGTTTCGAAATTTCAATGTAATACCCAAAAATCTGATTGAAGCGAATTTTCAGCGAGTTGATGTTCGTCCGTTTGCGCTCGCGCTCCTCCATGGCAGCGATGATCTCTTTGCTGTGCTTGCTCAGGTTGCGCAGCTCGTCCAGTTCCGCATGGTAGCCGCCGCGAATCATTCCCGGTTCGGTGGCTAGCGCGGGGGGCTCGTCGGCAATGGCGCGCTCCAGGCGTTCGCGAACGTCCGAGAGTTCGTCAATCTCCTGATGAAGATGGCGAAGAAGTTCGCTGCCGCCCACGGGCTGAGGGGTGAGGAAATTCTTCAACACAGGAAGTTGTGCGAGAGATCTCCTCAGGGCAACAAGTTCGCGCGGCGTAGCGAGGCCCAGGGTGATGCGGCTGGTCAGTCGCTCCAGATCAAGAATTCCCTTGAGCTCCTTGCGAATCTCTCCGCGCACCACCGTTTGTTGAACCAGGTGGGTCACCGCCGCGAGACGCGCCTCAATCGCCTCGCTCTCAATGAGAGGACGAAGCACCCAGGAACGTAGCAGGCGTGCTCCCATTCCGGTGACAGTAACATCCAGGGCCGCGATCAGCGTGGTGGGTCCGCTCGAACGGCCCGCCTCATCGGAAAAAATAGGCGTCAGCAGCTCCAGATTGCGCACGGAAACGGGATCGAGAACCAGTGCGTCGTGCTGTTCGTAATAGCGGACGCCATCGAGATGGCGCAACGCTTCGATGCTGGTGGAGATAAGCTTTTGCTTGTCGGTGGCGGTGCGGTCGATTTCCTCAACGCCGCCGGAGCGGTCGCCTCGCGCCGAATTTTCGCGAAGATAATGAATGATGGCGCCTGCCGCGGAGAGCGCTTGGGGATGCTCGTCGAGGCCGAACCCCGTGAGTTCCGCGACGCCAAACTGTTCTCGCAGAATGCGCACCGCATAGTCCTGCTGAAAGGTCCAATCCTCCAGGCGGGACTCCACACCGCCAACGCCTTCGAGAAGGGAAGTCTTGGCTGTTTCGAACAACTGCTGTGGGCGGGGAAGCAGAGTTTCCCGCGGCCGCAAAAGTTGCAACTCGTCGCGAAGAGCTTCATCGGCGCGCGAGCCGGAAAATTCCGTGGCCTGAAACTCTCCGGTGGAAAGATCGACAAACGCCAGGCCGATCGGAGAGCCCGAGGAGTGCCGCGCTACCGAAGCCAGGAAATTGTTCTCGCGAATGTCAAGCACCCCGACATCCGTAGCCGTGCCGGGAGTGATGACGCGCACCACTTCGCGGCGAACGAGTTTTTTGCCCGGCCCGGGCTGTTCCATCTGGTCGCAGATGGCAATTTTAAATCCCGCGCGGATCAAACGAGCAATGTAGGTTTCCGCAGCGTGAAACGGCACGCCGCACATTGGAATCGGCTGGCCCTTTTCGCGATTGCGCGAAGTGAGCGTGATTTGCAGTTCCCGCGCGGCGATCATGGCGTCTTCGTAAAACAGTTCGTAGAAATCGCCGAGACGGAAAAGCAGCAGCGCGTGCGGGTAGCGCGCCTTGATGGCGTGGTACTGCTGCATTAAAGGCGTTGTCGGTTCGCTCATTCTCGATCGGTCAGCTTGTGATTCCCAGTTGCGTCAGCAAAAAAGCATAATCAAACGCAATCTCCCTCAAATAATCATAGCGGCCGGAAGCGCCGCCGTGTCCCGCGCCCATGTTGGTTTTCAGCAGCAGGAGGTTCGCATCGGTCTTCAGCGTGCGCAGTTTCGCCACATACTTCGCCGGTTCCCAGTACATTACCTGGCTGTCGTTGAGACCGGTTTTCACCAATATCGCAGGATACGCCTTCCGCTCCAGATTGGTGTACGGGCAGTAAGCTTTCATCAAAAAATAGTCAGCCGCAATCTGCGGATTGCCCCACTCTTCGAATTCGCCGACGGTGAGCGGAAGCGAAGCGTCCAGCATGGTGTTCAAGACATCGACGAAAGGAACGTGGCTAATCACCATCCGGAAAAGATCGGGCCGCATGTTTGTCACCGCGCCCATCAGCAAACCGCCGGCGCTGCCGCCCTCGATGATGAGTTTCTCCTGCGTCGTAAAACGATGTGCGATCAGATGTTCCGCCGCAGCGATGAAATCCGTGAACGTGTTGCGTTTGGATTTCATCCGCCCGGCATCGTGCCATGGTTTCCCGAGTTCGCCGCCTCCTCGAATGTGCGCAACGGCGTAAATGACTCCGCGGTTCAGCAAGCTCAGCCGATTCGAACTGAAATTCACCGGCATGGAAATCCCGTAGCTGCCATAACCGTAGAGAAGAAGCGGGGCCGACCCGTCGCGCGGCGTATCGCGCCGATACACGATCGAGAGCGGAACGCGTGTGCCATCGGAGGCCGTAGCATGCAAACGCTCGCTGGCATACTGCGAAGAATCGTAGCCGCCAAGAACCGGCTGCTGCTTTCTAAGGAGTTTCTCGCGCGTTTGGACGTCGTAGTCGTATACGGAACGAGGTGTGACGAACGACTCGAATTGAAACCGCACGTGCGAGGCATCGAATTCAGGGTTTTCTCCCACAGAAGCGTTGTACGCAGGCTCGGCGAATTTAATGCGATGCGAAGCAGCAAGAGCATCCGAGGCTGCAGAAGTCAGATCCACGATGCGGAGATAAGGTAGCCCGCCTTCGCGTTCGAAAAGCAGCAGATGAGTTCTGAAAGCGTACGCCTCGGCAAGCATGACCTCGGGACGGTTAGAAATGATCTCGCGCCAGGATTCACGACGAGGATCGCGCGCTGGCACAACCACGAGCCGAAACGTCCGCCCGCCGGAATTCGTCCGAATGTAAAGCAGACCTCCACTTGCACCGCTACCAGATCCACCATGTTCCGTGGCATGCGGGCCAGGATGATGATCCGCGTAATATTCGTGATTGTCTTCGCGCGGCGCGATGACCTGGAATTCTCCCGATGGATTGTCAGCGTGCAAGAGCCGTACTTCGCTGGTGGTATGGCTCGAGCTAGTTAGCAGAATATAGCCGCCACTCCGCGTGCGTTCTACTTCAATTCGAAAGCGCTCGTCGCTTTCCTCATACAACAAGTCGTCTTCCCCTGCTGAGCCGAGGACATGCCGGTAGAGTCGGTGCGAACGCTTGGTGATTTCATCTTCGACGGTATAGAAAAGCGTGCGGTTGTCGGTCGCCCAGGCAACACTTGTGACCCGCCCGATGTGCTCGGAGAGCGTCTCGCCGGTGCGCAG
>Ga0210410_10000893_pt1 | contig 29317 bp, 15 predicted proteins | sample IncBWC4MmetaG_FD_161058 | JGI IMG/M metagenome (GOLD analysis project Ga0210410, IMG submission 161058) | Forest soil microbial communities from Barre Woods Harvard Forest LTER site, Petersham, Massachusetts, United States - Inc-BW-C-4-M | ecosystem: Environmental > Terrestrial > Soil >...
ATCGTCGCGCTGGTCAAACCGCTCGGCGGGTACATGACGCGCGTATTCAACGGCGAGGCTACCTTCCTCTCGCCGGTGCTGCGGCCGGTCGAGATCGTGCTGTACCGGATCGGCGGCGTCGACGAGAGGCGCGAGCAGCACTGGCTGACCTATACGGTCGCCATGCTGCTGTTCCACGTCGGCGGCTTCCTGATCATCTATGGCCTGATGCGGCTGCAGGCGATGCTGCCGTTCAACCCGGCGGGGCAATCGGCCGTGGCGGAGGACCTTTCCTTCAACACCGCGATCAGCTTCATCACCAATACCAACTGGCAGAATTACGGCGGCGAAAGCACGCTGTCCTATCTGGTGCAGATGCTCGGCCTGACGCACCAGAATTTCCTGTCGGCGGCGACCGGCATCGCGCTGGCGGTGGCGCTGATCCGCGGCTTCTCGCGATCCTCGATGCGCACCATCGGCAATTTCTGGGTCGATGTGACCCGGTGCACCCTCTATGTGCTGATGCCGATCTGCATCGTCTACACGCTGTTCCTGGTCTGGCAGGGCATGCCGCAGACGCTTGGTGCTTACGTCGATGCGACCACGCTGGAAGGCGCCAAGCAGACCATCGCGGTCGGCCCGGTCGCCTCCCAGGTCGCCATAAAAATGCTCGGCACCAATGGCGGCGGCTTCTTCAATGCCAACGCCGCCCATCCGTTCGAGAACCCGACCGCGCTGTCGAATTTCGTGCAGATGATTTCGATCTTCGCGATCGGCGCGGCGCTGACCAACGTGTTCGGCCGCATGGTCGGCAACCAGCGCCAGGGCTGGGCGATCCTCGCCGTGATGGGCGTGCTGTTCATTTCGGGCGTCGCCGTCACCTACTGGGCCGAATCCAGCGGCACCACCGCGCTCAATGCGCTGGGGCTGACCGGCGGCAACATGGAAGGCAAGGAGGTCCGCTTCGGCATCGTGGCGTCCTCGTTGTTTGCGGTGATCACCACCGCGGCGTCCTGCGGCGCGGTCAACGCCATGCATGACAGCTTCACGGCGCTCGGCGGCATGATCCCGTTGATCAACATGCAACTCGGCGAAATCATCGTCGGCGGCGTCGGCGCCGGCCTCTATGGCATGCTGATCTTTGTCGTCATCTCGATCTTCGTTGCCGGCCTGATGGTCGGCCGCACGCCGGAATATGTCGGCAAGAAGATCGAGGCGCGCGAGGTCAAGATGGCGATGCTGGCGATCCTGGTGCTGCCGCTGATGTATCTCGGCTGGACCGCGGTCGGCGTTGTCTATCCCGCAGCGGTGGCCTCGATGGCCAATGCCGGTCCGCATGGCTTTACGGAGGTGCTCTACGCTTATACCTCGTCGACCGGCAACAACGGCTCGGCCTTCGCCGGCCTCTCCGGCAACACCTTCTTCTACAACCTCACCCTGGCAAGCGCGATGTTCGTCGGCCGCTTCTTCATGATCGTTCCGGCCATGGCAATTGCCGGTTCGCTGGCGGGCAAGAAGTCGATACCGCCGTCCGCCGGCACGCTGCCGACCACCGGCGGCCTGTTCGTCGGCCTCGTCGTCGGCGTGATCCTGATCATCGGCGGTCTCACCTTCTTCCCGGCGCTGGCGCTGGGGCCGATCGTCGAGCACCTCGCGATGACCGCGGGCACCCTGTTCTGATCGAACCCATTTTCGGAGTTACGTCCATGGAAACCGTGCAAAAACTGAACAAGCGGAAACCGGTGTCGGCGATGCTCGACCCGAAGATCGTGCTGCCCGCCATCGGTTCGTCGTTCCGCAAGCTCGATCCGCGGCAGATGATCAAGAACCCCGTGATGTTCGTGGTCGAGGTCGTGGCCGCGCTGACGACGGTGATTTTCCTGCGCAATCTGATCGGAGGTGGCGGCGAAAGCCTCAGCTTTACCTTCCAGATCATCCTGTGGCTGTGGTTCACGGTGCTGTTTGCCAATTTCGCCGAGGCTGTCGCCGAGGGCCGCGGCAAGGCCCAGGCCGAGTCGCTGCGCAAGACCCGCACCGAGAGCCAGGCCAAGCTGTTGACCGGTTCCGACAAGAATTATCGTCTGGTCTCCGGCACCAGCCTCAAGGTCGGCGATATCGTGCTGGTCGAGGCCGGCGACAACATCCCCTCCGACGGCGAGGTGATCGAAGGCATCGCCTCAGTGAACGAAGCCGCGATCACCGGCGAGTCCGCACCGGTGATCCGGGAATCCGGCGGTGACCGTTCGGCGGTCACTGGCGGCACGCAAGTTCTGTCCGACTGGATTCGCGTCCGCATCACCGCGGCGCAGGGCTCGACCTTCATCGACCGCATGATCAAGCTGGTCGAGGGCGCCGAGCGGCAGAAGACGCCGAACGAGATCGCGCTCAACATCCTGCTCGCGGGGCTGACCATCATCTTCGTGTTCGCGACCGTGACCATCCCGAGCTACGCGTCCTATGCCGGCGGGTCGATTTCGGTGGTGATCCTGGTGGCGCTGTTCGTGACCCTGATCCCGACCACGATCGGCGCGCTGTTGTCGGCGATCGGCATCGCGGGCATGGACCGGCTGGTGCGTTTCAACGTGCTGGCGATGTCGGGCCGCGCGGTGGAAGCCGCCGGCGACGTCGACACGCTGCTGCTCGACAAGACCGGCACCATCACGCTCGGCAACCGGCAGGCCACCGCGTTTCGCCCCGTCCACGGCGTCAGCGAGAAGGATCTCGCGGATGCGGCGCAGCTCGCCTCACTGGCCGACGAAACTCCGGAAGGCCGCTCGATCGTCGTGCTGGCGAAGGAGAAATACGGCATCCGCGGCCGCGACATGGCCGAACTTGCCGCCACCTTCATTCCCTTTACCGCGCAGACCCGCATGAGCGGCGTCGACGCCAGCGGCTCCTCGGTCCGCAAGGGCGCGGTCGACGCGATCCTCAACTATGTCGATGGCGGCGGAGAGTCGCGTATCGTTGCCTCCGGGAATACCGCGCGCGTGCTGCAGAGCGCGATGTCGGATGCCGCGCGCGAGGTCCAGGCGATCTCCGACGAGATTTCCAAGGCCGGCGGCACCCCGCTCGCGGTCGCCAAGGACGGCCGGCTGCTCGGCGTCGTTCAGCTCAAGGATATCGTCAAGGGCGGCATCCGCGAGCGTTTCGCCGAACTGCGCCGCATGGGCATCCGTACCGTGATGATCACCGGCGACAACCCGATGACGGCAGCCGCAATCGCCGCCGAAGCCGGCGTCGACGACTTCCTGGCGCAGGCTACGCCCGAGGACAAGCTGAAGCTGATTCGCGACGAACAGGCCAAGGGCAAGCTGGTCGCGATGTGCGGTGACGGCACCAATGATGCGCCGGCGCTGGCGCAAGCCGATGTCGGGGTTGCCATGAACACCGGCACGCAGGCCGCGCGCGAGGCCGGCAACATGGTCGACCTCGATTCCAATCCCACCAAACTGATCGAGGTGGTCGAGATCGGCAAGCAGCTGTTGATGACCCGTGGCGCGCTGACCACGTTCTCGATCGCCAACGACGTCGCGAAATATTTCGCCATCATCCCGGCGATGTTCCTGGCGTTCTACCCGCAGCTCGCCGTGCTCAACGTCATGCATCTGGCGAGCCCGCAAAGCGCCATCCTGTCGGCGATCATCTTCAACGCGCTGATCATCATCGCGCTGATTCCGCTGGCGCTGAAGGGCGTCGCCTATCGCGCCATCGGCGCCGGCGCGCTGCTCCGCCGCAACCTGCTGATCTACGGCGTCGGCGGCATCATCATTCCCTTTATCGGCATCAAGGCGATCGACCTCGTGGTCGCCGCCTTGAACCTGGCATAACCGTCATTGCGAGCGGAGCGAAGCAATCCAGCTTTGGTGCCGCGAATTTAGAAGCCGGATTGCTTCGTCGCTTCGCTCCTCGCAATGACGAAATAATGGAGACATGTCATGTTGAAAGAAATTCGCCCCGCCATCCTCATCCTCGTGCTGCTGACGGCGATCACGGGCCTTGCCTATCCGCTGGCCATGACCGCGATCGCGGGCGTGCTGTTTCCGAAGCAGGCGCAGGGCAGCCTGATCGAGCGGGACGGCAAGGTGGTCGGCTCCGCCCTGATCGGGCAGGAGTTCAAGGACGACAAATATTTCCACGGCCGGCCCTCGGCGACGACGGCGCCGGACCCCGCGGATGCCACCAAGACCGTGCCGGCGCCCTACAATGCCGCGAATTCCGGCGGCTCGAATCTCGGCCCGACCAGCAAGGCGTTGGCCGACCGGGTCAAGGATGATGTGGAGAAACTGAAGGCCGAGAACCCGCAAGGCGCCGTTCCGGTCGATCTCGTCACCACCTCCGCCAGCGGCCTCGATCCCGACATCTCGCCGGAGGCCGCGCTGTTCCAGGTGCCGCGCGTCGCCAAGGCGCGCAACATGCCGGAGGATAGCCTCCGCCAGCTGGTCGCGGAGAACACCGCCGGCCGCCTGGCGGGATTGCTGGGCGAGCCCCGCGTCAACGTGCTGGCGCTGAATTTGGCTTTGGATCGCGCCGCCTCGAAATAGCAGGCGCCTAGGCTGGACCTGGGCGGAGGACTATATTGCCATAATGGCCCAGCAGCGTCGCGATCCCGAACAACGTCCCTGGCCGGAGGCGCTACTGGAAGCGGCCCGGCGCGAGGACAGCCGCGTCGGCCGGCTCAAGATCTTCGTCGGGGCCGCCCCCGGCGTCGGCAAGACCTACGAGATGCTGCAGAGCGCGCACGCCAGGCTGAAGGCCGGCGCCGATGTCGTGGTCGGCGTGGTCGAAACCCACGGGCGGGCCGAGACGCAAGCGCTGCTGAACGGCCTCGAAGTACTGCCGCGCAAGCGCATCGAGTACAAGGACCAGGTCATCGAGGAGATGGACCTCGACGCGCTGATCGCGCGGCATCCGCAGCTCGCGCTGGTCGACGAGCTCGCCCACACCAACGCGCCCGGCAGCCGCCATCCCAAGCGTTATCTCGACGTCGAGGAACTTTTGTCCCGCGGCATCGACGTCTATACCGCGGTCAACATCCAGCATATCGAGAGCCTCAACGACGTGGTCGCCCAGATCACCCATGTCCGGGTGCGCGAGACCGTGCCGGACTCGGTGTTCGATCGCGCCGACGCCATCGAGCTGATCGACCTCACCCCGGACGACCTGATCCAGCGGCTGAAAGAGGGCAAGGTCTACGTCCCCAAACAGGCCGAGCGTGCGCTCGAGCATTATTTCTCGCCGGGCAATTTGACCGCGCTGCGCGAGCTGGCGTTGCGGCGGACCGCCGAGCGGGTCGACGAGCAGCTCCTGACCCATATGCAGGCCAACGCCATCGCCGGCCCCTGGGCGGCCGGCGAGCGGATACTGGTTTGCGTCAGCGAGGATCCGCGGGCCGCCGGGCTGGTGCGCTACACCAAGCGGCTGGCGGACCGGCTGCACGCGCAATGGACCGCCATCAGCATCGAGACCCGGCGCACGCTGCAACTCTCCGACGAGGAGCGTGACCGGCTCGCCGACACGCTGCGGCTGGCGGAGGCGCTGGGCGCCGAGGCGATCACCATTCCCGGCGTCGGGCGCCGCATCGCCGACGACCTGATCAGCTTCGCGCAGGCCAACAATGTCACCCAGGTCATCATCGGCAAGTCGAGCCGATCCTGGTGGTTCGAACTGACGCGCGGCTCGGTGGTGCACGATCTGGTGCGGGGCGCCGGCAATATCAGCGTCAACGTCATCGCCGGCGAGGAACTCGCCGCCGATCCGGTGCCGAAGAAGACCGTGCGCACCGCGGAGCGGGCCGAGCCGTTCAATCCGCGGCCCTATCTGACGGCGCTGTTGATCGTGGGCATCGGGCTTGGCGGCGGCGAGCTGATCCAGCACTGGTTCGGCATCGCGAACGTCGACCTGGTCTTCCTCACGGCGGTGGTCGGTGTCGCGGTCCGCTACGGCCTGTGGCCGTCGATACTGGCCAGCGTCGCGGCGTCGCTGTGCTACAACTTCTTCTTCCTGCCGCCGATCTACACCTTCACCATCACCGATCCAACCAACGTCGCGGCGTTCTTCTTCTTCATGCTGATCGCGATCCTGGTTTCCAATGTCGCAGCCCGGGTCCGCACCCAGGCCGACTCCGCGATCGGCCGGGTGCGGACCACCGAATCGCTGTACGCCTTCAGCCGCAAGCTCGCCGGTACCGCAACGCTGGACGACGTGCTGTGGGCGACCGCCTACCAGACGGCGCTGATGCTGAAGGTGCGGGTGGTGCTGCTGTTGCCCGAAGACGGCGTGTTGACGGTGAAGGCCGGATACCCGCCGGAGGACGAGCTGGACAAGGCCGATCTTGCCGCCGCCAACTGGGCCTGGGACAACGACCGCTCGGCCGGGCGCGGCTCGGATACGCTGCCCGGCGCCAAGCGACTGTTCCTGCCGATGCGGACCGGGCGCGGGCCGATCGGCGTGACCGGCATCGACGACGACAAGACCGGGCCGCTGTTGACGCCGGACCAGCGCCGCCTGCTCGATGCGCTGATGGACCAGGGCGCGCTCGCAATCGAGCGGGTGCTGCTGGTCGAGGACATGGATCGCGTCAAGCGCACCGTGGAATCCGACCGCCTGCGCTCGGCGCTATTGACCTCGATCTCGCATGACCTGAAGACGCCGCTCGCCTCGGTGCTCGGCGCCGCCTCGACGATGCGCGATCTCTCCAGCGGCCTGACCGATGCGGAAAAGCGCGACCTGCTCGCCACCGTGATCGACGAATCCGAGCGGCTCAATCGCTTCATCGCCAACCTGCTCGACATGACCAAGCTGGAGAGTGGCGCCATCGTGCCGAATACGGCACGGCATGATGTCGACGAAATCGTCGGCAGCGCGTTGCGGCGCGCCAGCAAGATCCTAGCCCGTCACAAGGTTTCGCTGGAGCTCGCCGCCGACCTGCCGATGCTCGAGCTCGACGCGGTGTTGTTCGAACAGGCGCTGTTCAACCTGCTGGACAACGCCGCCAAATACGCGCCCGCCGACTCCACGATATCGATCAGGACGTCGCGGGACCGCAACTGGGTCACCCTGCAGGTCATCGACGAGGGCGGCGGCATTCCGCAGTCCGAGCTGGAGAGTGTGTTCGACAAATTCTATCGCGCGCAAAAGGGCGATCATGTGCGTCCCGGCACCGGCCTCGGGCTCGCGATCGCACGCGGCTTCGTCGAGGCGATGCACGGCACGATTTCCGCCGATAACCGCACCGACCGCAGCGGCGCGGTGCTGACCGTCCGGTTGCCGATCCCGGTGGCCTCCACCGCACTGGACACCGCCGCATGACCGCCGCGCCGATCAAGGTCCTGGTGATCGACGATGAGCCGCCGATCCGCAAGCTGTTGCGGATGGGACTGACCACGCAGGGCTATGAGATTCTGGATGCCTCCAACGGCAAGATCGGGCTCGAAATGCTGGCCGAGCAGCCGGCGCTGATCATTCTCGACCTCGGCCTGCCGGATATCCAGGGCCATGACCTGCTGCGCATGATACGGGGCCGCAACGACAGCGTTCCCATCATCGTGCTGTCGAGCCGGGGCGACGAAGCCGGCAAGGTCCAGGCGCTAGATCTCGGCGCCGACGACTATCTGACAAAACCGTTCGGGATGGACGAACTGCTGGCCCGCATGCGCGCGGCGCTGCGGCATCAGTTGCAGGTCCATGGCGAGCGCCCGGTGTTTCGAACCGGCGAGCTGACCGTCGACCTGGTGCGCCGCATCGTCAAGGCCGGCGACAAGGAGATAAAACTCTCGCCGAAGGAATATGAATTGCTGCGCGTGCTGGTGCAGCACGCCGGCAAGGTCCTGACCCACCGGTTTCTGCTGAAGGAGCTGTGGGACGAACTGACCGATGCGCAATATCTGCGGGTCTATGTGCGGCAGCTCCGGCAGAAGATCGAAGCCGATCCGGAGCGCCCGCAATTCGTGCTGACCGAAACCGGCATCGGCTATCGGCTGCGCGCCCCTGATTAAACCCCTTATATATTACCCGAGAGCGAATCGATGGTGTTGACGATCCGCTCCCCTGGAGCGGCCATGAAGATTTCCGACCTGTTGTCGCCTGCGGACGTCCTGTTCGACGCCCGCGCCTCGAACAAGCGCGCGCTGCTGCAGGAGCTCGCCGCCAAATCCGCCGATAGCGCCGGCCTGGCGACCGATCAGGTCACGTCCCATTTGTTGAAGCGCGAGGAGCTGGGATCGACCGGCATCGGCAGGGGCGTCGCGCTTCCGCATGCCCGGCTGCCGGGTTTGCGGCGGCCTTGCGGGCTGCTCGCAAAACTGAGGCAGCCAATCGAATTCGATGCCATCGACGGCGAAAAGGTCGACCTCGTGTTCGTGCTGTTGCTGCCGGCCGCCGCGGAGACCGAAGCACTCGGCGCGCTCGCGCTGGTGGCGCGGACCTTGCGATCGCCGGAGAACCTCGCGCGGTTGCGGGCCGCGAAAAATGCGTCGGAGTTGCTCGCGGCGATGGGGTGATTTGCCCGACGGGTCAAATCACTGCGCCGCTACATTTCGCCGTGTCTAGCCCCCTTTGAAAAAATATTTCTGTTTTACAGAAACCAAATCACCCCTATATTCACCGCGTCCCGTCCCAGATAGGGGCGTTGCGCAACGTCACGAGACGCGGGGCGGGATGCGGTGGACGCTGGTAGTGCCGGTGACGAACGGCGCGAAAGCGGACGGCAAAGTCGTGTGGTCCTGACACCCCGACGCTGGTGTCAAGTTCGCGAAAGGCAACTTTCGCGGGCGACGGTGGCAAAAAAGCCCGGTTCGCCGGGGAGAGCACGAAGCAGCCGTTAACACCATCGCGTGCGGGAATGCCGGGTGATTCCGGTGGACTCGTGGTGACTAACTCGTGTGCTTTCTACTTTTGCACGCGAGGCTGCGGGTGCATCGCGCGCCCGGCATTCCCCACGCCCTTTTGGGGCGGATGATTTGCAAGACTCGGGCAAAAACGTGCCGCGGGAATGCGGACTCTCGCCGTCATTGCGAGGAGCACTTGCGACGAAGCAATCCAGCTTTTCTAACTCGCCGCGCCAAAGCTGGATTGCTTCGTCGCGTCGCTGCTCGCAATGACGGTTGTGGCTGTTTGAAAATTTTGCGGAGGCACCCCCACCCGCCTTCGCTGAAGCTTCGGCGGGCAGGCCCCAACCCTCTCCCACAAGGGGAGAGGGGGGCCCACCGTCCTTGCTGAAACAGCGAACCAATACTTCACAACCATCTCCGGCGTGCTACCGTTTTGCCGAGTTCAGGAACTTCAGCCGGCGCCAACGGTTTCGGTTTTGGTATTGCTTTTCGTTGTGCGAGATTGCTCCGTGGCCCTCAAAAAACTGTCCACCTACCGCAAGAAGCGCGATTTCGAAAAGACCGCCGAGCCCAGCGGCGAGGCCAGGGTCGCGCCGTCGAAACGGCGGCGGTTCGTGATCCAGAAGCATGCTGCCACCCGCCTGCATTACGATCTGAGGCTGGAGTTCGACGGCGTCTTCAAATCCTGGGCGGTGACGCGCGGGCCCTCGCTCGATCCGCACGACAAGCGGCTGGCGGTGGAGGTCGAGGATCACCCGCTCGATTACGGCGATTTCGAAGGCACCATTCCGAAGGGCGAGTATGGCGGCGGCACCGTGCAACTGTGGGATCGTGGCTATTGGGAATCCGACGATCCCGAGAAGGGATACAAAAAGGGCGACCTGAAATTCACCCTGTATGGCGGAAAGCTGCATGGTAGCTGGGTGCTGGTGCGCATGCGCCACGACCGCGACGGGGGAAAGCGGACCAACTGGCTCCTGATCAAGCATCGCGACGAGTACGCCGGAGAGGGCAAGGCCAACAACGTCCTGGACGACGACAAATCCGTCGCCTCGGGGCGGACCATGGAGCAGATCGCCGCCGGCAAGGGCAGGGCGCCAAAGCCGTTCATGCTGGCCAAGACCAAACGCGCCAGCGCGGACGCGGTCTGGCATTCGAACCGGGGCGATGACGTCATATCTTCCCCGCCGCCGGCGCAAGCGCCGAAGGGCAGGCAAGTCGCGGCGATGCCGGATTTCGTCGCGCCCGAGCTCTGTACCCCGGTCGATCGTCCGCCGAGCGGCGAGGGGTGGTGCCACGAGATCAAATTCGACGGCTACCGCGTGCAATTGCGCGTCGAGGACGGCGTGGCGACGCTGAAGACACGGAAGGGCCTGGACTGGACCGACAAGTTCCAGGCGATCGCGAAAGAGGCCGGCGCGCTGCCCGATATGCTGATCGACGGCGAGATCGTCGCGCTCGATCGCGAGGGTACGCCGGATTTTTCCGCGTTGCAGGCGGCGATTTCCGACGGCAAGACCGACCGCCTGATCTTCTTCGCGTTCGATCTCCTGTTCGCCGATGCAATGGACATCCGCACCCTCCCGCTGCGCGAGCGAAAAGCGCGGCTGAAGGAATTGCTGGAGGCGCGGCGCAAGGGCACGACCGGATCGATCCGCTATGTCGAGCATTTCGAGGTCGACGGCGAAGCCATGATGCAGTCGGCGCGCGAGCTGTCGCTGGAAGGCATCGTCTCCAAGAAACTCGATTCGCGCTACCATTCCGGCCGGTCCGAAAGCTGGACAAAGGCAAAATCCCGCGAAGGCCACGAGGTCGTGCTGGGCGGGTGGAAGAGCACCAACGGCAAATTCCGTTCGCTGATGGCGGGCGTCTATCGCGGCGATCACCTGGCCTTTGTCGGCATGGTCGGCACTGGCTTCGGCCAGGACACGGTGAGGCGGATCATGCCGGCGCTGAAAGCGGCGACCTCCGACCAAAGCCCGTTCGGCGGCAAGGACGCGCCGCGCAAGACCCGCGAGGTGCATTGGCTGAAACCCGAACTTGTCGCCGAGATCGAATTCGCGGGCTGGACCGACGGCGGCAATATCAGGCAGGCGGCGTTCAAGGGGCTGCGCCAGGACAAGCCGGCCAGCGAGGTGAAGGCGGAGAAACCGGCGATGACCAGAATCGCAAAACCCGTTGCTTCAAAAGCCGCGGCGAAGCCGGGCAAAGTGCAAGTGAAAGTAGCCGCGAACAAATCCGCCACCGTGATGGGTGTCGTCATCTCCAAACCGGACAAGGAGCTGTGGCCGGACGCCGGCGACGGCAAGGGCGTGACAAAACTCGATCTCGCGCGCTATTTCGAGGCGGTCGGTGGCTGGATGATCGGCCATCTCAAGGGCAGGCCGTGTTCGGTGGTGCGCGCGCCGGATGGAATCAACGGCGAAAAGTTCTTCCAGCGCCACGCCATGCCCAGCACGTCGGACCTGCTGGAGCTGGTAAAGGTTTCCGGCGACCGCAAGCCCTATTTGCAGATCGATCGGGTCGAAGGCCTTGCGGCGGTGGCGCAGTCCGGCGGGCTCGAACTGCATCCGTGGAATTGCGCGCCGGACGCGCCCGACATTCCCGGGCGGCTGGTGTTCGATCTCGATCCCGCGCCCGAGATCGGGTTTGCCGATGTCATCGAGGCCGCAAAAGACATGCGGCAGCATCTCGCCGAACTCGGCATGGAGAGTTTTTGCAAGACCACCGGCGGCAAGGGGCTTCACGTCGTGGTACCCCTGCTGTACGGCGCAAAAGACAAGGTGACGTGGAAGGAAGCCAAGGCGTTCGCTTTAGGCGTTTGCCAGTGGATGGCCAATGACGACCCCGAGCGCTATCTGCTCAACATGTCGAAGAAGCTGCGCAAGGGAAAGATCTTCCTCGACTACCTCCGCAACGATCGGATGGCGACTGCGGTCGCGGTGCTGTCGCCGCGGGCGCGCGCCGGCGCCACCGTCTCGATGCCGCTGACCTGGGCGCAAGTGCGCGGCGATCTCGATCCCACCCGCTACACCGTTCGTACCGTGCCGGCGCTGCTGGCGAAGACCAAGGCGTGGCAGGGCTATGATGACGCGGCGTCGTCGATCAAGACGGCGACCTCGAAGCTGGCGGGGAAATTATGAACAATGTCATTCCGGGGCGCGCCTCTTGGCGCGGGCCCGGAATCCATAACCCCAAAACGTGGTTATGGATTCCGGGCTCGCGCTTATCGCGCGCCCCGGAATGACGCCGGTATCACCGCGACCGGGCCGCGAACAATCCGTCCAGCCGGAACGAATAGCCGATGCCGACGATGGTGCTCGGCGCATTATGGTTGAGCCCGAAGGCTATGTGGAAATCGACCTGCTGGGTCGGCGTCAGATGATACAGGCCGCCGGAATTGAACAGCTGGCTGGGGCCGGCGTTCTCGGGGTAATCGCCGACATACTCCACGAACAGGCTCGCCCGCTCCGTCACCTTCTTCTCGATGACAAAGGTGGCTTCGGTGATGCGTCGGGTCGTCAGCTCCGCAGGACGGAAGAACTCGGTGAGCATGCCGCTCAGCCCCCAGCCATCGTGCAATTCCCACGACCATGGCATTTGCAGATAGGGTTGCACGCCGCGGCCGGCGATATCGACCGCACCGGTCGGCAGCGCCAGGCCTGCGGTCAGGGAAACGTCGATCTTGCCCGGGACCGGACTGACCTGCCACTTGATCGCCGGCGCAACGTCCGAAAACCCGGAGTTTCCGGGCGCGCGGATGTTGGCAAAATAGGTCGGGATGTCGACCAGCAGCTCGAGGCAGTTGGCCACGCCGAGGCGCCAGCGGGAGTTGGTGCCGTCGATGGTTCGGCCGCCGTCGCGTGCGCTGAAATTCACCCCGTTCTCGTTCTGCAGGCTGCCGGTCGGCACCACCAGGCTGGAATTCGTGACATCCGGCCGGTCGGTGGCGATCTCGTCCTTGGCGGTCGGGCATTGGTCCGCCCGCGCCTCGACCGACGCGACGATGGCGAGCGCCGACAGCAGGCAGGTTGCGCGAGATCGTCTGCTCATGAAGACCGTGATCGAGGAACAGCGTCAGCCAGGCGAGAACCAGCCATAAACCTATTATGCCTTCCGCGAGAGCGAAAAATTCGCTGGTCCGTCGGGAATATTTTCTACCGATCGCCGATGGGCCCGCAAGGCGCCGACCCGGGCGCGGCCTAAATCCTTCCGAGCAGCAACAGGATCAGGAGAATGACGATAACGAGACCAAGACCGCCGCCGCCATAATAGCCGGTGCCGTAGAACGGCCCGCCGCCGACGCCGCTGAAGCCGCCGAGCAGCGCGATCACGAGAATGATCAGGATGATAGTTCCGAGTGACATCTAGCTTTCCTCCCAGCCCGGCAGCCAGCACCTGTTGCTCTGCCATGAGCCGGGGCAACCGACCGCAACTGCGAAAGTTCCTCTGTCCTCGCCGGGAGGGTCGCGCTCTTTTTTTGCGGGAATGCGGAACTACATGCAATCAAGGTAAGTCGGGAAATTCCACGGATGACCGCACCTCTTATCGTTTCTATTCCCCATCGTCTCGGCCGCGAGGAGGCGACGCGCCGCCTCAAGGCGGGTCTGGCGCGCGCGGCGTCCAGCATTCCCGTGCTGAAAGTCGACGAGGAGCGGTGGGAGGATCATCGCATGATCTTCCGCGTCCGCGCGCTGGGCCAGCCGGCATCGGGCCATCTCGATGTGGCGGACGATCATGTCCGGCTCGAAGTCACGCTGCCCTGGCTATTGCAGCGGTTTGCGGAAGTCGCGCAAGTGGCGATCAAGAATCGCGGCAATCTGCTGCTGACGAAAAGAACCGAGTGAGGTCGCCTCACGCGTGGCTGCGCCTTCGCGCCGGCTTCGACGCCGCTTTGAACCTTGCCTTCAGCACCGCCGCCGGCAGATGCTGGAACAGCGTGGAGAGGCGCAACTGCCCGCCTTCGCCCGCAGCGCCCTGCACGGAATAGCCGCTGGCGTCGACGGTCCCCTCGTAGCTTTCGCCGCGCGGCCAGATCCTGCCGCCTTGCGACATCGGGGCGAACGATTTCGCGACCACTGCGATCGCGGCTTCGCGGCCACGGCGCCGCGCAAAGGCGATGACGTGGTCGCGGTGCGGCCCAAAGACCTCGAGCGGTTCGTAGTCGCCGTGGGTGAAGATATCGCCGAGTTCGGTGCGAAGTCTCAGCAGGTGCCGGGTCCAGGCCAGCTTGACATGGCCATCGGGCCAGTGTTGCACGAGGCTGGCCCAGTCGGGTTTATCCGCCGACGCCAGCACCGCGGCGCGCTCGGCAAAATCCACCGGCCGCCGGTTGTCGGGGTCGACCAGCGACAGGTCCCAGAACTCGGTGCCCTGATAGAAATCGGGCACGCCCGGCACGGTCGCCTTCAAGGTGACCTGGCTCAGCGAATTCAGCGCCCCCAGCAGCGCCACGCGCTGCGCCAGCGTTGCCAGCGAGCTAAGGAATTCAGCCGAGATCGCCGGGTCCAGAATCCGCGCAATGAAGCTGCGCAATCCCGCCTCGTAGGCCTCATCGGGATTGAGCCAGCTGGTTTCCTGCTTGCCCTCGCGCGCCGCCTTCAGCGCATAAGTCTGCATCCGCTCCATGAACGCATCGTCGCGCCCGGCGGCGGGCCAGGCGCCGAGCAGCGCTTGATAAAGCATGTATTCGAAACTCGCGGACGGGGCGCGCATCTCGCCCTCGACGACAAGGTGCGGCGCGTTCAGGACCTTCCAGCGCGCAACCGCGCTGGTCCATTCGCCGGGAATCTCGGCCAGCGCGATCAGCCGGGCGCGGGCGTCCTCGCCGCGCTTGGTGTCGTGGGTCGCGGTCGCCGTCATGCCATGCGGCCAGTCCTGGGCGCGGGCTTTCATCGCTTCATGAAAGGCATCGACCGAAAGCGCCCTGGCCGAGGGATCGCCGCCGACCTCGTTGAGCGCGAGCAGGCGGTGATAGCGGTAGAACGCGGTGTCCTCCAGCGACTTCGCCATCACCGGACCGGTGAACTGCTGCACCTTCAAGGCGAAGCGGCGCACGCGAGGCGCGCTATGCGCCGCCCGGCCGGGCATGATCAAAGCCATGGTCAGCGTGTCGCGGAGAAAATCGAAGATGCCTTCATCGGCGGCAAACCAGTCGACGCGCGCCTTCTCGATCGTCTCCTCAATCAGCGCGCGGTGGTGTTCGGTCGGGCCAGCCGCGGTCAGATAGGTACGATAGACCGGGAAATGCAGGATGTAGAGTTCGAGCGCCTGCCGCAGGCTGTCGGCGGAATAGTCGCGGGTGGAGTAGTGCCCCGCCGCGATCCGCGCGAGCAGGCGCCGCAGCACGGTGAACTCGCTGGTCAGCAAGGTCTCGAGCACGCGACGTTTTGCCTCCCACAACACCGGTTCGAGCTTCGGCGAAGTATTGCTGACCTGCCGCCACACTTCATCGAGCGGCTCGAGGCCCCTGCCGTCGACCAGCATCTGCGTGATGGCGTTCAGCCATTCGTAGCCGGTGGTGCCGTGTACGCCTGCAAAGGCAGGCAGCGTCTCGCCTTTGCCGAGAATCTTTTCGATCACCATGTAGAACGGCTTGGCGGCGCCGGCTTGCTGGATCAGTCGGCGCAGGCGCTGGAAATATTGCGCGGGATCGCGCAAGCCGTCGATGTGATCGATCCGCAGGCCCTGCAGCTTGCCTTGCGAGATCAACTTCGCAACCAGGCGATGGATGGCGCCGAAAGTCCCGGCATCCTCGACCCGCAAACCCGCCAGCGTATTGATGTCGAAGAACCGCCGGTAATTGATGTCGCTCGAGGCAAGCCGCCAGTGCCCGAGCCGGTAATGCTGGCGCTCCAGCAGATGATGCAGCGCCAGCGTCTGTGCCGGACGGTCCGGGCCCGCCCGATAGGCTTCCAGTCCGCGCGAGATGATGCCGGCGCCACCGGCTATATCGCGAAGCTCCGCCTTGAACGCTGGCGCTTCCTTGCGATTGGGGTGACGCAACCCGGTGTAGCGCGAGGCCAGTTCGAGGATGCGTTTTCCTGCGGCGCTGTGCTCTTCCCCGGCCTGCTTGACCACGTGGCGCAGGATCTCGCTATAGCGCTCCGGCGCGATCGGCAGGCGATGTTCGAAATACCAGGCCGAGAAGCTGCCTTCGCTCGCATCAAAGCGCAGTTCGATCTCGCCCTTCTCCAGCGCTTGCCCATAGGACGAACCGATGATCGGCAGCAGCACGCCGCCGCGGGCGCGGTAGGGCATCAGTTCCCAGTCGATGTCGAACGAGGCCGCATGCGGCGAGCCCGGCCCCCATTCCAGCACATCGAGCCACCATGGATTGTCGGCGAAATGCACGCCGACATGGTTGGGAACGAAATCGAGAATGAGACCGAGGCCATGCTGCCGCAGCGCCAGGCTCAATCGCTCGAAACCGTCTTCGCCGCCGAGTTCCGGGTTGATTTTGGTGTGATCGACGATGTCGTAGCCATGGGTAGACCCCTTGCGCGCCTTCAGGAACGGCGATGCATAGAGATGCGTGATGCCGAGCGCCTTCAGATAAGGGACGACGGCGGCGGCCGCATCGAAATCGAAACTCGCAGTGAGTTGTACGCGGTAGGTTGCGATTGGGATGACGGTACGCATCAGCGCGCTTCCAGGCGCCAGAACACCGACCAGGGCGGAAGCAGATCGCCCGGTTCGCCGCCCCGGATGGCGCGGCCGGTCGCGCCGCCGCCGCCCCTGGCGATCGCCGCAGTCGACAGGTTGGCCAACAGATGAAGCGTTGTGCCGTCACCCATGCGCCAGTTCGCCGTCAACAGGCCGTTGTCCGCCGCGTGCGCCTGGCCGAAGGCGGCGCCCGAAAGCCGCGGAAAGATCTCGCGCCGGCGTATTGCGAGCAATTCGCGCACCAGCGCGAGCCGCCTCTCTCCCGCCGGCCCGTCGCGCGCCTCCCAATCCAGCACCGCGGAACGAAACGTCGCCGCGTCGAGCGGATCGGGCACCTCGTCGCCGTACTTGGCGTAGGCCCAGCCATATTCGCGGCGTCGCCCCTTGCGCACGGCTTCAGCCAGATCGCCTTGAAAATCGCAGAAGAAGGGGAAGGGCACTATCGAGCCCCATTCCTCGCCCATGAACAGCATCGGGACGAAAGGCGCCAGCAAGGTGATCGCCAGCGCTGCTTCAATCGCCTTCGGGTCAGCGATGCCTTCGAGCCGGTCGCCGAGCGCGCGATTGCCGATCTGGTCGTGGTTCTGCAGGAAATTGACAAAGGCCGACGGCGCGAGCTTCCCGCTCGGTTCACCGCGCAACTTGCCGCCCCAGAATGCCGCGGCCTCGCCCTGATAGATGAAGCCGGAGCCGAGCGCGCGCGCCAGCTTCGGCAGCGGGTTCGGATAGTCGCCGTAATAGCCCTGCTGCTCCCCGGTCAGCAGCACATGCCAGGCGTGGTGATAATCGTCGTTCCACTGCGCGCGGTATTTGCCATGGGCCGGATCCTGCTCGGCATCGAGCAGGCTGGCGCGGTTGTCGCCGTTTTCCAGCACCAGGTGAATGTGGCGGCGGGTCGCAGCTGCGAGCTTGCCCACCGCATCGCTGAGATCGTGCAGCATGGAAATTTCGCCGGGCTCGGTGATGGTGTTCACCGCGTCAAGCCGCAGCCCGTCGAAGCGGTATTCTGCGAGCCAGTTGAGCGCATTGCCGATGGCGAACGCGCGCACCTCCGGCACCCGGTAATCGATCACGCTGCCCCAGGGGGTCCGCCCCTCCGTGAAGAATTGAGGGGCATAGCGGCCGAGGTAATTTCCTTCGGGGCCGAAGTGATTATAGACCACGTCGAGGAACACCATCAGCCCGCGCAGATGCGCCTCGTCGATCAGCGCCTTCAGATCGTCGGGGCGGCCATAGGCGCTGTCGGGCGCATACCACAGCACGCCGTCGTAACCCCAGCCGCGCGAGCCCGCGAAATCCGCCAGCGGCATCAGCTCCAGCGCGGTAATGCCGGTTTCCGCCAGATGATCGAGCTTGCCGATCATCGCACGGAAGCTTCCCTCCGGCGTAAAGGTGCCGACATGGGTTTCGATCAGCACGGCTTCCTGCCACGGCCGCCCGCGCCAGTCCGCGGCGCGCCAGCGGTAGCTCGCATGGTCGATCACCTCGCTCGGACCCGAGACATCGTCCGGCTGAAACGCGGAAGCCGGATCGGGCACGTCGATCTCGTCGTCGATGCGGAATTTGTAGCGGGTGCCGGCTTTCGCGCCGGCAATGTCGGCGGAGAACCAGCCGTCTTCGCCGCGCAGCATGGGATGAGCGTTTTCCAGCAACAGATCGACGCGCTTCGCCGCCGGGGCCCAGAGACGGAAAGATACCCCGTCCGTGGTCAGCCTTGCGCCGAACGGCCGCGCATTCATGCCAAGCCCGCAAAGGCAAGCACCGAGCGGGGAGGCGCCTTGGTCTCGCTTCCCGATGCAAACTCCTTGACCTCTTGCTTGGCGTCGGCGGTGTTCACCAATTGCTGCCAGCCCTTGTATTCCGGCACCTTCGGCAGCTTGAACGCGATCTCTTCGGGGGCGGCGTTCAGCACGATGAAGATCGGTGTCCCGCCATGATCGGTCGGGCCAAGCACATAGGCCAGGAACCGTCCTTCCGGGAATTTCCAGTCCGCCTCCTTCATGTCGTCGGCGGCCGGCGTCAGCCACAACACGCCGTAGGATCCGTCGGCGCGCCGCCCGTCGAGCCAGTGGTGCGAACGGATTTGCGGAAAGCGTTTTCGAATCCCGGTCATGTGGCCGATGAAATCGGTGAGGTCGTCCCCTTCGCGGCCGAGGCCTTGCCAGCCGACCCAGCCGGTTTCGTTGTCCTGGCAATAGGCGTTGTTGTTGCCTCCTTGCGAGTTGCCGACCTCATCGCCGGCGAGAATCAGCGGCAGGCCCTGCGCCAGCAACAGGCACGCCAGCTGGTTCTTTCGCAGCCGGTTGCGGAGCGCATTGATGGCGGGGTCGTCGGTCGGGCCTTCATGGCCGCAATTGTTGCTGTGATTGTCGTTGGACCCGTCGCGATTCTCCTCGCCATTGGCTTCGTTGTGCTTCTGGTTGTAGCTGAACAGATCGGCCAGCGTGAAGCCGTCGTGCACGGTGACGTGATTGACGCTGGCCCGCGGCATGCGGCCATCATGGTTGAACAGGTCGGAGGAGGCGGTCATGCGGCTCGACACTTCGCCGATCAGGCTGCCTTCGCCGCTCCAGTAGCGCCGCATCGCGCCGCGATAGCGGTCGTTCCACTCCGACCATTGCGACGGATACGCGCCGACCTGATAACCGCCCAGGCCGAGATCCCAGGGCTCGGCGACCAGCTTCACCGCCGACAGCACCGGGTCCTGCCGGATCGCGGTGAGGAAGGCGGAGTTGCGGTCAAAGCCATTGGGCATGCGCGCCAGCGTGGTGGCGAGATCGAAGCGGAAACCGTCGACGTGACAGACCTCGACCCAGTAGCGCAGCGAGTCCATCACCATCTGCAGCACGCGCGGATGGGTGAGGTTGACCGAGCTGCCGCAGCCGGTGAAGTCGTCGTAGAACCTCGGATTATCCGGCTTCAGCCAGTAGTAGGAGGCGTTGTCGATGCCGCGGAACGACAGCGTCGGGCCCATATGGTCGCCCTCGGCGGTGTGGTTGTAGACGACGTCGAGCATCACCTCGATGCCGGCGTCGTGCAGCCGCGCCACCGTGGTGCGGAAGGCGTCGAGCGGATTGTCCTGCGCATAGCGCGGCTCCGGCGCGAAGAAGGAAAGCGTGTTGTAGCCCCAGTAGTTCACCAGTTTCTTTTCCACCAGAATCCGGTCGTCGATCAGGCCATGGATTGGCAGCAGCTCGATGGTAGTGACGCCGAGCCGCTTGAAGTGGTCGATCATCGCCGGCGAAGAAAGACCACCATAGGTGCCGCGCAGGTTCGGCGGCACGTCTTCGCGCTTCTGGGTCAGGCCCTTGACGTGCGCCTCATAGATGATGGTGTCTTCCCAGGGGATGTTGGGGCGCATCTCGCGGCGGCCCCAGTTGAAGGTCTCGTCGACCACCACGGCCTTGGGCATGCCGCGGGCATTGTCGCGCCGGTCGAACGACAGATCCTCGCGCGCGCTGCCGGTGCGATAGGCGAAATGCGCATCGCTCCATACCAGCCGCCCGGCCAGCCGCCTTGCGTAGGGATCGAGCAGCAGTTTGTTGGCGTTGAAGCGGTGGCCGTGTTCGGGCTCATAGGGTCCGTGCACGCGATAGCCGTAGAGCTGTCCGGGCGAGACGTCGTTCAGATAACCGTGCCAGACGTCTTCACTTCTTTCCGGCAATTCGATGCGTTCCAGCTCGCGCCGGCCCTGGCTGTCGAACAGGCAGAGCTCGACCTTCTGCGCGTTGGCGGAGAACAGCGCGAAATTGGTGCCCCGGCCGTCCCAGCTTGCACCGAGACGCGAGAACGTTCCGGCGGACAATCGCATGCGTCAGCTTTCCGGTACGAGAAAAATGGCGGCCAGAGGCGGGACCGAGAGGTTGAGCACGGGTACCAGCCCATCCAATGTATGGACCTCGCCGACGTTCCCGACATTGCTGCCGCCGTAATGGGCTGAATCCGAATTAAGCACCTCGCGCCAACGCCCTGCGAACGGCACTCGGACGCGATAGTTGTAATATACATTCGGTGAAAAATTCACGACCACGAGGCAGCGCGCGCGCGCATCATTGCCCTTGCGGATCCAGGCGAACACATTGCCGGGCGCGTCGTCGGTGATGACCCATTCGAAGCCGGCCGGATCGCAATCCAGCTGGTGCAGTGCCGGAAGCGATCGGTAGAGCCCGTTGAGATCGCGGATCAGCGAATGGATGCCGGCGTGTTTCTTCTGGTCGAGCAGGTGCCAGTCCAGCGAACGATCGTGATTCCACTCCCGCGCTTGCGCGAACTCGCAGCCCATGAACATCAGCTTCTTGCCGGGATGTCCGAACATGAAGCTGTAATAGGCGCGCAGGTTCGCAAAGCGCTGCCAGTCGTCGCCGGGCATCCGCCCCAGGATCGAGCGTTTGCCGTGCACGACCTCGTCATGCGACAGCGGCAGGATGAAATTCTCCGAGAACGCATAGTGCAGGCCGAACAGGATGTCGCCGTGATGGTATTTGCGGTGGATCGGATCCTTGCTGATATATTGCAGCGTGTCATGCATCCAGCCCATATTCCATTTGTAGCCGAAGCCGAGCCCGCCAAACTCGACCGGGCGCGACACCTGCGGCCAGGCGGTCGATTCTTCCGCGGCCGTGGTGGCCTGCGGAAACCGCGCGAACACCTCGGTGTTGAAGCGCCGCAGGAAAGCGATAGCGTCGAGATTTTCCCGCCCGCCATATTTGTTCGGGATCCAGCCTCCCGCCGGCCGGCTGTAATCCAGGTACAGCATCGATGCGACCGCATCGACGCGCAGGCCGTCGATGCCATAGCGCTCCAGCCAGAACAGCGCATTCGACACCAGGAAATTGACGACCTCGGTGCGCCCGTAATTGTAGATCAGCGTGCCCCAGTCGAGGTGGCGGCCCTGCAGCGGGTTGGCGTGTTCGTAAAGCGCGGTGCCGTCGAAATGGCCGAGCGCATGCGGATCGTCGGGGAAATGCCCGGGCACCCAGTCCAGCAACACGCCGAGGCCCTCGCGATGGCAGGCATCGACCAAGGCGGAAAAATCCTCCGGCGTGCCGAACCGGCGCGTCGGCGCATAGAGGCCGGTCGGCTGATAGCCCCACGAGCCGTCGAAGGGATGCTCGCTGACCGGAAGAAATTCAATATGGGTGAAGCCGAGATCCCTGGCATAGCGCGGAAGCTGCTCGGCGAGATCGCGATAGCTCAGCCATTCATTGTTGCCCTTGCGCCGCCACGAGCCGAGATGGACCTCGTAGATCGACATCGGCGCGCCGAGCGCGTTGACATTGGCGGGCGCGGGACGCGGATGCGGCAGCCTGGCCTCGTCGAACACGATGGAAGCCGTGCTCGGGCGCATCTCCGCGGCAAACGCCATCGGGTCCGACTTCAGTGGCAAATGTTGCCCTTGCGGGCCGATGATATCGAACTTGTAGTGATCGCCCGCGGTGGCATGGGGCACGAACAGCTCCCAATAGCCGACGCCGCGCACGCGCATCGGATGCCGCCGCGGATTCCAGAAATTGAAGTCGCCGACCACGCTGACCCGCCGGGCGTTGGGCGCCAGCACGACGAAGGCGACGCCGTCGACGCCGTCGAGCGTCATCGGATGCGCGCCGAGCTTGTCGTAGAGCCGCTGCTGAGTGCCTTCACCCAGAAGATACAGGTCGAAGTCGGTAAGAATCGGCGGAAACCGGTAGGGGTCGTCGAGATCGACCACGGTGTCGCCAAAGCGGGCGCGCAACTGGTAGCGCGTGGAGCCGTTCGGCAGGGCGCCTGCGAACAGGCCGGCGTCATGAATCCGCTTAAGCTCGGCCGCCTCGCCGTGTTCGCCGATCGCCTCGACCCGTGACGCTTCCGGCAGGAACGCGCGCACCACGGTCCTGCCGCCCTCGGTATGAAGGCCGAGATAGTGAAACGGATCGGAATGCCGGCCCTCAACGATCGCGTAGGCTTCCGCGGACAATTTGGTCATGAGGTCTCGTTGCTATTCTGGGACAAAATTCGAAGCATCCCGGTCAGGGGCACGCGCAGCCAGTCGGGCCGGTAAGCCAGTTCATATTCGATCTCGTAAAAGGCTTTTTCGAGCAGAAAGAAGTTCAGGATACGTTCGGCATCGTCCGGATCGGCCGGCCACAGGCGCTGATTGGTCATGCTCTCGCGATAGGCGCCCAGAAACGAAGCCGTCGCCCGGTCGCGCCATTCAGCGAGCGCGGCGCCGAGCTTGCCGTGCTCGTCGGGCGCGACTTTCAGCGCACGCGACAGTGCGGCGGTGGCCGAGTAGTCGATCGAACGGATCAGGCCGGCGACGTCGCGCGCCGCCGGCGCCTTGCGGCGGCGATCTTCCAGCGGCCTTCGCGGCTCGCCCTCGAAATCGATGATGAAGATGTCGTCCTTGACGATCAGGATCTGGCCGAGATGGAAGTCGCCATGGTGGCGGATCTTCAGGCCGTCGATATCCCCGGGAAGCAGCGCGCTCAACCGTTGCAGCAGCGTGTCGTGCTGCGCCAGCACCTGGTCGACCAGCGACCGGTCGGCCTCCCGGATGGCATCGCGTCGCTGCTTCAGCGCGTCGAAGACACGCCCGGCGCGGGCCATCACATCGTTGATCCAGCGCTCCACGTCCTCGGGCCAGGTCGGCTCCGGGGTGAAATCGGCGAATTCCTGGCTGGCGGCGAGCGCGAGATGCATCTCGGCGACGCGCTTGCCGGTTTGCGACACATAGCGCAGATAGGGAACCTGCTCCTCGCTCTCGCCCGCGTGTTCGTCCGCCAACAGGCGCTGCTCGTCGACGAAGCGGTCGAGATAGGCCGACGTCACGGTCCAGGCGTCACCCTGATTCTCGATGAAGGCGTGGACGATGGCGATCGCATTTTTCTTGTCGCCTTCGATCAGCTCGACACTGCCGAGCAAAGCCGGCGTATTGGCGAAGCCCGCGACCTCGGTCAGGAACCAGCCCATCTCGATCTCGGGATTGATGCCGGATTCCAGCTTGCGATAAAGCTTGACCACATATTCGTTGTCGACCAGCGCGGTGCTGTTGGACTGTTCGGTTTCAACCGCCCGGATATGCTCGGGCGTCCTGACCGCATGATCGGAAAACCGGCTGGTCGGCCTGAATTCCAGCCGCAGGTCGTTTTCCTCTACCGTCAAGCTCCCCCGCAGATTGCGCAGCAGCAGCGCAATGAAGATATGATCGGTCGCGACATCGAGCAGTGTTCCTTCCCGCGCACCCTGACGGACTGCTGCGAAGGCGCGCGGGTTGTAGCGTTCGCGGTCGAAGCGCACCCATTCGATCTGCATCGGCAGCACGTAACGCGCGGTCGCGCCGCGCTGGGTTGCCTCGAAGAAGGCAAGCCAGGGGCGGTTGTCGCCGATGTCGCAGAACGGGACCGCCGAAGTCAGGACCGGCTGAATGGCCTTTGGAGAGCGCTCCGGATACCAGCGGGTTCGCGCCAGATGTCCGGGCAGCACGTCGCGTTCGAATACGCCGCGGGTGCGGGCGAGCGACACCCAGGTCGCGCCGAGCGGCACCACCAGGGTTTCGAACTCGGGAACCACCGAGGGTGCGACATGCTCGGATTTGTCACGCTCCCGGAGCTGGAACCAGTAGAAGCCATAGGGCGCCAGCGTGATCATGTAGGGTAATTCGCCGATCGCCGGAAAATGGGTGCGACCGAGCATTTCCAGCGGGATGCGCTCCTTCCATGGCGAAAGATCGAGCTCGGTGGCTTGCGCCGACCGTGACAGATTGGCGACGCACAGGATCACCTCATCACCGTACTGTCTGACATAGGCGAGCACCGAGCGGTTGGCCGGGCGGATGAAGGTCATGCTGCCGCGGCCGAAGGCCAGCGTCGACTTGCGCACCGAGATCAGCCGCTTGGTGGCGCTGAGCAACGAGGACAGGCTGCGCGACTGGGCCTCGACATTGACCGCTTCATAGCCGTAGACCGGGTCCATGATGGTCGGCGCGTAAAGCCGCGCCGGATCGGCGCGCGAGAATCCACCGTTGCGGTCCGGCGTCCACTGCATCGGCGTGCGCACGCCGTTGCGGTCGCCGAGATAGATGTTGTCGCCCATGCCGATCTCGTCGCCGTAATAGATGATCGGCGTGCCCGGGAACGACAGCAGCAGCGAATCCATCAGCTCGATCTTGCGCCGGTCATTGTCCATCAACGGCGCCAGCCGCCGCCTGATCCCGACATTGATGCGGGCGCGGGGATCGTTGGCATAGGTCGACCACAGGTAATCGCGCTCCACGTCGGTGACCATCTCCAGCGTCAATTCGTCATGGTTGCGCAGGAATAGCGCCCACTGGCAATTGGGCGGGATATCCGGGGTTTGGCGCAGGATGTCGGTGATCGGAAAGCGATCCTCCTGGGCGATCGCCATGTAGATCCGCGGCATCAGCGGGAAATGATAAGCCATGTGGCATTCATCGCCCTTGCCGAAATATTCCTGCACGTCCTCCGGCCATTGATTGGCTTCTGCCAGCAGCACCTTGCCCCTGGCATAGGCGTCGAGCTCGGCGCGCAGCTTGCGGATGATGGCGTGGGTCTCGGGCAGGTTCTCGTTATTGGTGCCGTCGCGCTCGCACAGATAGGGGATGGCGTCGAGCCGGAAACCGTCGACGCCGGTATCGAGCCAGCGCTTCATCACCTGGACGAGCGCGCTCACCACACGCGGATTGTCGAAGTTGAGGTCCGGCTGGTGCGAGAAGAAGCGGTGCCAGAAGAAGGCGCCAGCCTCCGTGTCCCAGGTCCAGTTCGATTTCTCGGTGTCGGTGAAGATGATCCGCGTATTCGGGTATTTCTGGTCGGTATCGCTCCAGACATACCAGTTGCGGGCGCTGGATTTGGGATCGCTGCGGCGGGCGCGCTTGAACCAGTCGTGCTGGTCGGAGGTGTGGTTGATGACGAGTTCGATGATGACGCGCATGCCGCGCTTCTTGGCTTCGACGATGAAGCGCTTGAAATCCTTCATGGTCCCGAAATCGGAATTGATCGCGCCGTAGTCGGCGATGTCATAGCCGTCGTCGCGGCCGGGCGAGGGATAGAACGGCAATAGCCAGAGCGCGGTGACGCCGAGGTCCTGCAGGTAGCCGAGCTTCTCGGTGAGTCCCGCGAAATCGCCGATGCCGTCATTGTTGCTGTCGGCAAACGCCTTGACGTGCAGCTGATAGATGATGGCGTCCTTGTACCAGAGTTCGTCGGCGTCGAGCGAGGTGACCGGCAGCTCGGTTGCGTCGATGGAGGACAACAGATTCATGGCGCCCCTCACGCCAGACAGCGGAACAGCACGGCGGGATCGCGCACCGGGTCGATCCGCAGCCTTATGCCGCCCCATTCGAGCGGATAGCGCTCGCCGGTGACGAGGTTCTCGACCGCGGCGACGTGGCGGCGGTCGTCGGGCATGCCGACCTGGACGTCGCCGAGCGGAAGCCAGAATTCGTGCACGTCGCGCGACAACGCAATCGCCGTCACCACGCTGTTGGTCTGATTGACCGACTCCTTGACGAAGCCGATGACGTTGCCGTCGTCGATGGGAAGGAAGCGCAGGTTGGCGGTCTGTTGCAGCGCCGCGTTTTCCCGCCGCGCGCGGTTGAGGGTGGCGATGTAGGACTTGATGTTGCCGGGCCTGTCCCAGTCCCGCACCTTGATCTCGTATTTCTCCGAGTCGAGATATTCTTCGCGGCCGGGGATCGGCTCGTGTTCCAGCAGTTCGAAGCCGTTGTAGATGCCGTAGCTCGAAGACAGCGTGGCGGCAAGCGCTACGCGCGACTTGAACATCCAGGCCTCGCCGCTTTGCAGATGATAGGGCAGGATATCCGGCGTGTTGACGAAGAAGTTCGGGCGGTAGAAATCGCGTTCCGGATAGGCCGTCAATTCGTTGAGGTATTGCTCGAGCTCCCACTTCTGGGTCCGCCAGGTGAAGTAGGTGTAGGACTGCGTGAAGCCGAGCTTGGCGAGGCCTTTCATCAGCTTCGGCCGCGTGAACGCCTCGGCGAGGAAGATGATGTCTGGATGGCGAAGCTGGATGTCGTGGATCAGCCATTCCCAGAACCGGAACGGCTTGGTGTGCGGGTTGTCGACGCGGAAAATCTTCACCCCCTGTTCGATCCAGAACAGGATCACGTCGCGGAGCGCATTCCACAGCGAGCCGGCATCCTCAGACGAAAAATCGGGGTTGACGATGTCCTCGTATTTCTTGGGCGGATTTTCCGCATAGCGCATCGATCCGTCCGGGCGGCGCCTGAACCACTCCGGGTGTGCCTTGAGCCAGGGGTGATCGGGCGAGCATTGCACGGCGAAGTCGAGTGCCACTTCCATGTCGAGCTGCCGGCACGCCGCGACGAAATCGCGGAAATCCTGCAGCGTGCCCAGCTCCGGATGCACGGCATCGTGACCGCCCTCGGATGAACCGATGGCGTAGGGACTTCCGGGATCGCTTTCGGCGGCGGTTACCGCATTGTTGCGGCCCTTGCGGTTGGTGGTGCCGATCGGATGGATCGGGGTCAAATAGACCACGTCAAAACCCATCGCCGCGACATCGGGGAGCCGCGCGATGCTGTCCTTGAAGGTGCCGTGCTGGCCCGGCCTCTTGCCTTGGCTGCGCGGGATCATTTCGTACCACGCACCGTTTCGCGCGCGCGGCCGGTCCACCATCAGGGGAAACGGCTGGGATCGCGTCAGGTCCGGCGGCAACTGGCTCTCGGCCATCGCGTCCTTTAACTCGTCGGTCAACAGTGGCGCGGCCTCGCCGGTCTGGAGGAAATCCTCGCATTGCCGGAGGATGACGGCGGCCGCGGCATGGCCGCCGGACTGCGCCTTGGTCAGCATGCCTGCGCCCTCGATCGCATCCAGCGTCAGGTCGGCGCCGGCCTTCTGCTTGAGCTCGAAGCCGTGCCGCCAGGTGGCGAATTCGTCGGTCCAGGCCTCGATCGCATAGACATGGCGTCCGGGCTGGTCCGGCACGAACGAGCCGCTCCAGCGGTCGTTGCCGTGATGGGTCATCGGCTCGCGCCGCCATTTGCGGTCGCGCTCGCGCCGCCAGACCAGCGCCGCGCTGACGACATCGTGTCCGTCCCGATAGATATCCGCCCAGACCTCGACACGTTCGCCGACGATACGCTTCACCGGGAAACGGCCGCCGTCGATCAGGGGATAGACATCTTCGATATGGAAGGCGCCGCCGGCCGCGGCGCTTTCGACGGATTGCGTTGTTTTGTTCACGGTGATGCCATTGACATGGAAGTGACGTCCCGTTTCGATTGTGGGAAAGCAGGCGCCCCGGACCTATATAGAAAGCCGCTGGCCGGGTATTGGTTCCCGGGGAACGCCGGGGGCGCCTGAGAGTTAAACACGGCTATCCTCTTCCCTCATATAGAGAATTTCGCGAGGCCTTTGGAGCTTTGCGTGCAAACCGCGTGCCGAATGGACATCTTCACCAAAGCCAAACAACTGGGCATCCAGACCGAATATATCGACGTTCAGGGTCATCGCCATGTGGCCGACGGAGCCGCGCTGAAAATCATCGTCGATGCCCTGCCGGTACGCGCCCCGCACCGGTTTGTCGACGGGGCGGTGGTGATTCGGTCCGGCCTGCCGGCGTCGACCGAGCTCAAACAGGCTGCCAGGTTCCCGCTGCGCTGGAAAATCCTTGCCGGACTTAAGGTTATCGCGGAGGGCGAGATCGCCGGCCGGCGCATCATTTGGCCGAATTTGCCCGAGGGCACGTACCGGCTGCGGCTCAAGGATGCGTCCGCATTTGCCGAGGAGGTGCCCCTGGTCGTCACCCCGCCGCGGGCCTTCGGCGGCGATTTCGACCGGGGCTGGCTGCTGGCGGTCCAGCTCTACGGCGTCCGCTCGGGGCGGAACTGGGGCATCGGGGATTTTACCGACCTCGAAGGGTTAATCGAGATTGCCAGCCATCTCGGCGCCGATGGCGTCGGCCTCAATCCGCTGCATGCGCTGTTCGACGACCGGCCGGCCGATTGCAGCCCCTATTCGCCGAACAGCCGGCTGTTTCTCAACCCGCTTTATATCGACGTCGAAAGACTGCCGGGATTTCAGCGCGGCGCTTTCGCCGGGAGCAGCCGCGAACTCGCTCGCTTGCGATCAGGCGAGACCGTCGATTATGTCGGCGTCGCCGAACTGAAGTGGCGCGCGATACGGCTTGCCTTCGAAACCTTCATGACGCGCGCGGAAGCCGGCCACCGGCAGGACTTCGAAAAATTCCGCGCCGAACGTGGGCCGCTGTTGTCGGCCTTTGCCTGCTTCGAGGCGCTGCGGCGCAAATTCAACCGACCGTGGTGGGAATGGCCGGAACCATGGCAGCACCCCGATGAGGCCGCGCGCGCCCGCCTGCGCGATGGGCCGGACCGCGCCGAGATCGAATTCGTCGAATTCGTGCAATGGGTCGCCGACCGCCAGCTCGGGGCCTGCCAGCAGCGCGCCAAAGCACTGGGCATGAAGGTCGGCCTCTATCTCGACGTCGCGGTCGGCGTGCAATCCGACGGCTTCGATGCCTGGAACGAGCAGGCCGCCATTTCCCGCCGCCTCTCGGTCGGCGCGCCGCCGGATTCCCTGAACACCGCGGGCCAGAACTGGGGGCTCGCCGGCTTCAATGCCGCCGGTCTGGAGATCAGGTCGTTCGAGCCGTTCCGGCAAATGCTGCGGGCCTCGATGCGCCATGCCGGCGCGATCCGGCTCGATCACGTGCTGGGCCTGAAGCGGCTCTATCTGGTGCCGCACGGCTATGCCGCCGACTCCGGCGTCTACGTGCAGATGCCGTTCGAGGCGCTGCTGGCGGCGACCGTGCAGGAAAGCGTGGCGCATCGTTGCGTGGTGATCGGC
>Ga0210410_10000894_pt1 | contig 29317 bp, 22 predicted proteins | sample IncBWC4MmetaG_FD_161058 | JGI IMG/M metagenome (GOLD analysis project Ga0210410, IMG submission 161058) | Forest soil microbial communities from Barre Woods Harvard Forest LTER site, Petersham, Massachusetts, United States - Inc-BW-C-4-M | ecosystem: Environmental > Terrestrial > Soil >...
AACGAAATCAACTCCGCGATCTATTGCTTCACGCTGGACAAGCTCTGGCCGGCACTGGCTCACGTCAAGCCCAACAACAAGCATCGCGAGCTTTACCTGACGGATACCATCGCCGCCATGACCGCGAAAAACGGGACCGTTCTGGCAGAAGTCGCCCCAGACGCCCGCGAAGTTCTGGGCTGCAACACGCGCGCGGACTTGGCGGAAGTGGACCGCGTATTTCGCGAACGGAAGCGCGCGGAATTGATGGACGCGGGAGTCACCATTCAATTGCCCGAAACGGTGCTGATCGATCCTGAGGTCACAGCGGGCGAAGACACGGTGATTGAGGCGGGCGTGCAGCTTCTCGGAAAAACTAAGATCGGGGCGCGTTGCACGATTCGCAGCGGCAGTGTGCTGACCGACGCGCTTCTCGGCGATGGAGTGACCGTCGAGCCGCATTGCGTCGTTGCGCGGAGCCGTTTGGACGATCACGTGATCATCGGACCGTTTGCGCGTTTGCGGCCAGACAATCACTTGAAGGCTGGCGCGCGGATTGGCAATTTCGTCGAACTGAAAAAGAGCACCATCGGCGAAGGCACAAAAGCCATGCACTTGACGTATCTGGGCGATACAAAAATCGGCGCAAAATCGAATATCGGCGCCGGCACAATCACCTGCAATTACGACGGCTTTCACAAGTTTCCGACTTCGATTGGAAACAGAGTGTTTATCGGGAGCGACAGCGCGCTGGTTGCGCCCTTGCGCATTGGCGATGGCGCGTATATCGGGGCTGGCTCCACGATTACGGACAACGTCCCTGCGGATGCGCTGGCTATTGCGCGCGGCCGCCAGGCAAATAAGCCGGGTTGGGCGTCCAAAAAGCGCCGAGAATTGGCCGCAGCTGAAAATCCAAAGAAGGCTAAGCGGTCAAGAAAGAAATCAAAAGCCCGCCGGCCGTCCAAAAAACGCAAGTGAGCTTTTTGTCCAGAAGAGCCGCGTCAAAACTCCACTCCTCCGACCATCCCAAGCCGCGTGCCAAGAGCCGCCGCCACCACCAACGTTGAATACAACTGCAGCGGATGCTATCGTCCGCGGTACGTGAATCCGAAGGAGTACGCCTGTGGGCAATTGGGTGAACTGGCTGTTGGTCATTGGCGGCTTGATCTGCGTGATCATCGAACTGGCGCTCGGAGCGCTTACCGGCCTTGACCTTGCGCTCGTCGGCGGATCGCTCACGATCGGAGGCGCAATCGGGCTTTTGGCCGGATCGGCGCGAATCGGTTTGCTGGCTGGCGGGGTTCTCGCGCTGGTTTACCTGGCCATATTTCGAAGCTGGCTGAAATCCAAGCTCACGGTAAAGAATATCGCGAGCAATGTGGACGCGGTGGTGGGAAAAACCGGCGTGGTGACGAAACGCATTGCGCCAAGCGAGCCCGGCATGGTGAAAGTCGGAGCGGAAGTTTGGCGCGCGGAGCTGGCGGGGGCGGAGGATGTCGCGCGGGATTTGGGTGCGCAGGTTACGGTACAGTCGGTCGAAGGCGTGACACTCAAAGTGAGGTGAGCGGCTATGGATCCTCTTGGCGGACTGGTGATGCTGGCAGTTTTTGTGTTTCTGGTATTGGGACTCGTGGCGCTGGCCAAGGGCGCGCGGACGGTCAAGCAGTATGAAAAGGGATTGATCACGCGCCTCGGCAAATATCACGGCATGGCGCCTTCGGGGCTGACGTTCATTCTGCCGTTCGTGGACGACATCGTGCGTGTGGACATGCGCGAGCAGGTCATCACCGTGCCGCCGCAAAAGCTCATCACCAAAGATAACGTGACCGTTGAAGTGGACGCGGTGGTCTATTACAAAGTGATTGATCCTGTGAAATCTCAATATGAGGTGCAGGATTTTGGCTATGCGTGCACCACACTGGCGCAGACGAATCTTCGCAATCTGATCGGCGACCGCACGCTGGATGAAACGCTGGTTGCCCGGGACATGATCAACACGAATTTGCGCGAAGTCCTCGACGAAGCCACCAACGGTTGGGGCGTGAAAGTCACGCGCGTCGAGGTACAAAAAATTGAGCCGCCGCGCGACATCACGGATGCCATGTCGCGCCAAATGAAAGCGGAACGCGAGAAGCGCGCCGCCGTGCTGGAGGCGGAAGGCATAAAGCAGAGTCAAATTCTGCAAGCCGAAGGCAAGAAGCAATCCGAAATACTGAAGGCCGAAGGCGACGCCCAGGCGCGCATCACACGCGCCAACGCCGAAGCGGAGGCCATCAAGCTGGTCTCGAACGCCGCGGAAACCTACTTCAAAGAACGCGCCGAAATGATGCGCCGCCTCGAAGTCTTGAACAACACGTTGGCGCAAAACACAAAATATATTGTTCCCTCCAACTCGAGCCTGGTTAATATTCTGGGCCTCGATGGCGCGACTCCCGCCGCCGTGCCGGCCCCCAATTCCGGAACCTCATCGGGCCCAGCTACCTCCGGGCCCGGAGGCCGCTCGGTCTAGCCCGCGAGAGCCGGAGCCACACGGGCGCGCATGGTAGAACCGCCACCCCAGGCACCTGTCGAATACAGGATGATTTCGCCGCAGTTTGTCGTGCCGGATGTCCAGCAGCGGCAGAGTATTACCGCCACCTGTGCTTTTCGGTGGATATGGCCTCTCGGGCGAAGAGCGATGACCCTGGTCTGAAACGGTCTGAAACTGGCGAATGAAGTTTCGCTAGCCCGCGTGTGCTAAAATAGGTGTTCCCCGAATGCCCTACGGAGCCAACACGCAATGAAATTCGGAGTGGTAGTTTTTCCCGGGTCCAATTGCGACCACGACGCGTTTTACGCCATCGGCAATGTCCTCGACAAGCCTGTCGAATTTATCTGGCACCAATCTCAGGAACTCGGAAATTCGGACGTCATCATTTTGCCGGGCGGTTTTGCCTATGGCGATTATCTGCGCACCGGCGCCATCGCACGGTTTTCCCCGGTGATGAAATCTGTCGAGAAATTTGCCAACGGCGGCGGCCTGGTCCTGGGCATCTGTAATGGCTTCCAGATACTGCTGGAAGCCGGCTTGCTCCCGGGTGCGATGATGCGCAACAGTGGCCTCCGCTACATCTGCCGGCACGTGCACATACGCGTCGAGCAAACCGACACGCCGTTTACCAACGCCGCGGCGCCTGGCCAAATACTGACCATCCCCATCGCGCACAACGACGGCAACTATACCTGCGACGAAACAACACTCGCGGAGCTCGAAAAAAATCGCCAGGTCATTTTCCGTTATACGACCTCGGACGGATCGGATGACGCCGCCGGCAATCCCAACGGCTCGATGAACAACATCGCCGGCATTTCGAACCGCGAGCGCAACGTTGCCGGACTGATGCCGCATCCGGAGCGCGCCGTCGAACTCGCTCTCGGTTCCGCCGATGGGTTGGTCATATTCAAGTCCATGATCCGAGCCCTGGTCGGTGCTGCAAAGGCCACGGCATGAGGATCGCCGCGGCCATTTCGAAGAAGTCCGAGCTGGGCTCAACGCACCCTCGTTTTGAGCGATTCCATGAGTGAAGAACTCTCCGAGCTAAGTTACAAGGAATTTGTTCGCGCGCGGAGTCTGTACTGGCAAAAAGAAGCGAAAAGCGCTGCGAACGAAATGGTCCTGCCAGAAAACGGCGGAGAGCCGGCGGGAGAGGACCGCAGCAGTTTCATGCTTTATTCACCGGGCCCGGAAGGCATTTTCGCCATATTTGAGGATTGCGACCAAGCTGGCTGGTTTTATCTTTACGGCGCGAAGCAACGTGAGATTTTCAAGTGCGCTCACATCTACAATCGCTCGAATGTCGCTGTCGATGAAGATGTCGTGGACATTGGATGGGCCGTTGACGGTTCTGCTTGCGGCCTTGCCGTTTGGGGCGAATTTCGCGCGTTTCTAGGGGTCTCGAACGATTTGGAAATGCGCAAGCCGGTGGTGAACGCTCAGGAGGACGGCATACCTGCCACGGATTGGCCTGCCGGATTTGATCGCTATCTCGAGACGAAAATCGACTGAAGGACCACGAAACGCAAAAATGGCTACCGCCAGCGCCGAAATCAAAGTGACCCCGGAAATCGCCGCCGAACACGGTGTGACGCGCGAAGAGTATGCACGCATCCAGCAAATCCTCGGCCGCGATCCGAACATCACCGAGCTTGGCATTTTCAGCGTGATGTGGAGCGAGCACTGCTCCTACAAATCGAGCAAGGTGCACTTGAAGCGCCTGCCTACGCGAGGCCAGCTTGTGGTGCAGGGGCCGGGGGAAAATGCGGGAGTCGTGGACATCGGCGATGGGCTCGTTGCCGCGTTTAAGATTGAATCGCACAATCATCCCAGCTATGTCGAACCGTTCCAGGGTGCCACGACTGGCGTCGGCGGCATCCTGCGCGACATTTTCACCATGGGCGCACGTCCGATCGCCGTCCTCGATTCGCTCCGCTTCGGTGAAATCGTGCCCGGTCCAGGAACGAGTGAAGAAGATGCCGCCAAGAACCGTCGCATTCTCGACGGCGTGATTCGCGGCGTCGCAAATTACGGAAACTGTTTCGGCGTCCCAACCGTCGGTGGAGAAGTCGGTTTCGAGCCGTGCTATTCGCAAAACCCGCTCGTCAACGCGCTGGCCCTTGGCATCGCACGCAAAGAAGAGATTTTTCTCGCTAAAGCCAAAGGCATCGGCAATCCCGTCATCTATGTCGGCGCAAAAACCGGCCGCGACGGCATTCACGGCGCGTCCCTGCTGGCCTCGGCGGAATTCACCGAAGAATCCAAGCAAAAGCGCCCCAACGTGCAAGTGGGCGACCCCTTCATGGAGAAGCTCCTGCTCGAAGCCTGCCTCGAAGCCATGCAGACCGGGGCGGTCGTAGCCATTCAAGACATGGGCGCCGCCGGCCTCACCTGCTCGACGATGGAAATGGCCTCGCGCGGCGGCACTGGCATCGAAATCGATCTCGCCAAAGTTCCCCAGCGCGAAACTGGCATGACTCCCTACGAAATCATGCTCAGCGAATCGCAGGAGCGCATGCTCCTCGTCGCGGAAAAGGGACGCGAGCGCGAAGTCCTCGACGTATTCAAAAAGTGGGGACTCGATGCCGTCGTTGTCGGCACCGTCACCGACGGCGGCATCGCGAAAGTTTTGCATCACGGCCAAGTCGCCGCGGAAATCCCCGCGCATCCGCTCGCCGAAGAAGGCCCGGTCTACCGTCGTCCCCTAGCGCAGCCGCCGCTCCGCCACGAAACGCCCGCCGATTGGTTTCCCTTCGCGCCGCACGGCACAAATCTCACTGCTAATTTTCGAAGGCTCCTTGCTTCCCCAGCCATCGCCTCGAAGCGTTGGATTACCGAGCAGTACGACACGAGCGTGCGCACCAACACGCTCGCAGGTCCCGGCGAAAGTGACGCCGCAGTCGTGCGCATCAAGGATCCCAAAACGGGAATCGTAAAACGCGCCTTAGCGCTTGCCACCGACGGCAACGGCCGCTGGTGCCAGTTGAATCCGCGCGTCGGCGCCATGCACGCTGTCGCCGAAGCCGCCCGCAACGTTGCGTCGTCCGGCGCGCGCCCCATCGCCGCAACGAACTGCCTTAATTTCGGCAGCCCGGAAAAACCGGATGTCATGTGGCAATTCAGCGAAGCCATCGACGGTCTCACGGTTGCCTCGAACGAACTCGGCACACCCATTACGGGCGGAAACGTCAGCTTCTACAACGAGACTCTCGGCAAATCCATTTACGCGACCCCCGTCATCGGTATCCTCGGCATCCTCGAAGACGCTTCCCGAGTTCTGAAAATCGCGTTCCGCTCCGAAGGCGATGTCATCGTCCTCCTCGGTGGTCTTGCCGTAGGAGCGGCCCTGGGGTCGCCAGCCGGCGGGGCAAGTCCCGTTCCTACTGAATTCGCGCGCGAGTTCTCTTCCTCGGAATATTCCAAAACCATCGCCGGCATCGTCTCCGGCGAACCCCCAGCCATCGATCTTGCTTCGGAAAAACGACTGATCGATTGCCTGGTCGCTCTGGCCTCTGAAGGCTGCCTCGAATCCTGCCATGACGTTTCCGACGGCGGCATCGCCGTCACGCTAGCCGAATCCTGTTTCGCCTCCGCTGGGCTGGGCGCGCACGTTGCTCTAGACCAGGATGCGGCGGCGGAGTTTGCGGCCTTCAACGAACGCGGTGCCCGCTGTGTCGTATCCGTCTCACCCATAAAACTTGCCGCCGTTCTCGTAACTGCGAGACAATACGGTGTAGGCGCGCGCGAAATCGGCAAAGTGCATCTTGGCAGCGCGCTGCGCATCGAATATGAGGGGAGCGCGGTAGTGGATTCCCCTGTCGACTCCCTGCGCAGCATTTGGGCCAATTCGCTCGAGCGTACGCTGGCCTCAAAATGACAAATAAGCTCGCTTTCGCCGACGATCACTTCCACGACGAGTGTGGTGTCTTCGGCGTTTTCGGCCATCCCGAAGCTGCGAATCTCGCCTATCTCGGCCTCTACGCGCTCCAGCACCGCGGCCAGGAATCCGCCGGCATCGTTTCAAGCGACGGCACCGAGCTCTACCTCCACCGCGCCATGGGCGACGTCGAAGAGATTTTTCAGCCCCCCGTGCTGGCCAAGCTTCCCGGAAGCCTGGCCATCGGCCATACGCGCTATTCCACGGCCGGTGACAAAGCCCTACTCAACGCCCAGCCCATCATGATCGACTGCAACAAGGGCAAAGTTGCGCTCGGCCACAACGGCAATCTCACCAATGCCGCCGAGTGGCGCCGCAAACTCGAGCACCGCGGTTCGATCTTCCAGACCAACAGCGACACCGAAGTCATCGTGCATCTCATCGCGCGTTCGCAAGCCCGTAATCTTTCCGGCGCGCTCGGCGACGCACTCAATCAAGTCGAAGGCGCGTACTCGCTTCTCGTCCTGACCCAGGATGAACTTTACGCCGTGCGCGACCCTCGCGGTTTCCGCCCGCTCGTGCTTGGCAGGCTGCCTCTGCCCACTGGTGGCGAAGCCTGGCTCGTCGCTTCAGAGACCTGCGCGTTCGATCTGCTCAATGCCCAATATGTCCGCGAAATCGAACCCGGCGAAATGGTGCGCATCTCCCGCTTCGGCATCGAGTCCATTCACTTCGCGCCGGAAAAGCAAATGCAGCAATGCATTTTCGAGCATGTCTATTTCGCGCGCCCGGACAGCATCATTTTCGGCCGCTCCGTCAACGAGAGCCGCGAAGCGCTCGGACGCCTCCTCGCGCGCGAACATCCTGTTGACGCCGATATCGTCGTGCCCGTTCCAGACTCCGGCGTGCCCGCTGCCGTGGGCTACGCACTCGAATCGAAAATTCCTTTCCGCATGGGCTTGATCCGCAATCATTACATCGGCCGCACGTTCATCGAGCCTTCGCAAGCCATCCGCAATTTCGGCGTGAAACTAAAACTCAATCCCATCCGCGGGCTCATCGAAGGCCAGCGCGTCATTCTCGTCGACGACTCCATCGTTCGCGGCACCACCAGCCGCAAAATCGTCCGCATGGTTCGCGAAGCCGGCGCTCGCGAAGTTCACGTGCGCGTCAGTTGCCCGCCCACGATTTCTCCGTGCTACTACGGCGTGGACACCCCCACGCGCGAAGAACTCATTGCCTCGTCGAATTCCCCGGAAGAAATCTGCAAATTCCTGGGCGCGGATTCGCTTGGATACGTCTCGCTTCCCGCTCTTCGCCAGGCCCTCGGTGACACCGAAGGCAAGTTTTGTACGTCTTGTTATACCGGCGTCTATCCAACGGATCTCGTGCAGCTCGAAGTCCGGGAGAGCGGGGCCGCCTCGGACGCGAAGAACGGCAGCTTAAGGGACGGCGTACCTATGGAAAAGCCTGTGGCGGTGGAACGTGAAGGCTGACGCAAAGCAAAAACCAATCGGCCAAGAGACTGGCAAGGGAGCAGGCAAGATCCCGGGGAAAGCCGCCGAAGAACCTAAGCTTCCCATGGGTCAGCGCGTGCAGCGCGAAGTCATCGCTTGGTTCTGGGTGGGCCTCGCGTTTCTCCTCATCAACGGCACCATCGGCCAAGCCCGCGTCATTCCTTCCGGCTCGATGGAAAACACTCTTCTCATCGGCGACCACCTCATCATGAGCCGCATCGGCTATGACGCCGGCGTCCCCTTCACCAACTGGCACGTCTCTCTCTGGCGTGATCCCAAACGCCAGCAGATCATCATCTTCAAGCCACCTTTCGCGCCCGATCAACCGGACTACGTGAAGCGCGTCATCGGTCTGCCCGGCGACACGGTCGACATACACGACGGCGCCGTTTGGATCAACGGCCAGAAACTCAGCGAAAACTACACGCTCGGGCGCAGCGAACCGGGCGAGCAAAAGCTCCCCTTCAAAGTTCCGGACAAGTGTTATTTTGTAATGGGCGACAACCGCCTCAATTCGTTTGACAGCCGCTTCTGGGGCTGCGTTCCCCGAAATGACATCATTGGCACGCCGGTCATGATTTACATGTCTCTCGCCGTCGGGCAAGATGCCTGGGAGCCCGGCCAGATTCGCGAAAGATTTTTTGCCTACGCGAATGCCTTTATTCATCCAGGTACCGTGCGCTGGAAGCGTCTGTTCCGGCTGTTTTGATCCGGACGTTGCGATGCTCCTAACGGAGCCGCGCGCCAGGTGCGCGATTTGCGCGTGCCTAGTTATGAAGGTTCGCCGTGCGCCCGGCCGCGGCAGCCTGCCGTTCATTCCGCAGATTGCAAGACGGGCACGATTCCGTGCCCAGATAAAGACGAAGGCGAATCACCCACGATGAAATATGCCGATGCCGGAGTGAACATCGCTGTCGCCGACGAAGTGAAGCAGCGCATCCGGCACCACGCCAACCGTACCTTTACCAGCGGCGTCCTCGGCGGCATCGGTGGCTTCGGCGCGCTCTTTGCCCTCGATAACAAAAAATGGAAAGAACCCGTTCTTGTTTCCAGCGCCGATGGCGTCGGTACCAAACTGAAAATCGCCATGGCCATGGGAGTCCACTCGACGGTCGGTGGCGACCTCGTCAATCATTGCGTCAACGACATTCTCGTCCAGGGTGCGACACCGCTCTACTTCCTCGATTACCTGGCGATGGGAAAACTCGATCCGGCGGTCATCGAGCAGCTTGTCGAAGGCATGAGCCGCGCCTGCCGAAAAGCCGGTTGCGCGCTGATTGGCGGCGAAACTGCCGAGATGCCGGGCTTTTATCCACCGGGAGAATACGATATCGCGGGCTTCATTGTCGGTGTAGTCGAGCGCAAAAAAATTCTCACCGGGAAATCCGTAAAACCAGGCGACGCGCTTCTCGCCCTGCCGTCCTCCGGTCTCCACACCAACGGCTATTCGCTAGCCCGCAAACTGGTGTTTGAAGTCGCTAAGCTGAAGCCGGACACCTACGTCCCAGAGGTTGGAAACAAAATCGGCGCGGAGCTCTTGAAGCCGCACTTGTGCTATGCCCCGGCGCTAAAAAATATCGTAGCGCGCGGTTGGGTTTCCGGTCTAGCGCACATCACAGGCGGCGGAATTCCCGGCAACTTGCCCCGCGTTCTGCCTGCCGGCGTCAAAGCGCAAATCGATCTCGCCTCCTGGCCCGTCCCACCCATCTTCACATTTCTTGCCGCGCTCGGAAAAATCGAAACCAACGAACTCTTGCTATCCTTCAATATGGGCGTCGGCATGATCCTAGTCGTGCCACCGGCGCACGTAAAATCCGTCGAAGCCGACCTCAAACGCCGCCGTGAAAAATTCTTCCGCATCGGCCGCATCGAGCGCGGCGATTCCGGCAAACCCCGCGTCGCCCACTCCGGTTCCCTCAATCTGTAATGCAATCCGTGGGACAGGCATTCCTGCCCCTCTCTCGGCGCCCTCCGCGTCCGAGGTGTTCGCGGTGCAAGCTTTTTTCCTAATTCCCTCCGTCTGCCACCGTCCAGAACGGCTGCTTCGTCGGCACAAACTCGATCGGCACATCTTTCACAAACATCTTCAGCCACCGGGCGCACTCTTCCATTCCAGCCTGCTCCGATGGCACATGTCCAATCACGATCAGCGCCTTCCTCCTCTCCTCGCTGACCGCGTCCGCCGCATACTCAACGGTTTCCCATTCCCGTGTCTCTCCGACCAAGAGCACTTCCACATTGTCCATTTCCAAAGCGTGCGTCTCCCGCACAAATCCCGCCGACCCCGGGCTGAAGGCAATCCGCGTCACCTTCATTCCGCGCTCCCCAACCACCCGTACCACCGGCGAACCCAGCTTCTTTGCCACCTCAGCTGCCAGCACCGCTAACGTTCTCTCCGGCATGGTGAACAGATACGGATTTTCTTCCTGCTGATATTTCTCCCAGCCCATGGCGTGCACCATCCCCGCCAGAATTCCGTCCGGTTTTCTCCTGTGCCAGTGATCGTGAAATCTCCAAACCACCATTCCATGGTTCTCAAGGAAAGCGCGTTTCTCTTTCCACACCGCGTCGCTCTCATCCATGCCGTCCGGCCGGTCCAGGTGATTGTAAAACGTCGGCTCGTGTGTAATCACCAGGTTCTGGCCATTTGCCGCTGCGCGTTCGAGCACGTCCATGGTCGCCATCATCGTTACCGCGATGCCCGTCACCGGCGTATCCGGATTGCCGGCTTTGAAGGTGTCTACCGTTTCTTTTTGCCACGGTATTCCTACATGCTCTTGAATCGCTGCCACTACCTCTCGCGCCGTCGGCTTTCTGTTCTGCGCCATCGCCGGACGGCCAGACAGCGCCATTCCCGCAGAACACGTTCCCATCAAAAGGGCTACGCTAGGTCTCAGTATGCGTTTCCGAAACTGCTCCATGATTTTTCCTCCCGCTGGAAATTCGTTGTGCATCTGGCGTGCCATAGCGAAAATCCACAAGCCCTATCCGCGTTCGGGCGCGACATAGTCTGGATGCTTAGCCCGTCCCCGCTTCTTCATTTCCTTCGCCACGCGTTTCAGCCATCTCAGCTCCGTTCGAAACTGCTCCATCATCAAGCTCACCATCCAAACAGCTTCATGGTACGGATGTCCCACCTCTTTTAGAATGGACCGCAGCACTTCCTTTTCGCGCGCCACTTCCTTCTCGAGAAATCTCTGCCGCCGCCGGATCTGCTGTTCGAACACCCCCGGCCGCACCTGCCAGGAAAGCGCCACCCATGTCAAAAACGCCGGCCGGTCCCGCTGCGTAGTCCAGTCCGCATGTTCCAGGGCATCGGCCAACGCCGCGCGCCCCTGGGCGGTCGACTCGAAACTGCTCCGCTCCGGTCCGGAAGAAGGCTTATCCGTTTCCAGAGAGCGAATCATCCCAGCCCGCCCCAGTTTTTCCAGCGAATAATAAATCTGCGGCCGCGAAATCCCCGCCCAATCCCGTATCTCGCGCCGTTCCAGCTCGGCATTCGCCTGGTAACCGTGCATCGGCCTTTCCGCCAGCAAACTCAGCAACACCAAATCAGGCGTAGTCAATTTGTGCGCGGCGCGCTTCTGCATTTTCTTCATTTACTTCCGTCCGTGCTTACTTCGGTTCTTCCTTCTTCGGCTCCAATACCACCACTGGCACTTTTCCGCTGCCAGCCGTGGATTCCTGGCCTGCGCCACCGCCGCATAAAACGTATCTAGCACACACGGATCTTGCCGTTGCCCCGTCGCGCGCTGCAAATTGTCATACATCCGCTGCGGATCTTGCTTGGCCAGCTGCGCCACGCTGGGAATCCCCAGCAATTCGAAATCCCGCAGCATGGCCGGCCCAATCGAAATCAAATCCGCGAGTGTTCGCGTTGGTGTGACCATAAAAAACCTCCTTGACAAGCGTATTGGTCTCCCGTACGCTTGCTAGTCTAAATGAGACTAGTTCAGGCTGCAAGAAGGAATTAAGACATGCGCGTCGCCGCCTCCGCCAGTTTCGCCCTTGCCCTGTTTTTCGGATTCGCCCTTCTGCAAGTCAATCCAATCGAGGAGAAGAAACCCGTGAACGTGAAAAAAATCACCCCAGTCCTGCTCGTCAATGAAATCGAGCCGATCCTGCCCTTCTGGATCGATCGCCTCGGTTTCACCAAAACCATCGAAGTCCCCGACGGCAACAAACTCGGCTTCGTCGCCTTAGAAAAAGGTGCTACCGAAGTGATGTATCAAACCTACGCCAGCGTAGAAAAGGACGCACCCCCGGCCATGGCCGCCGCTGCCAGAAAAGGTCCAACCTATCTTTACCTGGAAGTCGACAACCTGGACGCCGTCCTAGCCGCAATGAAAGACCTCCAAAAGGTCATGCCCGAACGCACCGCCTTCTACGGCATGCGCGAATTCGCGGTCCAAGATCCTGGCGGACACTTCATCACCTTCGCCCAACCAACCGCGCCGCCGAAACGCTAACGCGCGTGGGTCGGCGTTTCGCTCGCTGGCGAAGGGCCGCTGCATGCTGCGCCCCTTGTGATTAGCAGGCGTTGACTTGCCGCGCTCGTGTTGCCGGGCGGAATGGCCGCCAGGTTCGTGGCGACGTTGGTGCTCGCCGTGATCTACGCCATTTACTCCTTCGTCGTGCGCACTACCTCAACCTGAACATGGGGCTGCAACTGACCTTCGAACCATCCGTCGCCTACTTCTTGGAACGGCTCGCGGTCGGCATGGTGATCAGCCTGATCCACAAGGCGGTCGTCACTGGTGCGCGCGGAACGCCCTAGATCAGGGCTGCCGGTGTCTAGGAAACTCCTATTGTTTTGGCGCACTCGGCAGCGGTGGCGCACGGCGCTCCGCTTCGGAGATGACGGCGATCGAGCGCGCACCGTTCTTGCCCACTGATCGCACGGCAAAAAAGTGATTGTCCGTCGAAACGTCCTTCAACACCGTCTGCCCCGCCTTTTCCGCGAAATCGAAAACACTCCACCGCGCTTCCGTCGTCTCTCGCCACAGAATCTCAAACCCAGCTCGCTCCCGGTCGTCCTCCGCCGACCAGGACACTTTCGCATCGGGCGTGACCGCGCCCGTCAGCTTTACATTTGTTGGCGGACCAGGCGCCAACGCCAACTGCCGCAACACTTCCGCATTGTCGCGAACCACGTTCCCCATAAACGTGAAATTCAAATATTTTTCCAGATCGCCGTACGCAACCGCATTCTCCGTTCGCGGCGTCTGGTGCTGATGCCGGTAGTCTTCCAACGGCTCCGTAAAACGCACCGCCGGATAACCAGCCTTCCAAAACGGATAGTGATCGCCGCCGCGTCCATAACGGTCCTGCCGGAAAATCATGCGAATCGCCGAACGCCCGTCAATCTCTTCAATCGCGCGCGCCAGCTCGCGCGCCGGCGAATCAGCGTCCTCGATCTCTCCGTTTCCAGAGAACACTCGCACGCGGTGCGGCCCGCCGGGAGCGGTGTCAGCTCCCACGATATCGTTGTCCATCATTCCGCCGACCGTGTAACCCTGCTCTTTCAGCCATTCGAGCAAGTGCGAGCTTCCGAGCAGCCCCTGTTCTTCGCCGGAAAGCACACCAAACAAGACCGTCGCTCGTCCTGCACGCCCCGCCGCAGCCGCCTTGCTCAAAAGCCGCGCCGACTCCAGACTCACCGCTGTTCCAGACGCGTCGTCGTCCGCTCCCGGTGCATCGGCCTGCGGATCCATCACATCCGAGGGCCGCGAATCAAAGTCGCCGACGACGATAAAGACCGTCTTGGCCAGCTTCGGATCCGAGCCCGGCAAGATTCCGTATACATTTTCCAAGTGGACGGGCTTAGCCCCGGTCCGCTCGGAGGTCATTTCGAATTTGTCCACCACGACTTGCAGCCGTCCTCCGGACTCCTGGGCGATCGCGTTGAATCGCGCCACCACGAAGTCTCGCCCGCACCCGATCCCGCGCTTCGGATCGCTCCATGAAGAAAGCGTCAGCCGCGTCCCGCAACTAACTTGTTCATGAATGAGCTCGCGCATCCTCTTTTCATCCACAGACGCACGCGCGATCGCGCCCGGCGGCCGCGGCAAAATCTTCGGATGCGGCGCGCCCGGGAGTGGCTCGGCCGGATCCCGCGGCCCCGCACTGGTCGCTCCGCTCTTCGCCGTGCTGGGCGCGCTCGTTTGCGCTCCAACGAACGCAGCGCACAAAAAGCTCAGCCCCGCAACCACCACCACCCGCTTGAATTCTTTTTCAACGCCTGTCCAGAATCGATTCATCGTTGTCGTTTTCCCCCGGAAAGTCGCCCTCATGGGCTCCGGCATTCTAGCGCGGCCAGACCTCACCGCGAAAGAAATTGCAGATTCCTTGGATCCCTTAGTCGCGCCTCTCTTTTTCAGCCGGAAATGTGCCGCTCCCCAAACGCTCGGTGTTCTCTGGGCCTTCCGCGGATCCTGGGTAAGACCTTTTTCCGTCATTTTTTCCTCTCCGGCCATGTTTTGTGCCCGCCCCCGACTGTGCTAACGTTTTTTGTTTATGAACAAACGCATTGGCGTGCTCTTGAGCGGCCGCGGTTCGAATTTCGAGGCGCTCGCGGACAGCATCCGATCCAGCCGAATTCCAGACGCGGAAATCGCGATCGTCATCAGCAACCGCGAGGACGCGCCCGGCATCGACCGCGCCAAAACTCGCGGCGTGGCCACCCGCGTGATTCCTTCGAAAGGATTAGAGCGGGAGACGTATGACCGCCAGGTCGTGGCGGCCCTGAACGACCACAAAGTCGACCTGGTCTGCCTGGCCGGCTATATGCGTCTCTTGTCGCCGTACTTTGTGGCTTCCTTCGCAAACCGCATACTGAACATTCACCCGTCGCTGCTTCCCTCCTTTCCGGGCCTCGAATCCCAGCGGCAGGCTCTCGAATATGGCGTCAAATTCGCCGGATGCACGGTACATTTTGTGGACGAAAATCTCGATGCCGGCCCCATCGTCCTGCAGTCCGTCGTGTCCGTAAAAGACGACGACACGGAGGACACCCTTTCTACGAGAATCTTAGAGGAAGAACACCGAATTTATTCCGAAGCCGTTCGCATCGTACTCGAAGGCCGCTACAAAATCGAAGGCCGCCGCGTATTGCAAACAAACTAAAAATGTCCGATACAAAATTTAAGCCCGTCGAAGAGCAGCTCGCCTATCTGAAAAAAGGCGCCGCGGAAATCATTCCCGAAGCCGATCTCAAAGCCAGGCTCGAAAACTCCCTGAAAACAGGCAAGCCGCTGCGCGCGTACCTCGGTGTGGACCCGACCGCGCCCGACATTCATCTCGGCCACACGGTAGTCCTTCGCAAGCTGAAACATTTTCAAGATCTCGGCCACACGGCGATTTTCCTGATCGGCGATTTCTCCGCGATGATCGGCGATCCCACCGGACAATCCGAAACCCGCCCGCCGCTAACCCGCGAGCAAGTCGACGTCAACGCCCAAACCTACCTCGCGCAAGTCTCGAAACTCCTCGACCCACAAAAAACCGAAGTGCGCTACAACAGCGAGTGGCTCGACAAACTTTCCAGCTACGACGTCGTGCGCCTCTGCGGCCACTACCGCCTCGCGCGCATGCTCGAACGCGAAGATTTCCGTTCGCGCCTCGAGAACAAACAGCCCATTTCCGTCCACGAGCTGCTCTATCCGCTCCTCACCGCCTACGACGCGGTGGTACTCAAATCGGACGTCGAAATCGGCGCCACCGAACAAAAATTCAATCTATTGGTCCATCGCGACATCCAGCGTGAATACGGTGTTCCCTCCGAAGTCGCGCTCACCATGCCCATCCTCGTCGGCCTCGACGGCCAGCGAAAAATGTCCAAGAGCCTCGGCAATTACATCGGCATCACCGAGCCGCCTCAGGAAATGTTCGGAAAACTGATGTCCATTCCGGACGACTTGATGTGGACTTACTACGAATTGCTGACTGACCTCTCGCATGAAGAAATTCTGGCCCACAAGAAGAGGGTTGAGTCCGGCGAGTTGCACCCACGCGAGGCGAAGGAAGGCCTTGCAATTCGTATCGTCGACAGCTTTCATGGGCTTGGCGCTGGCTATAGCGCGGAGGGTACTGTAATTCTTCCGAGCGCGTCCAATCCGGGCAAGAAGGCCGCGGAAGAATTCAAACGCGTCTACAGAGATCGGCTAGCACCCACGGAAATGGATGAGATTCGAGTTAGGCGAGTGCCAGGCGGGCTGATGTTCTCACGGCAGGAAAGCATAAACGTCGTGGAACAGACAACCATCCCTCTTCCCAGCGGACTAATAAAGTGGTCGAAGTTGTTGGCAGACCTAGGCCAAGTCAGCTCGACGTCGGAAGCGGAACGCGTAATCAAGCAAAATGGATTCGAGGTCAATGGACAACAAGTTGTTGATCCAGCGAGTAAGCTCAATGTTGATTTGCCGAATTCATATGAGGTCCGGTTCGGCAAGAAGAAGTTTCTTCGTATTATCGTCGAATAATTCCCGTTCATCGATCGATTGGCTTTGTAGGGGCGCAGCCCGCTGCGCCCCAGCCTGGGAAGTGGTTGCCCCCATAGGCTCTTTCGCGCCCTAATCAAACGTCTCCGCGACGAGCTGTGAAACATGCTCGGCGATCGACGGCGCCGCAGTGAGCCCAGGCGACTCGATCCCCACAAGCTGAATCGCCTGCGGCACCGCCGGATCGCGCGCGATGACAAAATCCGCGATTCCTTTTCCTTCCGGCGGCACTAGTTTCGGCCGCAATCCGGAATACCCAAGCTGCAAATCACTCTCCTCGATTTCGGGCAACAAGGTTTTTGCGCTGTGAGCAAAATCCGCAATCGACAAACGATCCCGCTCGTAATTGTCTTTCCCTTCGACATACCTCGCCGTCGGCCCCACCAAAACCGTCCCCCAAAGGGTCTTAGTAAAATGCACGCCCAAGCTAAGCCCGTGTGCATGCGGCAAGGGATACACAAGATCGTTAACCAAAGAAGCCCGCGCCCCGCGAATTTCACAATACTCTCCGCGCACCGGATAAATCTTCCAAGAATTATTCCCCAGCAAAGCCGCCACTTCATCGGCGTAGAGCCCGGCCGCATTGATCACACAACGCGTTTCAATCGTTTCGCCCTGCGCTCCTTCCTCGTCGCCAATGAGAATGCCAACGCGAATCGTCCCCTTCCCCGGCTCCAGCGAAACAACGCGCGCCCGCTTGACGATATTTGCGCCCTGCCCCGTAGCCACGCGCGCATAGGCGTGCACAAGCTCTTCGGCCGATACGATTCCCGTGGAAGGAACCTCCATGGCTGCCGCTCCCGCGATATGCGGCTCGCGATTGCGAATCTCCGCCGGGCCAATCAGCCGCAACCCTTCTACGCCGTTGTCTTCCCCTTTTTTCTTCAGCGCAGCAAGTTCCTCTTCTTCCTGCGTATTGGCGGCCACGACCAACTTCCCAGTGTGGCGAAACGGGACGTTGTGCTTCTTAGAGAATTCATACGTCAGCCGGTTGCCCTGGATGCAATGGCGCGCCTTGAGTGAGTTCTTCGGGTAATAAATGCCCGAATGAATGACGCCGCTGTTGCGCGAGCTGGTCGCCATGCCGAGCTTGGGATACTGCTCGACGAGGAAAACGTCCTGCCACCGCGCGGAAACAGCTCGCGCGATGGCGCACCCGACGACGCCTCCCCCGATAATCAAAATGTTGGCTTGGTCCATAGATCTATTTTATCTGCGGACGCTATCCGTGCGCATTGATTTCGTCGAAAAACGGTTTGCATTCGGCAAGCCGCGCCTGCGTTCCGTCGTGCACCGCATAAACCGAGTGTCCTGTTTCCTCGTAATGATTGCGCCACAGAGAAGCCGCCCCGGGGACCCCATCTTTATTCAGCGCATAAAAGAAAATGTGAAACGTCGAAAGCTTTTTCTTGTCGTTGTTGTAATTGCGTGCGATACGCGCCAGCGCTTCGAGGCACGCCTCCTCGGGAGATTTGCCCCGTCGCATCATCTCGATAATCGTGTGCCCGCCGGAAATCTTGATGTTCTCTTCGCCTTTTCCAGTCGACCCCGCTGCGCCCACCTCATTGTCCACGCAGCACCCCGCTCCAATAATCGGCGAATCGCCCACCCGCCCCGGGATTTTCCACGCCAAACCGGAAGTCGTGGTGGTAGCGGAGATGTCGCCTTTTTCATTCACAGCCATGCACGGAATCGTGCCCGTAGGCGGATGCGCTATGGCGCGCTCAGCGTAAGCGATTTTCGCTTCATCATCATCGAAGATCGCGCGAACGTGCTCTTTCCATTCCGGGCTGTCAATCCCGGGCCGCCAGTTCATCGACGACGACGCTTTCCAAGCCAGCCAAATCTTCCGCGAATGCTCGGTGAGCAGATTCATGTCTTCAAACCCTTCCGCCACCGCAAATCGCCGGGCCCCGTCGCCGACCATCATCACGTGATTTGTTTTTTCCATCACCGTCTGCGCCAGCCGCGCAACATTCTTGATCCGCCGCACCGAAGCGACAGACCCAGCACGGTGCGTGGGTCCATGCATCACGCTCGCGTCTAGTTCGACTTCGCCTTCCTCATTTGGCAACCCGCCAAAGCCCACGGAATCGTCGTTCGGATCATCTTCGACAACGGTAACGACCGCCACGGCTGCATCCAGCGTGTCGCCGCCCTTCCTAAGAATGTCCATGCCCTTATCCAGCGCGTGAAGCCCGTTGGCGCTGGAGATGATGATCGGCCGCGTGCCCTGAACAGACGCGGCTCGGAAAGCCGCTTCATTCGTCGGAAACGAGCGTGCCAAAAGCTTGCCTGCCCCCGCGGCAAGACTGCTAGCAAGCGACGTCAGAAAGAATTTACGCCGCGACCAAATGTCCATAGCGATGCCTCCTCGATGTGCGCGTGCAATATACAAGCGGAAAGGAGAGATTGGAAGTTGTACCGTCCACCTGAGCGTTGACCCCGACTCCTGTCGGGAGGCCAACCGCCTTGCGAATTCAGAAGGGGTTGGCCACCTGGTTTTTTTGCCACATGCGAAAACCGCCGAGAAACGCATTCTCATTGTTGCCGAGGCGCGCTCCCGGCGGCAGCTTTTTCAGTTTCTTGCTGTTTCCACCGCCCAGCACCACATAGTCCGCATCCAGTGCGTTCTTCAGTTGCTTGGTAACTTTGGCCACACAGCGGCGCCACTTTTTTGTTCCCATTCGTTCGAGGCCGCGCAGTCCCAGATAGTCCTCGTAGCTCTTGCCGTTTTTATAGGCCAAATGCGCCAGCTCCATGGGCTGCAAGACTCCGTCGACGATCATCGCCGATCCCAGCCCGGTTCCCAATCCGAGAAACAACATCCGGCCGCCTTGGTAACTCCCAACCGCTTGCATGGCAGCATCGTTCAAGATTTTTACCGGGCAGCCAAACGCCTTGGCAAATTTGAATCCCACCCAACCCGGGCCCAAGTTGTGAGGCTCGCGAAGGGGATGCCCATTGATGATTGGCCCGGGATAGCCGAGCGAAATACAGTCGAACTTCCAATCGGCGACGGACTTCTTCACCAATCGGACCATCTTTCGCGGCGTCATTTTGGGGCCGGAAGGATATTTTCGCGGCTTCTTTTGTCCGGTCGCCAGGAGTTTGACGTTTGTGCCGCCAACGTCAATCACAAGAACTTTTGGAGATTTTGCCCTTGGTGTTGCGTTCATCACCGCTCCTTTGACACCTGCGAATTCTAGAAGGAACTGGCGATGCAGCGAAGAAAATTCGCAGTTTTGGTTGCGGCGAGGTTCGGAACTCGGGAACCTTTTCGAGGTAGGCCTGGCCGGCAGTGCCAAACCAGCTCAGCTCTCGTGCGGACACATCCGCGCGATACCGGACTGGCGCCCGCACCTGGTCGCCGCGGCTGCGCTGTCGGCGCTTGGCTATGACCATGGAGCTTTCGCCAAACTTTGGAGTGCGTTTGACGCCCCGGACTTGGGTGACGCCTCAACGTGCCGGCGTCGCCTATCTTCGTGATCCTGATTTCTTAGATCAAGCCAGAGTCAGGCTACTGGCTGGCCGCCCGGTTAATGCTTCCCGCTTAACTCCCCGTAGCCCCCTGGAACGCCAGGTGGCGTGCGGGCCTACGGGAGCACCGGAACGTTCCGCCAAGGCGGTTAGCGCCCTGATTTATCTTTTCACTCTCGGTGGACCGTCGGAGTGGATCACATCTGAACTCGCATCCCCCGATTTGCTAACTCTATTGTCGGCAGACAGCGACAACGCATCTTCAATCGCCGAAGCCTGGCATGGCTCGCTAAAAACCATACGGAGATCTCTAGCCACAAAGACTGACTGACAGGCCGCTGTTACCAGGCGGAACCACTAATCCGAAACTGACGCGCTAGCTGGTTGGTAGAGCCAGGCGGCGGGAGTGGCGGGGAGACCGTTGCCGCTTTCGGCATAGCCTCCGGTGATCAGCGCTTGGCCGGCGGAGAGCAGCGTTAGAGAGGCGAAGAAGCGGGCGCTTCCCAACGACCCGGGCACTTTTGTGAAAGTGCCCATGGTTTCGTCATACAACTCCGCGAAGGGCCCGCCGCCAGCAACGAGAACTTTGCCGTTCGGGAGTAGCGCCACGGCCGCGGGCAATTTAAAGCGTGCAGTATTCATCGCGCCGGTTAGGGAGAATGTTCCCGAGCGAGGATCGTAAATTTCGGCGCTCGCATATTCGCCGTGCCAATCGCGGTTGTCGGAACCACCGACAACGAGAACTTTTCCGCTGCGAAGAAGAACCGCGGCGTGTTTATGACGCCCAACGATCAACTGGCCCGCGGAAGTGAACTTGCCGGTGCCGGGATCGAAAAGTTCCGCAGAGCGATAGATATTTTGCGAAGGGTAATGGCCGGAACCCCCGCCCACGATCAAAACTCTGCCATCCTTGAGGACCGTGGCGGTGTGCGCTCCACGAGGCTCGGCCATGCTGCCGGTCTGAACAAATTTCCCCGTCGCTGGATCGTAAATCTCGGCGCAGGCAATAGCATTTTCCTGGCGATCCACACCGCCAGCTACAAGAACACGGCCGTCCGGAAGAAGAGTGGCCGTGTTTCCGGCACGCTCGATCACCATGTCAGCGGCGGGAGTAAACGCACCGGCGGCGGGATCGTAAATCTCCGCGGAGCCGAGGCGACCATAGCGGCCCGTCCAGCCGCCAACGATCAGCACCCTGCCGTTCTTCAAAAGCGTCGCTGTGTGGCCCGAACGTCCGATGGACATGCTGCCGACAGACTGAAACGTTCCGGAACTCACATCAAAAAGTTCAGCGGTCGTATAGGGGTTGGACTCGCCACCGCTGCCGGCGAATCCGCCAGCGATGAGCACCTGGCCATTGGGCAGCAGCGTCGAAGTATGGCTGGCGCGGGCCATGTGCATCGCCGCGATTTCCGATACCGCGCCGGGTCCGGAAGGCCACCGAGCGCTGGCGCGGGAGAAGCCAAGCAATGGCGCGAGCGTTAGCGAGAACAGTAAGAAGCCAGACGTTTTTCGAGAACGCGATTTCATGGAATGCCTCACAAGTTGATTTGCTGAGGTGCTAGACGTTTGTACGAAGCGAGGTGTTAACAGGAATGGTGAAAAAAGGGACGCGGAAATCAGTGCGGCGCGAGAGTAGTAGAAAGGCTGTCGTGCGCGGCGGTGTCGTACAGATGCAAAAGTTCCGCGGCGCGCTTCAGCAAATCGCCGGGCAAATCACCAGGCTGGTAGTCGACCCAACCGGTCGTGAAGTTGAGCGGAACTTTTTCGCCCGAGGAACTCACTTCCAAAGCGCCAAGACGGTTTAGAACTTGCTTGACCTCGTTCACGCCACATTCCGGAAGCAACAGGAGGAAATCATCGTCACTCAAGCGCGCGGCAATGTCCGAGCCGCGGCTGGCCTTTTTCAGGCGCCGACCGAGTTCCTTGAGCGCGGCGTCCACGGCGGACTTGCCGCATCGCGCGCTGAGATGAGCGAACTCATCCACATGAACCGTGGCGAGGCTCAAAGCTGTGTTCTGCCGGCGCGCCCGAGCTACTTCCTTTCCCAGATGCTGCTCGAGAGACATTCGCGTATACAACCCGGTGACCGAGTCGAGGCCGGCCGCCTCCGAAAATTGCGGTGGAACGGCTTGCCAGTCCATAGGCTGCTCCGTCGATTGTCGTCGCAGACGGCGGAACGACCATTGGCGATAGACCAGCCGGGCGTTGAAAATGAGAATCAAGCACAGCGTGGCCCAGCGCGCTTGATCGGAGCGAATCTCGTAAAAATAATCCGCGTGGCGAAAAAAGGAATGAATCGAGGAGAGCAGAAAGGCGATCGCCGAGAGTGTGGTGACGAGTAATGCAGAGAGCCACAACCACCACTCATGCCGCGAAATTTGTTGCGGGTTGGAGCCGTTTGCCAGAACGCGAAAATTGCCGGAGCCCGCGAGAGGCGAGTGTTTTGGCTTGCTTGCGGATATTCCCAAGGAAGATTTCATTTAGCTAACGGTGGATCTGGGCTGCCATCACTGTAGTCGCGCACAACGAACGGAGGCAACAGCGAAAACGTACAGGCTCGCACGATTCAAGAACCTGTCCATCCGGGCAGGCGCGGTGAACAACAAAGCTTTCCCATTCCTTTTCTTCCGCCGCTGCTCTACCCTCCGTCGTTTCGAGCGCGGCGGGCGGATGCTTTTTCTCCCCGCTTCGCTGCGGCGACGTGGTCGGCCCGCGCAACAAGAAATCTATCTTTCCTTCCCCGGGCGCGAGACAGTACGCGCAACTACAGCACCGTCCCATTCGGCAAGTTGGCCGCAGGAGATTTTGCGGCGGGCAGCGGCGCGTGTTCGAGCACCCGGCGTGCATAGAGCGCGACGTTCCTGACGCCCGCAGCGTACGCCGGGTTGGGATTGCGAATACCACCGTTGTACGCGCCGGTGGCCTGGTCGACATCGCCGCCGAAGCGGTCCAGCAGATCGCGGAGAACAAGTCCGGCGTAGGTGGTGAGGACTTCGCTAGTGACAGAATTCATGTCGAGATGGCGTGAAGGACGCAGCCGCGGCGGCAACTGGTCGTAGTGGCGTTTGTCTTTCAAGTAGAGCTGGTGCGCAGCGCGAAGAGTCTCGCGCGAAATCTGCCACGTGCCGATCGAGTAGTCGCTTACAAGAACACGCTTACGGCCACGCTGCAATATGATGTCGCCACTCTCCGCCCGCTTTTTCCAAACGGTGTGCGTGAGATCGCCGTTTACATCCATATAGTTGTTTTCCATCGCCCCGACTCCGAGAAAATAATCGAGCGGCAGATCGTAAAAATGCGCGACGTCGAGAATGTCGGAAGCCAGCCGAAGCGCTTGATGATGAGTGAGCGGCTGAGGCGCGCGCGTGCTTCGGCCCACGACGCGCCAGTCGGTTTGCGATTTGAAAACGAGGAAATCCGCAAGAGCGGGAAGCAATTGAAAGGACGGAAGCGTTTCCAGCTTTTGTTCGGTCGGAACGTCGTAGGCCTTCTCGAACATCCGGCTTTGCTGTTGCGCAAGAGCGAGATCCTGCTTGGTCCACGCGACCAGTCCGTAGTGCGTGATGAGGCCGTGAGATTCCATTCGATGGAGTCGGGGAATGGCGGTGAGCTGATCGTTTTCGACCAGGAGGAAAATCTTGTAAGAGGCGTGTTTGCCGGAGTGACCGGCTGTCAAAAAGATTTTCGAAGCGTCGTCCGGGTCGCGGCCGCGGAGATATTCATAGCGAAGGAAGGCTTCCAATTGGTCGTCGAATGTAGCGATCTCCGCCGAAGCCACTTCGTTTGCAAACGGAAGAACAATCTGGCGGCCGAGAAACTTCGGACCGAGATGCCCAGGTTGGGCAGCGGCGCGCATCTGCCGCGGCCAGAGGCGATCGGCAGTCCAGCAGGCGAGCGTCAGCGCGGAGAGCGCAACGGCTGTGAGCGCGTGTGTGGGAAAATGTTTTGCGGCCGTGGGACGGTGGAGATTCTGGGTGACCTTTTTGGCTGACATGGCTCGAGCCCTCGTGCGCTTCGATGGTGATCCATACCGGAGCGAGGAGAGTGCACGTCCACCGCCGCAGAAAGCGCGGCCCAAGCCGTTCTCTAAGCCGCAGAAAACAAGCGTCTTAGTTCAACCGCAAGGCCCGGTCGCGATTCCCATGTGGGAGCGCAGCGTGTCTGCGCGTCCAAGCTTAGACAGAATTTCGGTCTCCGGAGACGCGGCGCAAACGATGGCGGCTCGGCGCTTCGCGTATTTGGCCATGTTCGCTACTCGAAGCGGAGCGCGACGAGCGGATCGATGCGCGTGGCGCGGCGCGCGGGAATATAGCAGGCCAGCAGGGCCACGGCCATCAGAAGAAGCGTGATGGAGATATAGGTGACGGGGTCCCAGACGCTGACGCCATAGAGCAGCGTCGCGGCGAAACGCGTGATGGGCAGAGCGATCGCGACGCCCACCAGAACGCCGACTCCAGCGAGCAGCAGGCCTTGCCGGAGGACGAGCTTCAGGACTTGCTGTGACTGGGCGCCGAGCGCCATGCGGATGCCGATTTCGCTGGTGCGCTGCGTGACGGAGTAAGATAAAACTCCGTAGATGCCGATGGAAGCAAGGATGAGAGCGAGCAAGCCGAATAGGCCGAGGAGGACGGCGCCCATGCGCGCGGCCCAGAGACCTTGCGCGAGTAGCTGTTCGACGGTTTGGCCGTTGGTCAGCGCGAGATTGCGGTCGAGCTGATTCACCTGAGCGCGGACGGCGCCCATCGCCGCCTCGGGATTGCCGGTGGTGCGAACGATGATAGAGCCAAAAGGAGAGTATTGCTGGCGCAGCGGCAAATATGCTACAGGCTGGGGATCTTCTCCGACCTGGCCGACCAGCGTGGTGCCGACGACGCCGATGACTTCGTATTGATGGGGGTCGACGACGATCGTGAAGCGTTTGCCAAGTGGTTCCTGGCCCGGCCAAACCAGATCAGCCATGGCCTTGTTGATGATGACTACCGGTTTGCTGTTCTCGCGGTCGAAGTCGGTGAAATCGCGGCCACTGATTGTAGGAATGCGGGCGGCTGCGAAGTAGCCCGGCATCACGTCATCAAAACCCACGAGAGTGCCGCGGTTATTGGGATCGGCTTGCTCGCCCTCGCGAAAGATGGTGCCGGCAAAGCCGCCGCCAAAGATGCCATTGGCTGAAACGGTAGCGTCCGCCACGCCGGGAACGGATTTGGCGCGTTCGGCGGCATCGCGGAAGAATTGCTGGCCGTGCTCGGGTTCATAACGCAGGGCTCCGAGATCAAAGTTGTACTGGAAGAGATTTTTCGACTCGAAGCCGGGATTGATCTCTTGGGCCTTCTGCATGCTGCGAAGAAAAAGACCGGCGCCAATGAGCGCGACGAGAGCCAGAGCGATTTCCGAGACTACCAGCAGGCTGCGCAGGCGGTTGTGAGCCCAACCCATGGTTCCGCCACGGCCGCCGGCTTTCAAAACATCGTTGAGATCGGTGTTGGACGCTTTGAGCGCGGGGACGATGCCGAAGACAAAGCCCGTGAGAAGAGAGATCGTAAGGGTGAAGAAGAGAACGCGAGAATCGAAGGAAATATCAATCGAGCCCTCGGGGAGAAACGGCGGCCTGAAAGACCACAGGAGTTTTTTGCCCCAGAGAGCAATCAGGAGACCTGCCAAACCGCCGAGAAGGGAGAGCAACGTGCTTTCCGTCAGAAGTTGGCGGACCAAGCGGAAACGGCCAGCGCCAAGAGCAGCGCGAAGGGTGAGCTCTTTTTCGCGCTTGGCGGCTTGTGCAAGCAGGAGATTCGCCAGATTCACGCAGGCGATGAGCAGCACCAGGCCGACAACGCCCATCAGCACGCCGCCGGCGAGTGAGAACTGGGCACGCTGGTTGATGCCGAGCGCGGATTGATTGAGCGGGTAAAGTTCGCAAGTGCGGCCGGGGTTGTCGCGGGGATATTCTTTCTCGAGGGCGGAGGCGATCGTTTTCATTCCGGAGCGGGCCTGGTCGACGCTGACGTTGGGCTTTAGGCGACCGACGATGGAGATCCAGCGCATGCGGCGGTGATTCTCAAGATCCTTGAGCTGACCGGTGAGGACGTAATCGCGCATGCTGAGCGGAATCCAGAGGACATCCGGCGGGGCCAGCGAGACGATGCCTTTGAAATTGGGCGGAGCGACACCGATGACGGTGTACGAGGTAGCGTTGAGAGAGATGGTTCGGCTGATGACCCCGGGGTCGGAGCCAAAACGGCGAGCCCAGAGCGCGTAGCTGAGAACTACGAGAGGGTCGGCGCCGATCTTTTTGCCTTCGTCAGGGTAGAAGAAGCGGCCACGATAGGCCTTCACGCCAAGAACGTCGAAGAAATTCGGGCTAACCATCGAGGCTTGGAGCTGCTGAGGCTCAACTTGGCCGCCCCAGTTGAGGGGGAGCGGAAAAGTGACGGCAGCCAGGCCGGTGAAGACGGTGTTTTGGTCGCGGTAGTCTTCGTAATTGGGGAGGGAAGTGGCAGTGAGCTGGAACGCGGTGTTGGCGCGGACCGTTTTGGTGTCGCGCGTGAACATCTCGGCGAGCTGCGCGGGTTCCTGGACAGGAAGCGGATGCAAAAAGACGGCGTTGATAATCGTGAAGATGGCCGTGTTGGCGCCGATGCCCAGAGCCAGCGAGAGAATGGCTACAAAGGTGAAGCCCGGGCTTTTCTTCAACATGCGCATGCCGCTGCGCAGATCCTGTCTAAGTGTTCCAGCCATAAAGGCACCTCCCGAGCACACCTGCCCGCTGGCTAGTTTGACGGCTGCGGATGGACAATTGTTTCGACGACCGCACCCGAGGAGAGCTTCGATTTTGGGTCGGGGAGGTACACCCGGTGTATATCAGGAAGGGTGATGTAAGCGTATGAAAAAAATCGAGTTGCCTGCATTGCGGTGCGTTCCGAGCGCAGTGGCTGCTCGGAAAACCAGGAAGCGCTTGGGTTGGCGGGAATTTAAGCGAGTTCGCGAGACCGTTGAAAAGCTCGTGCAGAACCTATCGTTCTCGAAGGGTCGCGAAGGGCTCGGGCGTCCGATGTTGTCGACGCGTCGATCGTCGGCCGTTCCGCGGCTCCCGCGGAGAGCTTGCCACGCGCCCGCGGATTGCCAGCCGACAGGCCGGTATGACTCTGTGTTATTTTGAAACTCTCGAGGCTACCTGCTTCCTTATTCCAATGAAGATCTCTACAGGCCAGGTTCGGTTCAGCGCTTCAGACTTGAGCAATCACCTGGCGTGCCGGCATCTGACGACGCTCGACCTCGAAGTGGCGCGGGGCAGGCGGGCGGAGCCGGACTGGGCTGCGCCGGATCTGAAGGTGATTCAAGAACTTGGTTTGCGACATGAAGCGGCCTACCTGGCGCATTTGGGCAAACAAGGTTTGACCGTCGAAAACCTCGGCCACTTCGATCACAAAGACGAAAAGCGATTGCTGGCGGAGACGTTGGCCCTCATGGAACGGGGCGCGGAGGTGATCGCGCAAGGCGCACTTCGAGACGGCGGATGGTTCGGGCGGCCGGATGTGTTGCGGCGAGTCGAAAAGCCCAGCGCGAAGTGGGCGTGGTCGTATGAGGTGGCCGATACGAAGCTGGCTCGAGAAACCAAGGCGACCACGATTCTGCAGTTGTCGCTGTACTCGGAACTTCTGGGAAAGATTCAGGGAATGATGCCGGAGTTTTTGTGGGTGGTGCCGCCGGGGACAGGGTTTGCGGGTGAGAAATACCGCGTGACCGAATACGCGGCATATTACCGGTATGTGCGGAAGCGATTGCTGGAGACGGTTGGCGAAGGAGTGAACCAGGAAACTTATCCGGAGCCGGTCGAGCACTGCAATATATGCCGGTGGTTCAAGGAGTGTGACACGCGGCGGCGCGCGGACGATCACCTGTCGCTGGTGGCGGGAATCCGGCGGCAGCAGCGGGATCAATTTGAAGAATGGAACCGAGAGACGATGGCGAAGCTGGCGGCGCTGCCGATTCCGCTCGAAGAGCGGCCGAAGCACGGTGCTCGTGCGGGTTACGAACGCGCGCGGGAGCAGGCTCGTGTGCAGGTCGAAGGGCGCACGGAGAAGAAGCTGGTGCACGAGGCTTTGCCGGTTGCGCCGGGAATTGGATTCTGCCGGTTGCCGGAGCCTTCGGTGGACGACGTGTTCGTGGATTTGGAGGGCGATCCTTTTGTGGGAGAGCAGGGGTTGCAATATTTATTTGGGTTTGCGTATCGGAACGCGGAGGGCGAATGGAGTTATGGGAAACGGTGGGCATTGAATCGTGAGGAGGAGAAGAGAGGATTCCAGTGGCTGGTGGACGAAATCATGCGGCGGCGGACGGCGAATCCGAAGATGCATGCGTATCATTTCGGGGCGTATGAGCCGGGCGCACTGAAGCGGCTGATGGGCATGTATGCGACGCGCGAGGAGGACATCGACCGGATGCTGCGCGCAGGCGTGCTGGTGGATTTGCATCTGGCGTTCAAGCAGAGCACGCGGGCCAGCGTGGAAGAGTATTCGCTGAAGAAGATCGAGGCGTTCTACGGATTTGACCGTCGAACGCCGCTGGATTTGTCGCGGGCGGCGATGCGCTATGTGGAGCACAGGCTTGAGCTGGGGCGGCTGGAAGAACAGATTCCGGAGAAGCTTCGAGAGACGCTCGAGGGATACAACCGGGAGGATTGCATTTCGACGGGGAAGCTGCGGGATTGGCTGGAGCAGGAGCGGGGGAAATTGGTGGCGCGCGGAGTTGTAGTTCCCCGACTGGCGGAGAAGAGCGGCGATCCTTCCGAGAAGTTGGAAGAAAAACTGGAGCGCACCGCTGCGCTGACGGAATTGCTTTCCGCGGGAATTCCGGTTGATCCAAATGCCCGAACGGAGGAACAATCCGCGCAATGGCTGTTGGCGCAACTTTTGAGCTGGCACCGGCGCGAAGACAAGCGCGCATGGCAAGACGGCTATCGGTACGCGGAGATGAATGACGAGGATTTGCTCGACGAGCGGGTCGGGCTGACGCGGATGAGCTTCTTGGAGCGTGTGGAACAGGTGGGACACGGGAAACAGGTGCCGACGGATCGCTATTTGTTCGAGGCGCAGCAGGCCAGCAACGTCCGAGCGGGGAAGGAACTTTATTTTGGTGACGAGAAATATGGCGAAGTGGTCAGCGTCGACCACGTTAAAGGCGTAGTGGACATCAAGAAAACGAAGAAGATGGCAGAAGTGCATCCTCGGACGGTTTATATGTGGGATGCTCCGCTGAATTCGGACGCGCAAGCCGCTTCGCTGTACCGCATAGGTGCGTGGGTGGCGGAGAACGGAGTTGACTCGGCGGGTCGCTATCGCGCGGGGCGAGATTTATTGTTGCGCAGGCCGCCACGGCTGACGGGCGGCGAGAAATTGGCGCAACGTACGGGCGAGACGGCCGTGAACACGGCAAA
>Ga0210410_10000897_pt1 | contig 29264 bp, 20 predicted proteins | sample IncBWC4MmetaG_FD_161058 | JGI IMG/M metagenome (GOLD analysis project Ga0210410, IMG submission 161058) | Forest soil microbial communities from Barre Woods Harvard Forest LTER site, Petersham, Massachusetts, United States - Inc-BW-C-4-M | ecosystem: Environmental > Terrestrial > Soil >...
AGCTCGATTCGTTAGCGCCTTTGGCGTGGGAATTAGCGAAGAGAGATTGCGTGAGTTTGGGCCCACGTAGCGAAGGCCTGCCAGACTGCCGTGTGGCTAAGGGGATGTCTTAGCTGCTGCACCGTAACCAGAAAGCAACTGGCCCAGAGCGTGACGCGTTGCAACTTACCTGTTGACCACCAGTCGTAAGCCATCAAAACGGCGAGGAGGGGAAGGAAGCAGACGACATGGACGACCGGTAACGGGTAGGGGTCGAAGATGGACCAGCGGTCGAACCCCGCATCCAGAAGCGCGAAGGTGGCGAAGAGCATCAGGCGCTTGTGCACTGCGGGATGGGTTCGGTTGCGAAAACCCAGATACACGAAAGTGGAGAACATGAGCATATCGGCGATAGGGATCGCGTAGAACGCTCTCACTTCTTCGACGGTCTCCGTGCCGGGATTTGCCGCGTGCCGGACGAGCCGGTCAGTGGCGACCAGGACACCCAAGATCACCATGAGGCATGCCAGGCCAAAGCCAAACATGCCTAGCCGGCGATGTAAGTCCGCGAGATGAACTGTGATGAGTGAGACTTGCGTGATGAACAGAAGAATCCATAACGAGAAAACTGCGCCATGGACATGCACCAGCAGGTTGGGGAGCGGAGCTCTGAATATTCCCGCTAGATAGTACGTTCGGGCAAACCCTATAAAGATTACGACGAGAGAGACGACCGCCATACCGGCGAAGAATCGATTGTCGTAGCTGAGGTTACATTCCCGGGAGACCATGGGCCGCTGTTCAATGGGCAGGGTATCTTCGGGCATTGGCTGGCGCGTTCCCATGAAACAAGGCGGCAGCGTGGTGAGTGAGCGACGGATCGGCGCCGCAATCATTGCGCAGCTCGCTGGGAGCCCCAGCGGGCGGCGGGGCGAAGTTATTGTCGATGCAGGGGATTGTGCTCAGATACTCGTAGATTGCTTCGATCTGATGGTCGGTCATGTTGTGAAATAGCGGCCAGGGCATGACTTGCAGTTTGCTGCCGTCAACAGGAGGAGGAACGCAAACGCCTAGCGCTATGTTGGGGTCCGTGTCTGATAAACAGGTAGGATGGATGTTGTCGAAATCCTTGCCGGTCCTGAGAATCTCCTTAAACTCGCTAAGCGTGTGTCCTTCGGGACGCCCGTTCTTATCCGGCGTGAGGTTGCGAGAGATGATGACCGGACCGACATACGGAAATCCGGTTGTGGGATCCATGGGATATCCGTCTGGTGGGTAAGAGGATGGTATCGAACCCGGAGGAAACCCTCCAACAGAGGCGCTTGAAGGGACAGCCGGACCGAAAGGCGAGCCTCCGGCCAGGTAAGTCGTGGGGTCTGTTTTTGTGCCTAGTGGCTGGTTCAAGAAGTACGGATTCCCGTTGTTGGCGTAATTGAAGTTTGGAGGGGCACCGCCGGTGTGGCAACCGTTGCAGTCAGCCTGAGCGTTGACAATGAAGCTGCCCAGTCCCACCAAGCGGCGCTGCTCGGGATTTTTCCCTTCGAGATTCAGTGGGACAGGAGCTATTGTGTAACCGACGTGGACGAGCTGATCCTCGTCGCCGTTTCCCTCGTCCTGGGCCTGCACGCGACTGGGGGTGTTCATCATTCCCGCGAGAACAATGGCGGCTAGCGCGACAACAGTTGCGCCTGACCATTTGATAACGAAGCGTGTCGTCATGGTCGTTCTCCTGTTAAAGGTTGCTGGCCGCAAAAGTAAGAGACCGACCGCAGACTGGCAATTCACTGCGAGTCAATTGGAAGTCAATTTCGAGGTCAACGGCTAAGCCACTGGTGTGACGGGGCATAAGCCGGGAAGCAGATGGACGACGCAATTCGGTGGGCAGACCAACGATGGTAAACTTCGTGCGACGTCCCCACAGTTTTTTCCATGGCTGTCAGCCTTCAGCGCCGCATCTTCAGCTTCGCAGACTTCACTCTCGATCTGCGCGCGAGAGAACTCCGCCGTAACGGAATCCGCCTGAAATTGCCCGGCCAACCGTTCGCTGTGCTGGCTATGCTCCTGGAGCATTCGGGAGAAGTGGTCACGCGGGAGGACCTTCGCGCACACCTGTGGCAAGAGGAAACATTCGTCGACTTTGACCACAGTCTTAACGTAGCCATCAACAAACTCCGCGAGACTCTGTGCGATTCGGCCGAGCAACCGCGGTTCATCGAAACGATTCTTCGAACTGGGTACAGATTCATCGAGCCAGTCACCGAACCCGCCGCTAAGGAGGAGCAAGAACGGGAAGGAGATTCAGCACTCGCAAGAATAGAGGAGACCGGAACCGGAACGCACCTTCGAACGCGCTGGAAGGTGGTCGTCGCTGCTGCCGTGGCTGTGCCAGCGCTCGTACTGGCTGGTTACCTCTATTTTCATCGCGCGCCAAAACTCACTGACAAAGACACAATCGTCCTTGCCGATTTTTCCAACACGACAGGCGATCCCGTATTTGACGGAACGTTGAGGCAAGGTTTGGCGGTGCAACTTGAGCAGTCGCCTTTCCTCAGCCTCATCACAGAGGAGCGCATCCATCAGATATTGAGGCTGATGGGCAAGTCGGCAGATGCCCGACTGACGCCAGAGATCGCGCGTGAAATCTGCGAGCGAACTGCAAGTGCGGCCGTTCTCGAGGGCTCGATCGCAAGCCTGGGCAGCCAGTATGTGTTGGGGTTACGCGCAGAAAATTGTCGGACGGGAGATGTTCTTGACGACGAACAAGTTCAAGCGGCGAAAAAAGAGGACGTTCTGAATGTGCTCGGCGAAATTGCCACCAAATTCAGAAGCCGAGTCGGCGAATCACTCGCCATGGTGCAAAAGCACAACACCCCTCTTGAGGAAGCTACGACGTCCTCGCTGGATGCTCTGAAAGCGTACAGCACCGCGTTGAAGATTGTCTCATCGACAGGTTCGCCTGCCGCCGAGCCGCTTTTCAAGCGCGCCACTGAGCTCGATCCCAAGTTTGCGATGGCCCATGCATGGGTGGGCCGTGTGTACGACGACCTCGGAGAGTCAGCACTTTCCGCCGAGAGCACCAAGGTTGCCTTTCAACTGCGCGATCGCGCCAGTGATGCGGAGAAGCTCTTCATCACCGCTTCCTACGAAATGCAGGTTATGGGCAACATGGAGAAGGCGCAACAAACTTGTGAAGCATGGGCAGCAACGTACCCGCGCGCGGTGATACCTCACGATTTCTTGTCGGGGATCATCTACCCGCCCTTTGGAAAATATGAAAAGGGTATCGAAGAGGCACAGAAAGCGATCGAGCGTGATCCGGATTTCGCGGTTGGATATCTGACGCTTGCTTACAGCTATGTTTACGTAGATCGCTTAGAGGAGGCCGAGAGCACGCTTCGAAGGGCTTCCGACCGCAAGCTGGAAATGCCGGACTATTTCGTCCTTCGTTACGACATCGCCTTTTTGAGGGACGACAAAGCGGAAATGGCACGGCAAGTAAGTGTGGCTCAGGGGAAATCAGGAGCCGAAGACTGGATTGCCAATCATGAGGCGTTTGTCTACGCATATTCCGGCCAACTCCAAGAGGCCACGAGGATGTCCCGAAAGGCAACGGAGCTAGCTCTGCGGGCAGCTCAACGGGAGAGAGCTGCGCTTTACGAAGCAGGGGCGGCTGTTCGAGAAGCGTTGTTCGGGGACTTGGCGGCGGCCAGGCAGAGTGCCATGGCTGCTCTCGGATTTTCGAAGAGCCGCGACGTGAAGTATGGTGCGGCCATTGCATTTGCCTTGTCAGGAGATTTGTCCCGAGCGGAAGCGTTAACGAATGATCTAGAAAAGCGCTTTCCGGAAGACACTAGCGTTCAATTCAGCTATTTGCCAGCCATGCGGGCAGTCGTCGCCTTCGAACAGGGAAAGCCTTCGAACGTGACCGAGCTTCTGCAAAAAGCCGTTCCCGATGAGCTTGGCGCTCCTCAAAGTATCTTCGTCGGGTCTTTCGGGGCTCTCTATCCCGTCTATTTCCGAGGCGAGGCCTATCTAGCCTCACACAGGGGAGCCGAAGCCGCCGCGGAATTCCAGAAAATTGTCGACCACCGGGGGATCGTGCTCAGCGATCCCATCGGCGCATTGGCGCACCTGCAATTGGGCAGAGCCTACGCACTCTCGGGAGATCGGAGCAAGGCAAGATCCGCCTACCAGGATTTCTTTACGCTCTGGAAAGACGCTGACTCCGACATCCCCGTTCTGAAGCAAGCCAAGGCGGAGTACGCAAAGCTGTAGTAGCTGCCTCTCGTAGAAAACAGTCATTCCGTTTTTGCTCACCATTCACTGAAGAACGATGCGCAGGAAGTTGTGCGCCACAATTTCTGGCCAGATAACGGGCCACTCGGAAGTTGCGGGCACTTCGTCGGATCAGTACCGACAACGCGCTTCTGGGAAGTTGCGAATTAACGAATATTCCGCCAGTAGGCGCAAGAAAAAAGGGCAGTTGGACCCTGGAAAATTGTCGCGAGGTCACTTCAACGAATAGCCGACCATGCGGCAATGTGGGTGCCGTACGGCTGGCGAAACGCAGCCGCACCACTCAGGAATAGAGTTTCGCGTAGATGCCGAGCTTTCTCATTCGATACATGAGGGTGGTTCGGTTGATACCCAGGCGGCTTGCAGCGCCATCGGCGCCACCGATGCAGCCCTTGCACGTGGTAAGCGCCTGTATGATTTCCTCGCGCTGCTTCCTTTGATACTCCTCGGCGCCAGCACTGATATCAGGTCGTGAGTTGCTTGCCCCGCGAGCCGTTCGCTTCGTCTTGGAGACGACTGTTTCTGTGGCCGCCTCCGTTCCTATTTTTTGCAGTTCCGTTAGCGGTACCTCAAGCGCCTTGCCGCGGGTCAGGATCACGGCGCGTTCGATGAAATTCTCTAATTCACGGATATTCCCAGGCCATTCCCAACCAGTGAGTCCCTTCATCACCGCAGAAGGTACCGATTCAATTTGTTTCTGCATTTGTTTTGCGAACTTCTGCGCGAAATAACTAACCAGTAGGGGAATATCTTCTTTGCGCTCCCTCAGGGGGGGTATCCGAATCGGGAACACATTCAATCGGTAAAACAAGTCGCTGCGAAACTCGCGGTCCGCAACCATTTTCTCCAGGTTACGGTTCGTTGCGGCAACCAGACGCACATTCACTTTGCGCGTATGCGTGCTTCCCAGGCGTTCAAATTCACGCTCCTGCAAGGCGCGCAGCAGTTTCGGCTGAATTTCAGTCGGAATGTCTCCTACTTCATCCAAGAACAGCGTGCCCTGGTCGGCGAGTTCCAATCGCCCGATTTTTTGCGTAATGGCTCCGGTGAACGCTCCCTTTTCGTGCCCAAAAAGTTCGCTTTCCAGCAGTCCCGTGGGGATCGCGGCGCAATTCAGCTTCACAAACGTGCGGTTTTGGCGCCGACTACGTTCGTGAATTGCGCGTGCAATGAGCTCCTTCCCCGTTCCGGTTTCGCCAAGCAATAGAATCGTGGAATCGCTCGGGGCTACGGTCTCTACCAGTTTAAGAACGTGCTTCAACGCCGCGCCTTTTCCAATGATGCGCTCGAAGCCGCTGTCGCTCCGAATTTCCTCTTCAAGGTAGAGTTTCTCTTGCGCGAGCTTATCCTTGAGTTGAGAAATTTCCTTATATGCAAGGGCGTTTTCAATTGCGATTGCGATCTGCCCTGACGCCTGGCTCAGTAGGTCGACGTCTTCTGGTGCAAACGGAGTCTCAGTCGTGCGTAAAATCGAGAGAATTCCTAGGAACCGGCCGTAATTTACGAGCGGAATAAGACAATAAGCCTTCATGCCTTCGACAGCCGCGATGTCACGCACTTCAGAAGATTCGCGTTCGTCAAGTTCGGGAGCGTAACCCACTACAGGTTTCAAGGTGTCCGCTGCTTTTCTACCGGCCGCGCCTGGCGCATACAACAACTCTTCCTTGATGGCGCCCTTGCCATGCGGAAAATCCACAGCAATTAGTCTGAATTTTCCCGACGTTGCGTCGGGCTGCGAAACGGCTACGGCATCCGCGTGTATGAGTTCGCGTATACTCGATGCAACCGTTCGCAAGACCTCCCGCAGGTCCAGGCTCGACGTGATTCGATTCGTGAGGTTCAGAAGCAACTGCAGCCGATCTCTTAATCCAGAAACCTCTTGAAACGCCAAAGCGTTCTCAATTGCGATTGCGACCTGCCCCGAAGCTTGGCTGAGGAATTCAACATCCTCTGGCGCGAAGGATGTCTCGGTCGCCCGTGCGATCACCAAGCCTCCGAGCACTCGACCTCGATTAACCAGTGGAATCAAACAGGCGCTCTTTAGGCCTTCGGCGACCACTTTATCGTATATCTCGGGCGGAACTGCGGCAGGGTCGGACAAGTCAACGACTAATGGTTTCAATGTCTCCAAAACGCGCTTTCCAGCTCCGCTTATTGTGTAGACCATCTCCTCCTTAATAAAGCCTTTGCTCTGAGGAAAGTCGAGAAGGTATAGCCTGGGCGTGCCTGACGCCGAACCTACCAGCGAAACAAAAACAGCATCACACTGCATTACCTCGCGAATGTTAGAGGAAACCGCACGCAACACTTCGCGAAGCTCCAGATTCGAGGTTATTTGGTTAGTTACGTTCAGGAGCAACTCTAGCCGGTCATTTTTCGTGCGAAGGTCCGCCTCACTTTGCCGTAGCTCTTGCTCTGCGCGCTTACGCTCCGTTACATCGATCACGGTGCCCACGAACTCACCGAGATTGCCGGATCCATCGAGGACCGCATGACCGACGGCGTGAATGTCCCTGATCCCTTTTTCCGGGTGAACGACCCGATAGTCCAGTTCGAAATCCGCTTTGTCGCGGGTGGCTTTGTCGAACCGTTCCCTCAGCGCCGCTTGATCGTCGGGATGAATTCGATGAAAGAATTCTTCGAATCTCGGCAGCGGGCCGGCGGGATCGAACCCCAGCACCCGGTAGCACGTCTCCGACCAGTACCTGATATCGCCGGTCGCGGGGCTCCATGCCCAACTGCCAGTTTGACTGAGTCTCTGCGCTTCCGCCAGATAAGCTTCGCTTTCACGTAGCCGCTCTTCCGCGCGTTTGCGCTCCTCGATGTCAGTAGAGACACCGTACCACTTGACGATCTCGCCTTTTCCATCCCGCAGCGGAACGGCACGAGAGAGGAACCAACCGTATTGCCCATCCGCTGCCCGCCGGTAGCGCACTTCATTTTCGAAAGGCTCGCCGGTCGCCCGAGACGCGCACCATTTCTCCAAGTGTCTTTTTAGGTCCGCGGGGTGGACGACGTCTTGCCAAGCCGAGCCGACCGACCTCTCGTGGGACAAACCCGTATATTCCTGCCAGTGGTGATTCGTGAACTCATTCGACCCATCGGTCCCCGCGATCCACACCATCGTCGGCATGGTTTCGATGACGTTCCGAAGCTTCTCACCAAGCTCCGCCTCGAGCTTGCGCAATCTCTCAATTGCGTCTACGGATTGCTTGCGCTCCGTGATGTCCATAGTCGTGCCGACGACCCACAGCGGAAATTGTAGCGCCAGCTGTACTGAAAACAACAGCTCTCGCGCTACTTCCGGCTCCGTCGAACTGTACAATGACGGAGCTCGGGCCGTGGGTGCACCGGTTCAGTCAGGTTTCAGGCTCAACCTAATCCACACGTCAATGGAAATCTTCAGCATGCCTCCGTCGTTTACGGGCTTAAGGCATGGCCGGTGCCTAACCTGTAGGTTCTCAGACAGCGTTCCTGAAGATCGCCAAATACAGGAAAAGGAGCAGCGCCAATCCACCGAGCATGCTCCTCACTGCGTGCAGCCTCCCCCAGCGTGCGAGCAGGCGCTCCGCTTCGACTGACCCTCTATCGAGTGTCCGACTGAGCAATCGCTTGTTCGTGGGCATGAGCACGATCAACGTGAACGGAATGACTAAGCCTAGAAGGACTCCGGCAATCAGCCACCAGAGGGTTGCCCCGGCGAGCCACGCTGCGAGTGACGACAGCAGACCCACGGCTGAGCAAGTCGCCTGCATGGCCGCGGCTCGACGATAGGTCAGCGCAAATTCAGTGACAGCTAGTTCCCCTCCACTCTGCATCCACACCGGATGCCCGACAAAGGTGATGTAGATGGCGGCTCCAGTGAACAGGGCGCACGATAGGACTGCGATGAACTCTGCAATTTGCCACAACATTGTCTGTACCTCGTTTCTTCTGTCTACTCACAACACGCTCGTCAATGGTCGGGTTGTCGTTGCGGAAATCGTCCAGCAAAAGAAACGGATCGAAATCCTTGCTCTTGCCGAAACCGAAGGCGCGTTGAAGCCTGACTCCCGCGCTTTTGATGGCTGAGTTATCCCATTACTGTTGCCACCCACCACCTAGGGATTCATAGAGTTGTACAAGCGCAAGGCGTTCGTTAAGTTGGGCCTGGACGAGATTGATTTCTGCCGTGAAATCGTTCGTTTCGCTGGTCAACACCTGGAGATAACTAGCGCCGCCATTCTTAAAAAGCACTTCGGACAGTTGATCGGTACGCTGCGCCGCTCGCGTTAGCATTTCCTGCTGCTCGCGGAATTCACGGTTTTTCTGAGTGGCAATGAGTGCGTTGGAAACTTGTTCCAGCGCGCTCTGCACAGTCTGCTGGTAGGAAAGCACTGCCTCCTGATACTGCGCTCGCGAGAGTCTGAGCTGGGACCGGAGGGCTCCGCCTTCAAAGATGGGCTGCGTCACACTGAGGGCACCGTACCAGGTCTGGGAGGGTGCGCTGATGAACCGATTCAACTGGTTGCTTTCTAGGCCACCCATCCCGGTGAGGGAAATGCTCGGGAAGAACGCAGCCTTCGCGACGCCAATTTGCGCGTTCGCTGCGACGATGATTCCTTCCGCCTGTCGAACATCCGGCCGCCGTTCGAGCAATTCTGAGGGCAGGCCAGCAGGAACGGGATCCGGCACGGGCTCCTCGGTCAGTGTTCGGCCACGGGGAATGGGCCCAGGATTTTCGCCAAGCAAGATGCTGAGCTGGTTTTCCTCCTGCTGGATTTGCCGCTCGAGATCAGGAATGGCTTCCGAAGCGGTATAGACGAGTTGCTCCGACTGGCTCACGTCGAGATCGGATGCCGAACCGTGCCTGAAGAGTGTCTGAGTCAGTTGCAGGGATTGTTGGCGAGACTCGAGCGTGCTCTTCGCGATCTCAAGCTCGCTGTCCAGTGCGCGAACCTGGAAATAAGCGGTGGCCACGTTCGCGACGAGCGACGAAATCACCGCCCGTTGTCCCCACTCCGAGGCAAGCATCTGAGCGCGAGCCGCCTCGGTCTGGCGGCGGTATTTTCCCCAAAAGTCCAGATTCCAGATCACCGACAGGTTCAGTTGGCCCGCGTTAACCTCGTAGGCAGGAAATAGATTTGAGACCTGGGCGCTTTGCTGACTAAAGACGCCCGCACCGACGCTTGCTGAGGGGAACTGGTTGGCGCGCGTTATCCCGAGTTGCGCCTGAGCCTCCAGCACACGCGCCGCCGCGATGCGCACGTCGTAGTTTTGCTGAATGGCGGTGTGAATGAGCTGTGTCAGGATCGGATCCTGATACACATCCCACCATTTTTCGTTGCCGAGTGAGGGTGCCGCGGTGGTCTGGGCTGCCATGCTGTCGCGATAGTCCGTTGGCACGTTTACTGTTGGCCGCTTGTAATTCGGTCCTACCGCGCATCCAGCGAGTAAACCCGCAATCGCTAACAATAGACACTTTTTCATGTTAGTCGGCCTCCCCAGATGCTTCGGCAGACGTCAACTGCGGCGTTGCGCTGTTCGCGGCGCCGGAGATGCGCTCGACGACATAGAAGATCGCCGGAACAAAGAATCTGCCAATGAAGGTCTCCGCCACCATGCCGCCAATTACGGCCGTGCCCATGATCTGGCGTGCTACCGCGCCTGCTCCCGATGCTGTCCAGAGCGGCACGCAGCCCAGAATAAAGGCGAGCGCGGTCATCATGAGGGGCCGGAAGCGAAGCCTCGCCGCGGAAAGTGCTGCATCGGCGATGGACATACCCCGGTCGTAGTCCTCCTTCGCAAACGCGACGATCAAGATCGAGTTTTTGGCAGACAGACCGATGAGCATCACTAGGCCAATCTGCGCGTAGACATCGTTCTCGAGTTGAACCATGTACACAGGTACGAAGTAACTGAGAACCACGCGACGCAGCCAGAGCGCGGCTAGGGCGCCGAAGACCGCGACCGGCGTGCTTAAAAGCACGCTAAAAGGCACGGTCCAGCTTTCATAGAGAGCTGCCAGAATTAGGAAAACGAATAGCAGCGAGACTCCGAAAATAACCGATGCTGGCACTCCTTCTTCGGCTTTCACCTCCTGGTAAGACATTCCCATCCAGTCGTATCCCATTTCGGAAGGCATGGTTTGCTTGAAGACATCCACGAGGGCCGCTCTTGCCTGATCGGCGCTATAGCCCGGTGCCGCGGCGGCATTGATCTGCGCGGAACGATATTCGTTGAAGCGCATTGTGAACTCGGGACCAGAACGGCTCTCGAATTTTGCGAGCGCGGAGAGGGGCACGGTCTGCCCCTGGCTGTTGCGGACATAGAATTGGCCGAGATCGTTGGTTGTCGCACGGTAAGGAGCTTCGGCCTCGACATATACCTGCCAGGTGCGGCCGAAATCGTTGTAGTAGTTGACGAACAAACCACCCATGTACGCCTGAATCGTGTTGTAGACGTCCGTCAAATTAACACCTTGCTTCAACACCTTTTCCTTATCCACATTGATGAATTCTTGAGGCACATTCGGAATAAACGTGGTGCTGACCATGCCGAGCTCAGGCCGCTTGCGAGCGGCCGCCATAAACTTGTTCAGGTTATCCGTAAGAAAGTTGATGTCCTTGCCAGCGCGGTCCTCAAGAACAAACGAGACACCCCCAGAAGTGCCAACGCCCGGAATCGCCGGCGGCGAGAACGCGAAAACGGTCCCTTCCGGCATCCGCTTGAGTTCCTGATTTAAACGCGTCTTGATGGCTTGATACTGTTCGGCCTGGCTTTTGCGGTCTTCCCAGGGCTTCAAGCTGACAAAGAAGTTGGCGTTGTAGCTAGTCCGGACGTAACTGAGCAAGCTAAAACCAACCACACTGGTCGTGTACTGGACGCCCGGCGTGTCCGCGAGAACCTTCTCGACTTGTCTCGCAGCCGCGCTTGTGCGCTCCAGGGATGCCGAGTTGGGAAGCTGCATGTTGATGAAGAGGTATCCCTGGTCTTCATCGGGGAGAAAGCTTGTGGGCAAATGGGCACTGAAGAGCCACGCTGCACCGCCCGCAGCGACAAGCAGCACCATCACCACCGCGGCTTTGCGAATCAGGGTGCCCGACGAACGTACAAAGCCGTTTGTGGAGCGCTCGAAATAGCGGTTGAAATAGCCAAAGAACTTTCCGAGTGGTCCGCGGATTTCTTTCTTTGGTCTGAGCAGCAGCGCCGAAAGCGCCGGGCTGAGCGTGAGAGCGTTGAATGCGGAAAGCATCACGGAGATGGCGATGGTGAGGGCAAACTGCTGGTACAGCCTGCCAGTGATGCCCGGTATGAAAGCTGTTGGCACAAACACCGACGCTAATACCAGGGCAATACCAACGACTGGGCCGGAAAGTTCTCCCATCGCCTTTATGGAGGCATCCCTTGGGCTCAGTCCTTCCTCAATGTGGTGCTGCACGCCTTCAACAACCACGATGGCATCATCGACCACCAGACCGATAGCCAGCACCAGTCCGAAGAGCGAAAGCGTGTTGATGGAAAAGCCGAAGAGCGGGAACAGCACGAACGTGCCCACTAGCGACACAGGCACAGCCAGCATGGGGATCAGGGTGGCTCGCCAGTCTTGCAGGAAGAGATAAACCACAAAAATTACCAGCACAATCGCAATCACGAGGGTCCAAATGATCTCTTTCATTCCCTCCGTGACCGAAAGGGTCTGGTCGAGCGAAACGGTGTAATCGATGTCTTGCGGGAAGCGTTGCTTCATCTGAGCCATGAATTTCCGGATACCCTGCACGGTTTGAACGGCATTGGTTCCGGGTAACTGATAGACAGAGATGACGGCGCTGGGCTTGCCATTCAGTCGAGCGATCATGCTGTAGTCCTGCGTGCCTAGCTCGACTCGGGCCACGTCTCTGACGCGAACGGTCCCGCCGTTTGGCTCTTCGCGCACGATCACGTCGCCGAATTGCTCTGGCGTCGTCAGACGGCCTTGAGCTAGCACGGCATAGGTGAATTGCTGGTTGCTCTGAGCTGGCTCGCCCCCGACTTGGCCGGCGGGATTCACAGTGTTCTGTGCTTTTATCGCATTAACAATATCCGTAACCGTGATACCGAGTTTCGCCAATTGGTCAGGCTTGACCCATAGCCTCATGGCATACTGCCCGGAGCCGAAGACCTGGGTCTGGCCGACGCCATACAAGCGCGCGACTGGATCGTTGAGGTTGATGTAGGCATAGTTGGCCAGATAGTTCGAATCGCGCGTGCCATGCGGCGAGTACAAGGCCATCAGCATCAGCGGCGCCGTGGTCGACTTTTTGAGAGTGATTCCGTAATTGTTCACGTCCGGCGGTAACTGACCGTTAGCCAATTGCTGGCGCGATTGCGTAAGCATCAGGTCCATGTTGGGATCGGTCTTGAGATCGAAATCGACGAACATCGTCGTTTGCTGGTTCGCCGTGGCGTTTAACGAATACATGTAGGTCATGTTGTCCACGCCGCTGACTTGCTGCTCGATGGGCACGGCAACAGCTTGCTCAAGAGTCTGCGCGTCCGCACCGGGGTAGTTGGCTTGCAACCGGATCTCAGGTGGAGCGATGTTTGGGAACTGCGCTACCGGCAAGTTTACGATCGTAATCACGCCGACGATGACCGTTAGGATCGCAATCACGATCGCGACGATGGGCCGTCGAATGAAAAATTTCGCCATGGCTTAACGCTCCTCCGTTTCTTTGTAGGGCGTGGGATTCACCGGTTGGCCTTCTTTTGTCTTCTCCGCGCCAATCGCGACGACGCGTTCCCCCGGCTTCAGCCCGGATGTGATCACCCAGAGCGTGCCCACTTTCGGCCCGACCACCACGGTGCGGAGCCGCGCGCGGTTGTCGGCGCCGATAACCGTTACTTGATAGGTTCCTTGCTGCTGGTTCACCGCCGCCTGAGGCACCAGCAGCGCTCCCTCGATCTCTCCGCTTTGTGCCTGAATGCGTGCGTACTGGCCGGGTCGCAACAGATTTTTGGAATTGGGGAACTCGCCCACGATCTGAATCGTTCCGGTCTGGGTGTTTACTTGGCGATCCGCAAAGATGATTCTGCCCGGATGTGGGTAAGCACTTCCGTCGGCTAGGGTCAGTTGCAACGGGATTCGTGAAGCGTGCGTGATAAAGTCCAAGCTCCCTGGACCGCCGCCGTCCGCCATGTGCAGGTATTCCTGTTCGCTGATGGGGAAATAAACTTTGATCGGGCTCACCTGCGAGACGGCGGTTAGGACCGTGGACGGCCCCACCAGGTTGCCCACCTGCACAGTGTTGATGCCGGCGATTCCGTCGATCAGAGAAACAACTTTTGTATAACCAAGGTTTATGCTGGCTTGCTCGACTGCCGCTTGGTCTGCCTCGACGGAGGCCTTCAACGCGCGCAGCGCCTGCGTGTCGGTGTCCAACTGGCTCTGAGGGATGGCATGGGCTTCCGCTTCGGGAATGTCACGCTTCACGTTGAGCTCGGCGTTCGCCATCTGCGCCTCAGCTTGAGCAAGCTGTCCTTTCGCCTGGTCAAGCACCGCTTGAAACGGGCGCGGATCGACTTCGAAAAGAAGCTGGCCCTTTCGGACGAAGGCTCCTTCCTTATAGTCCTGGCGAATCAGGTAGCCGCTCACTTGAGGCGAGATCTGCGCGTTGACGTAGCCTTCGAGCGTCCCCACCCACTCCCCCTCAATCGGCACGTTTTTCTGGATGACTGGCGCTACTTCGACCACGGGGGGAGGAGGGGCTGGCGCGGAAGCTACAGAGCGTTCGCATCCGGCGCCCAGCGACGTCACGAACACAAGTGCGATCAAACAGCCGAGCAGATTCGAACTGCAGCGTTTCCTTCGGACGTTCAGCTGCCCAAGAATGTGCTTGATGTAGATCCCGGTGGCGATGAATTGCGCCCCATCTTTGGCCAGCTTGCGTAACAGCCGCTCCCCACTCTTGTCGATGAACGTGACTCCATTGAGGTCAACGATACAAGCGCGTCGCGCATCCGCGCGGTGGTTTTTTTCCCAGCACGTCCTGAGCTCTTGTACCCACGGGTGGATAAGCCGGCCATGCAGAATCCATCTCTCTTCCGTAGGTGTTTCACTGAATGTGATTTTCAACATGCTGTTTTCCTCAGGGCGTGTCAGTAAAAAACGTGTTTGCGATAGCAAGCACGATTGTGTTGATGTGTATGTCATTTCTTTTTCGTCTCCCCATCGTTATTCTTGGTGTATTTTTCCTGAAGCTCGCGTTCCGCCTGCAGCCAATCGTCCAGCTCGCAACCGTGAACTCCGCCACGTTTGAGGTGAATCTCAAAGGCTCGCTCACGAATTTCTGCCGAGGTTGGACCGTTCTGGCCTTTTTCTTCTGCGACCTCCGACAGAAAAATGATTCTTGGAGTGTTCTGAGTATTCGTTTTCAGGTCTTGCGATCTCACAATCTTTTCTCCTTCCAACGGATTTTGTTCGGCCACGACGAGCCGCCCTTTAGGCCACGGAGCTGACGGGGAAGTCAGGACCCGTCGCCACTTGGTGGTGTCGGCGTTTAGAACCGAACGACGATGCTGGCGGAGGGCGGAGCTGAGCGCGTTGTCGCACCGGGATACAGCGTTGCTGATCCTCCAAAGTCAGCTCGGGGATGTACGAAGCTGACCTCAACTCCCGCCCTCCACAAAAACCTCTTTCGCTTGCGCGCTTACACCCATAACGCAACCTCCGAAATTGCCGGTAGCGGGCGCGTTCTCGTGGACGTGCTCGAGGGCCGCACCGATAACTGCCCCAAGCTCGGCGATCAGCAAGACCAGAAGCAGCGCCAAAAGGAACGCCACGATGCCGGTCATGAGATAGCGAAACGCAGCCAACGAGTACGTCACTACCGAAAACCCTCCGTAGGCTCGCAGCTTAATCACGCCCGCCTGCTCTCTCATTGCGAGCTAGCCTCTTGCACATGTGAATCTCGGTGCCTCGCTGTTGGAAAGAGACCTCGTCCATCACAGACTTCATGAGCCAAATGCCACGACCGTGCCCCGCTTCGAGGTTTTCAGGGGCCACGGAATCGGGAACGTTGTGCGCATCAAACTCTTGGCCCTGATGTGAGACGATCAGCGAAATTTCCTTTCCGACCTTGCAGCGGCATCGGACGTGAACTAATTTGTGAGCGTCCAGCCGATTGCCATGAACGACTGCGTTGCTTAGAGCCTCCCGAAGCGCCAGTTCGACGGCGTGTTCCTCGCCCGTGATGCAGTGTGAACCTTCGATAAGCCGCATCAAGCGGTCCACCAACGGCGAAATGGCTTTAATTTCACTCGGAATCCAAGCGTCGACTTGCAGCAAACTTCCGGTGCCGCGTGCGCTGGCGAAATTCGCTCGCAAATCCGTGCGTCCGCTCGGGGCTTCCATTCGAGACATGATGAATCCTCGTCGTTAGCTGCGAGCCAGCCAAAAGCCAAAACGAACAGAGTCATAGGGCGCAAATCCCTTGCAGTAGCGCAGGACCCGATACCACTGTTTCCATTTGCCGATGAAACTAAGATTCGAGAACATGCCACTCCCTCCTCTCGTCTGCGTTCCTTTCAGACGATCTGCTTACGTTTTCCGATCCCTCGCTCGATTGGACCTAGCTTCAAACCCCGGCCCGCTCAGCGATCAACAGAAATGTGACCATTCGCGCCTCTTCGAAGCAGTGCTAATTCCAGACGCGGACCAGGCGATGTTGCGAGATGTGCCCGGCGTCTTTGGCAACGATTGAAATGCCGTTGGTCGACAGCTGCCGTCGTCTCATGTGGTGCCTCAATGCTTTGCGTAGCCTCCTTCTCGCATGGAACACGCGAGCTTTAACGGCGCCGATCGAGACACCCAAGTGCTCGGCGGTGTCTCGGTTCGATAGCTCTCCGAGTTCCCGTAGCTCAATAGCTCTGCGCATTCCTGGTCTCAACTCCCGCACAGCTGTTGATAAGATTTGCGTTCTCTCCCTCTGCAAGAAGCTGGCTTCAGGATCGAGATTTGCATCAGCTAGCTCCAGGGCGGCTGTTGCTTCTTCGTCGCCGCTCAAATTACCGATCAGCACCTCGCGGAGCCCTCGTCGCGACCGTAACAACATCAGCGCTTCGTTGATGGCGATCCGCGTCAACCAAGTGGATATCGACGACTTCCCTTCGAACTTCTGCAAATGGACGAATGCTTTCTGGAAAGTTTGCTGAACGATGTCTTCGGCGTCTTCCCGCACGCGTGTGTAGCGGAACGCAAGCACAAAAATCCTTCCCTGGTGGCGGTTGAAGAGGGTTTCAAACGCACCTTCATCTCCACGTTTGGCAGCTGCAACGAGTTCTTGCTCCGCAGCGAAACCACACGAAGGGACATCGGTGGCGTCCGGTTTGCCAACGTTGCTCAGAACTCGATCGAGCATTGTGTTCCACCTCTCGTGTGGGCCTGAGTCATTCAACATTGCTTCGTGCCCGCGCGTGGACCATGGGCAAGATACGCGCCAAATCTGCGGAGCTGTAAGTCGCTGATTTTTCGGGTCGAATATTGGTTGGCAAGTGTCAGAAGTTAAGCGAGTCAAAAAAGTCAAAAAAGCCAAACCAACTACCGATGCGAAGTGGCAGTCCAGGTCAGCAAGTCTGGCACTCAGCAATCGCAGCGCAGGAATAGCCGAGAACGGGGAGGCTTGTTCTTGTCAGAGTCTTGTGGGAGCAGTGGAAAACCGATTTCGATCTCGACGTGGTCGAAGGTGGTCGCGCGCGTGGCTCGTTTGCGCCCTACAAGCGTGAGTCCGTATCCACGTTGATCAAGAATCCGCCGCCTGGCGCGCCGGCGCCACCGATCATGCGGCCCGTGGACGGCTACTTACTACTCGACAAGGCCAAATTCCCCGCGTCATTCGCCCGCGACGTGAGCCCGGAGAAGACGGCATGGAAACCAAAACCTAGCTGGAAGCAATCCACTTGGTTGGAAAACGCGCTATTTGTACAAGTGCCTGCCGAAAAGATCTGATGGTTAGAGCAGCTCACTCAAACCAGGGCAGGGAAGTTGAGTATCATTTGGTCGCCAACTCAGAATACTTCTACGAATAGCCAACCATTCATCCAACTTTTCCCAGCGCCCGAATTCTTATGTGCTAACACGGCCGGTGAAGCATCAAAGCGTGGAGACTTTGATGGCTAGTCAGTGGAACAAGCGTGGCCGAGGCCTTCTGCTTGAAACGACCGCATCGCTGTCCCGGGTGGATTTGTCTGGGTGTATCATGCCCGTTATGGCCTCCTCAGGACAGGAATCCGAGTATTTGAATGCCCAGCTTCTCGTCGATTCGATCCCTGCGCTGATTCACACAGGCAGGCCTGACGGCTACCTCGATTACTTCAATAAACCTTGGCTGACGTACTTCGGCGTCACTTTGGACAAAGTGGTCGGCTGGAATTGGACCTCTGTCATTCACCCTGAGGACGTTGAGGGAATTTTGGCCAAGTGGAGAGCCTGCCTCGCGACTGGAGAAATCTTCGAATACGAAGCGCGGGTCCGCGGAGCCAATGGAGAATACCGCTGGATGTTTCACCGGAAAGTGCCGCTTCGCGATGCAAACGGCAACATTGTCAAGTGGTATGGGTCGAGCATGGATATTCACGAGCGAAAGACGGCGGAGGAAGCCCTGCGGAGCAGTGAAGCGTATCTGGCGGAGGCGCAGAGGCTCAGCCGGACGGGCAGCTTCGGGTGGAAGCCCGATACCGGAGAGATCGTTTGGTCAGACGAAACCTATCGCATTTTCGAGTACGACCGCTCGGTTAAGCCAACAATAGATTCAGTGATGCAGCGCGTCCATTTGCAGGACCGCGCCGACTTTCAGAAGGTCATCGATGGAGTCTCTCGGGGGGCGACAGATTTCGAGCAGGCCTATCGCTTGCTCCTGCCTGATGGGAGAGTCAAGCACGTCCACGCGATAGCTCACGCGGTACAGAATGCATCTGGCGACCGTGAATTTATCGGAGCTGTGACCGACATCACCGAGCGCAAGACCACCGAGGATAAGATCCGGCGGCTGGTCGAAGCCGGCATTCTGGGAATCTTCATCGCAAACCTTGCGGGTGAGATCGTCGAGGCCAACCAGGCGTTTCTACAAATGCTGCAATACGACCGTCAGGATCTCGTCGCGGGCCGATTGCGCTGGGCGGATATGACGCCGGCCGAATTGCACGAACGCGACCAACAAGCCGTGACAGAGGCACTGGCAAACGGTTTTTTTCAGCCATATGAGAAGCAGTTTTTCCGGAAAGATGGCGCCCGGTTGCCCGTGTTGCTGGGAGGCACGCTGTTTCCAAATTCGACCGAGGGCGTCTCATTCGCCCTCGACTTGAGCGAACAAAAGCGCGCCGAGGAAGGCTTGCGACAGAGTCAGGAGAGGTTTCGCCTGGTTCTTGAAAGCATCGGCGCTCAGGTAATTAGCACGACAGTGGAAGGCGAACTGGACTTTGTCAACCAACCAGTTTTGGACTACTTCGGAAAGACCATGGAACAATTGAAGGACTGGCGGACCACCGATGTCCTTCATCCCGATGACCTCGATAGCGCAATCGCAGTGTGGAAGGACTCAATCGAAAAGGGGCTTTCGTACGACGTCGACCATCGTTTCCGCCGCTCCGACGGGGTATACCGTTGGTTCCATGTACGTGGGCGACCTCAGCGTGATGTGCGGGGCTCTATCGTTCGGTGGTATGCCTTGCTTACGGACATTGAAGATCGCAAGTGGGCGGAAGACAAGATCCGCGAGCAGGAATCGGAGCTCCGCCAGATAGTCGACCTCGTTCCTCAAGTTGTTGCTGTGTTCGGACCGGATGGCGAACGTCTTTATGCCAACAGAATTGGACTCGATTACGCCGGCCTTAGTCTTGAAGAGTGGCGGCAAGCGCCCGGGAATGCTTTTTCGTCCCCGTCGTTTCTTCATCCTGATGACCGAGAACGGGCGGCGCGCGCTTTTTACGAAAGTGCTCGCCCCGGTGACTACGCTTTCGAGTTGGAGTTGCGGCTACGCAAACGTGATGGCACTTATCGCTGGTTTTTAGCCCGTTACAACCCGTTGAGCGACAAACAGGGACAGATCACGCGTTGGTATGTTGCCTTTACGGACATCGAAGACCGCAAGCGGGCTGAGGACACTCTTCGCCGAGAAAACGTCGCTCTGCGTGAAGAAGTCGACAAGGCCTCGATGTTCGAAGAGATTGTTGGGACCTCTCCAGCTTTGCAAATTGTTCTCTCGCGCATCTCCAAAGTCGCACCAAGTGATTCTACGGTCCTCATAACTGGCGAAACGGGAACGGGCAAAGAGCTTGTTGCGTGGGCGATCCACCGACGGTCCGATCGCAGCTCGCGCGCATTCGTCAGTGTGAACTGCGCCGCAATCCTGCGTGATCTGATCGCCTCGGAGTTGTTCGGGCATGAGAAGGGCGCCTTTACGGGCGCGATTCAGCAGCGCTTGGGTAGGTTTGAATTAGCAAATGGCGGTACGCTCTTCCTGGACGAAGTCGGAGAACTGCCAGCCGGGACTCAAGTTGTCCTCCTGCGTGTTTTGCAGGAGCACGAGTTTGAACGTGTCGGCGGGACGCGTCCAATACGCGCTGACGTCCGGGTGATCGCGGCCACCAACCGTGACTTGCAGGCCGCCATCAGCGCTGGGTCTTTCCGTAGCGATTTGTTTTATCGCCTGCATGTTTTCCCGATTGAGATTCCTCCTCTTCGAGAACGAAGAGAAGACATCCGCCTGCTGGTCGAATACTTCATCGATCGCTACGCGCGGAAAGCGGGCAAGCACATAACGACTGTCGAGGAGAGGACACTGCAAGTACTTCAGTCCTACCCCTGGCCGGGAAACATACGCGAATTACAGAACGTCATCGAACGATCGCTAATCGTGTGTGAGACAGCGAATTTTTCGGTCGATGAAAGCTGGCTGTCTCAACAGCCTGTTAAGAAGAGGGCCGGGAGCCAGCTTTATCTCTCTGAGAAGGTGGCAGCTCAAGAAAAGGAAATCATCGAAGCAGCCCTGCGAGAATGCCAAGGGCAGGTGTCCGGGCCATCGGGAGCCGCCGCGAAGCTAGGGATCGCGCGGTCCACGCTGCGATCGAAGATTCGGTCACTCAAAATCGACAAGAAGCCCTTCAGGGCCCAGCCGAGAGCTTAGGGCTCTCGTCTCCCAGAAAGTACTCCAAAATAGGACAACATACTTCAGGTCGGCAGATTGAGTTTCTTCAAGAACGCGGCAAATCGCGGGTCGTGGTGCAAGTTTTTCAGTAGGGGGTCCGCTTTTGTCCAGTTCAGATTAAGATCATGTTGGGCATAAGCTCGGTCCAGCCACTCGAACGCTTCGTCGGTCTGGTTCCGGAAAGCGTAAACGGCGGCGATCTCGAACGCACTACTTGCATGGTACTTCATCAACTCGCTCAATGCGGCGTCCGAGTCCTTTTCCCGGCCAAGCGCGTGGTACGCAAGCGCATACAGACACGCACGATAGGAAGGGTAGTGTATGCGTTCGATTTCCGGCAAAGCATCCTGCGGCCGCCCCTGCATTATATAGATTTGGCTTAACAGGATATGGACGCCTGCCGAATCGGGGTCCAGTTCAAGGCCTTTCTTGCCGTCCGCTGCTGCTTGGTCTAGTTGCCCATTTAAACGCTCAATCTGCCCAAGGCTCCACCAACTCTCCTCATCGAGCGGATCCAAGTCAACGGCTCGGCGGCCTAATTGAACCGCTTCATCAAAGCGGCCAAACATTGCTGCAGACCAAGCCGCCATTCTTACACCTTCGGGATTACCCGGCTCGAAAGAGATCGCTCGCTGGAAGGAAGCATCCGCCCCAACCCAATCGAAGTCGATCTGTTGCTTAAGCCGTCCCATTTCGATATGAGCCTTTGCCAGATTGGGGTTCAACGATAAAGCTCGTTCAGCTGCTTCACGTGCAAGCCGGCGACCCTCTTCCATAGGGATTAGACCCTCATTGGCCTGCCAGTTGCGTGCCCGAGTCAGCCATGCCCAAGCCAATGCATAGGAGGGATCAAGCTGGGTTGCTCGTTCAAAATACTTCGTAGCCATAATTGCATCTTTGTCGGTGTTCCCCTGGAAGAAGTGGTAACCCTGCAAATAGGCTTCGAAGGCTTCCGGATTCACTGGGTGTGGCTGGGCCAACTCTGCTTGTTTTTGCGGAGTCAAACGGAGCCGGATCTCCTGCGCGACAGACTTGGCTACGTCGTCTTCGACAAGGAGAATGTCTTTCGCCTCATAATCGTAATCCTTTGCCCATAGGTGAGTTTGGTCCTTCACCTGAATCAGTTGAGCGGTAAGGCGTAACTGATTTCCATTTTCGCGCAGGCTGTTTTCCAGCACATACTGCACGGAAAGATCGCGTCCGATCTGGTCCAGGCGTTCGTCTTTGTGCTTGTATCCCATGACGGAGGTTCGCCCGATCACACCCAGCTGTTCCGGGTTAAGCCGGCCTAACTGTGAAATCGTTTCCTCGGTCAGGCCGTCCGCAAGATATTCTTTATTGGGATCGCCGGTGAGATTCTCAAACGGCAGTACGGCGAGCATGACCTTTTTCGATCCTGCCGGTGCTACGTCCCGAAAGTGGCGCCAAGACATGTAACCGACGACGACCAAGATCACAGCACACCCACCCATGACGGCAGCTTTTCGCCAAGGTCTTGCCGCTCTTGGTTCCCGCTCACTTATTTGGCCTTCGGCCCGGCGTAGCGTATCGGCTTGCGGTTCGAGTAAGCCCTGAGTGGCCGTCTGACTCGGTTGCCATTCGACTGGTGCTATTAGCCGGTATCCGCGTCCCGTCAGAGTTTCAATGTACTTGGGATGATCGGCATCGTCTGCGAGCGCCTTTCGGAGGATCACCATTGCAACATTAATGCTTCTATCGAATTCCACGACGGTATCGTCCGGCCAAAGAATCTGCCGTATTTCCTCGCGGGTAACAATGTTGCCTTGGCGCTCCACCAGGATTCGCAGAATCTGGGAGGGCTGCTGGCGGAGCTGGACTCTTGCGGACCCAGCTTCCGCGGCCGCTGTCCCCAAACAGACAAGTTCACCGGTTCGGACGTTGAGCTCAAATGTTCCGAATCGGACTCGCTCGGCCAGATTGATCGACTTATTCATGCGCCGCGGCCAAACTCGCTTGCGTGATCACGCGATCCGCGTCTAACCCATTGATCCGCAAATAGATAACGAAAATAACACGAAATAATACCTAGATGTATTTACCTCGGAATCGGGAAAGAGTCAAAGTGCAGGTCGAACGTGCAGGTCGAACGGACCACAGGCAGGAAAGCGCTAAGCTGGGCGAGGCGGCACCGATGCTCCAAATTGGTCGGTCCGACAAGAAATGATTCAGTTCGTTGCTTCAAATCGCACGTCCATCCGCTCGAATTCGGAAACGTCGAAGTTCCTTAAGAGAGGGACGGACGTTACGGACCACGCGCTTTTCACTCGGGAACTCCGACGTCGAGAGGCATATCTTGCCGAGGCACAAAGGCTCAGCCATACAGGGAGCTTTGGCTGGCGCGTTTCAAGCGGGGAGATATTTTGGTCCGACGAGACTTTCCGTATTTTTGAATTCGCCCCTTCCTCGAAAGTATCAATGCCAATGATTTTGGAGCGGGTTCATCCGCAGGATATGCCTTCGGTGGAAATGGCAATAGGCGCTGCTACCAGAGGGGAAGGAATTGACCTCGAACATCGCTTACTGATGCCGGACGGGAGGATTAAATATCTACACGTCGTCGGAAAAGCGGAGAGAGATGAAACCGGCAGCATCGAGGTCATTGGCGCGGTAATGGATGTCACCGCGCGGAAGCTGACTGAGATCGAACTTCGGCGGAGCAAAACGCATTTAACAGATGCGCAGAGACTCAGCCGCACCGGTAGTGTGGGAATGGAAGTAAGTACTAAGCGGATATTTTGGTCCGAGGAAGCGGCTCGGATTTACGGGTATCCACCCGGGACGGAACCGACGCCCGATCTGATACTGCAGCGATCTCATCCTGACGATGTCAACCTTCTCAAAGACGTTCTTAAGTCCGCGGCGCAGGGCGGAAGTGACTTTGACTGGGAGCATCGGTTGTTGATGCCGGACGGTTCGATAAAACATCTTCATGATCTTGCACATTGCTTGCGGGACGAGGCAGGCAACGAAGAAGTTGTCGGCGCGATCATGGATATCACGGAGCGTAAAGTTGCCGAAGAAGCTATCCGGCGAAGCGAGGCTTATCTCGCCGAAGCGCAAAGAATCAGTCACACCGGCAGCTTCGGGTGTAAAGCCTCATCGGGTGAGATGTTCTGGTCAGAAGAGACTTTTCGAATTTTTGGATACGACCGTGACGCCAAACCCGCCGTTGAAGCGATCCTTAAACGGGTTCATCCGGACGACAAGGCTATGGTTCAAGCACAAATCCATAGTGCAACCAGTCAGGGTAAAGATTGCAATCTGGAATATCGGCTGTCGTTGCCCGACGATTCGGTCAAGCATGTCCACGTCGTGGCTCACGCAGTGAAAGATAAGGCGGGCAACCTCGAGTTTGTCGGGGCGGTGACGGACATCACCGAGCGCAAGGCTGCCGAAGAAAGGATCCGCAGGCAGGAAGCAGAGCTCCAGCAGATGCTAGACTTCGCGCCACAACTCATTGCTGTCTTAGGACCCAATCGCGAACGTCTTTATATCAACCGCATCGCACTTGATTACCTGGGCCTTAGTCTTGAAGAGTGGCGGCAAACACCTCATCCCGGTGCGGTCGTTCATCCAGATGACCGACCGCGGGACCTAGATTATTTTGACCGTGCTGTCTCTACAGGGTCTTCGTACGAGTTGGAGTTGCGGTTGCGTAAGTTCGATGGAAGTTACCGCTGGTTTCTGGCTCGTTCCAACCCGGTGCTCGATGACAAGGGAAACGTTGTTCGTTGGTATGTTGCTTCAACCGATATCGAAGACCGCAAACGAACTGAAGAAAGGATGCAACAGGAAAACGTCGCTCTACGCGAGGAAATCGACAAGGCATCGATGTTTGAGGAGATCATTGGAACCTCACCGGCTTTGCAAGCGGTACTGTCGCGTATTTCCAAGGTCGCACCAAGTGACTCCACGGTTCTCATAACGGGTGAGACGGGAACCGGCAAAGAGCTTGTTGCTCGCGCCATCCACCGACGATCACATCGTGCCTCACGCGCCTTCGTCGCCGTGAACTGCGCCGCAATCCCTCGTGATCTGATTACCTCGGAATTGTTCGGCCATGAGAGGGGGGCGTTCACGGGAGCGTTGCAGCGCCGAATCGGCCGGTTCGAGTTGGCAGAAGGCGGAACGCTCTTCCTTGACGAGGTGGGTGAACTAGCGGCCGACACCCAGGTTGTCCTTCTGAGGGTATTACAGGAACGGGAATTTGAGCGGGTTGGGGGAAGGCAGTCTATCCGCGTCGACGTTCGCGTCATCGCAGCGACGAATCGTGATCTGACGGCAGCCGTGGCCAGCGGGACTTTCCGCCAGGACCTTTATTACCGCCTAAACGTATTTCCGATCGAGATTCCTCCTCTTCGAGAACGAAGAGAAGACATCCGCCTGCTGGTCGAATACTTCATCGATCGCTACGCGCGGAAAGCGGGCAAGCACATAACGACTGTCGAGGAGAGGACACTGCAAGTACTTCAGTCCTACCCCTGGCCGGGAAACATACGCGAATTACAGAACATCATCGAACGGTCTGTAATCGTGTGTGAGACAGCGAATTTTTCGGTGGATGAAAGTTGGTTGTCCCAACAGCCGGCTAATAAGAGGGCTGGGAGCCAGCTTTATCTCTCTGAGAAGGTGGCGGCTCAAGAAAAGGAAATCATCGAAGCAGCTTTGCAAGAATGTCAAGGGCAGGTGTCCGGACCTTCAGGCGCAGCCGCCAAGCTCGGGATCGCACGATCTACACTGGAATCGAAGATTCGGTCGCTCAAGATTAACAAGAATCGCTCCGGAGCTTAGCCGAGAACATTGGATCTCTCGGCTGATATTCGTTCAGACAGCGCGGGAACAACCCGTGCAGCACATAAGTACGTCCATCGCAAAACTCTTTCACAAAGCAAGCTCTTCGGATCATCGCGCTGTCCGGAATCTCGCCATGTGCCGAAAAGCCGGGCACCTCAGCGCTGACTAACCCTCTTCTTTTGAAGAAATTGTGTTTGGATGTGGTATTGCCTCTTTCCCACATGAATTCCATTGAAACAAGCGCAGCGCAAATGATGAGCCTCCCATGGACTTAAGACAATTTCGCTACTACATCGAAGTCGCCGAGCAATTGAGTTTCGCGCGCGCCGCACGCCGACTTCGCATCAGCCAGCCTACGCTCAGCCAGCAAATTCGCACCCTCGAGCGCATCGTTGGCACGGACCTGCTCATGCGTGGGCCGTCCAGAAAACTTTGGGAGTGAACGATGAGCTCAGCGCCAAATTTCGTTACACAGGTTAATCGAAATATGACTATGACGACCACTCCGCCTGACGAGCCTTCTGTGCGGAAGCCAAAAAGAGCGCAACCCCCTTTCCTCGAGATGATTGTGGGACGCCGCGGCAGCCTGCGCTCAATTCTCAACCAGGTGGAGGCCGTGGCGGGCACAAACACAACCGTCTTGATTACCGGAGAGACCGGCACCGGCAAGGAAGTCATTGCGAGAGCGATTCACGAGCTCAGCCCCCGTCGGAACCAAAGTCTGCTTAAGGTAAATTGCGCGGCTATCCCCGCCGGCCTTCTAGAAACCGAGTTCTTCGGACACGAACGTGGAGCCTTTACGGGTGCCGTCAATTCTCATGTCGGCCGCTTCGCGCGAGCGGATCGCGGCACTCTGTTCCTCGACGAAATTCGAGACATGCCATTGGAGCTACAGCCCAAGTTGCTTCGCGTGCTTCAGGAGCGTGAGTTTGAGGCGGTCGGCAGCACGCATACAACGCGAGTCGACGTCCGCGTCGTTGCTGCAACCAATCAGGATCTGAAGCAAATGGTTCTCGACCGCGAATTCCGCGAAGATTTGTATTACCGCCTGAATGTTTTTCCGATTTATCTTCCGCCCCTGCGCGAAAGGAAAGCCGATATCCCTGAGCTCGTGGAACACTTCGTTCAACAGTTCGCAGATTCCATGGGCAAAACAATCGAATCCATCCCTGAGGAAACCATGGGCGCCATGGTTCGGCATTGCTGGCTCGGTAACATTCGAGAGCTGCAAAACTACATCGAGCGCGGCGTCATTCTTTCTAATGACGGTATCTTTGAACCAGGGCCGCTCGAGACCTGTGAGCCGCCGGAGCCAGAGATCGTCAACCCGACACTTGAAGAAAAGATACGCAGAGAAATTCTCGCCGCTTGCCAGCGCGCCAATTGGAAGCTCGGAGGTCCACGAGGTGCAGCTGTCCTACTTGGTTTGAAGCGAACCACGCTGTTTCACAAGATGAAACGCCTCGGCATTACGCGACCTGCGGACCGCTGGACGAGTCCAGCGGTCGGCGCTTCTCTCAGTTGAGTCGGAGCGGTTACTGCAGAATTATCAAATTCGCTTCAATCATTGGGAGTCTGCATGCTCAAAATTCAGCGGTCAGCGAATGGCAGAGTCGTCTTTAGGCTCAGCGGCCGAATTGAAGCAGAAGATGTCGAGGAGCTCAGACAACTGCTCGCTTTGGAGACAACGGGGCAACACCTGGTGCTGGATTTGAGGGACGTAACACTCGTTAACCAGGATGCGATCAAATTTCTGTCCAGTTGCGAGGCGGGTGGCATCAAGCTCGAAAACTGTCCTGCCTATATCCGAGAGTGGATCGAGCGGGTAAAAGGTCGAACCAAGCGCCGACGGACTCCATGAATAGATTTGAAGTTTCAGGACGACAATGATCAGCCGCACCGGTTCCGAAGTCTCTGCTTTCTTGAAAACCTTTTCGCCCCTTCTCGAACTCGCCGAACCATTTCGCCTTTGTTAAGTGACGAGAATTGACGCTCTCCGACGCCGTCAAACCCTCGACGATGGTGACGATGGTGTGAAGAAGTTAACGGCGATTCTTAGCTTCCAGACAAACGTGTGAGATAACGCGCCTCTTTTCAGCACGCCAAAGTGTCAATGCATTGGCAGATGAAATGCACTTGATCAGCGTGGGATTCACAAAGGCGCAAGAAAGCGAGAAACAGGAACCTTCATGGCCAGTCCAACAAAAGAAATCAAAAAAGCACTTCCTCAGCCCAATCCTGACTTCTACCAACTCCTGGAGACACTACCCGCCGATGAGCTGGCGGTTGTGAAGCAGGTGCGCACTTTCATGGAAACCAAGGTCGCACCCATTATCACGAAGTATTGGGTCGAAGATTCTTTCCCGTTCGAAATATTGCCGGCGATTAAGGAGCTCCACCTCGGCGGAGTTGGCTTGGAAGGCTACGGCTGCAAAGGCGGTGGCGGGTTGCTAGCCGGCTTGGTTGCGATGGAGATGGGACGCATCGACGCGTCTATTTCGACGTTCTTCGGTGTGCACAGCGGTCTGGCAATGTCTTCCATCTACTACGGTGGATCAGAAGAGCAAAAACAGAAGTGGCTTCCGTCGATGGCTCGCATGGAGAAGATTGGCTGCTTCGGTCTGACCGAGCCACTGGTGGGTTCGGGAGCAGGAGGCGGCCTTTTGACCACCGCCAAACGCGAGGGCGACACCTGGATTATCAACGGCCAGAAAAAATGGATCGGTAACGCCCCGTGGTGCGACATCTCGATCATCTGGGCGCGCGACCTCGCCGACAATCAGGTCAAGGGATTCATCGTGGAGAACAAGACCACGCCTGGCTTTAAGGTCGAAAAGATTCAGAACAAGATTGCACTTAAGGTAGTTCAGAACGGCCTGATCACCATGGAGGACTGCCGAGTGCCGGAGGAGAATCGTCTCCAAGAAGACAAATCGTTCCGCGATACCGCCAAAGTGTTGCGCGGGACGCGCTATTTCGTGGGCTGGGAAGCGACGGGATGCGCCATGGGCGCGTACGAGAATGCTCTCAAGTACACCCAGGAGCGCCTGCAGTTTGGAAAGCCGATCGGCTCGTTTCAGCTCATCCAGGACCTCCTCTCCAGGATGCTTGCCAATATTACTGCCGCGCAGTGCCTGTTGGTTCGTCTCGCTCAACTGGAGTCCGCAGGAAAAATGACCGACGCGCACGCGGCGCTTTCGAAGGCCTTCTGCACGGCCAAGTGCCGCGAGACGGTGGCCTGGGCCAGGGAGCTATTGGGCGGAAACGGCATAGTCGCAGACTACAACGTAGCGCGCTTCTTCACCGATGCCGAAGCGCTCTACACCTACGAAGGCACGTTTCAGATGCAGAACCTGATTGTTGGCAAAGCCATCACCGGGCTCAGCGCCTTTGTGTAACCCGCTTTCGAAACAGTAGCTAGCAGTGCTGCTACAGCAGTTCTCGATAAATGAAGAAACAAGGAAGGAATAAATGACTCCAATGCCATCTTCGAAAGCTTCCAGATCTGAGACTATGAAGTTCGCCGCAAAGACTGTGGCCCGTTTGTACTTTTTGGATCTCTCCGCAGGCCGCATTCTGACATCGAATCCCGACGGCTCCGACTTGAAGACCATCGTCAATGAAGGTCGAAGACTTCCCGACGGCATTGTAGTCGACGTCGCCGGCGGCCACATCTTCTGGACCAATATGGGTAACCCCAGCTTGAATGACGGCTCGATTGATCGAGCTGACTTAAACGGTGGGAATATCACGAATATTGTTCCGGCGGGTAGCACCTTCACTCCCAAGCAGCTCCAACTCGACAAGAAAAACGGCAAGCTTTACTGGTCGGACCGCGAAGGCATGCGCGTCATGCGCTGCGATCTGGAGGGTTCACATGTCGAGATCCTCGTGGATACCGGCCAGGGCGAAAGTCGTCCCGGCAAGGACCAGACGAAATGGTGTGTCGGTATCGCGGTCGATGTGAACGGCGGAAAATTTTACTGGACGCAAAAGGGAAATGACAACGCCGGC